>Ga0115555_1003134_pt1 | contig 10825 bp, 7 predicted proteins | sample COGITO_mtgs_1104_2_FD_87285 | JGI IMG/M metagenome (GOLD analysis project Ga0115555, IMG submission 87285) | Pelagic marine microbial communities from North Sea - COGITO_mtgs_110407 | ecosystem: Environmental > Aquatic > Marine > Epipelagic | place: Germany:Helgoland, sampling site Kabeltonne...
TCGAACAAAAACATCTTCCACATGTTGCAGTTATGGATTGACGGATTGCAAAAAACCGAAATCACGAATTACATGATTGTTGCACTCGACGAGCAAACCGCGCGGTGGTGCGAGCAACATGACGCGCCTTATTACTTGCGCTCGTTAACATCCATTACTGGCTCGACCGATAACCATGCCACCTCTGGCTTAAAGTTTGAAATCCTCAAAGAGTTTATTAAAATTGGCGTAAACGTCTTGCTCTCCGACGTCGATATCGTCTGGATGCGAGACCCGTTCAAGAACGATTTGTTATACCGAGACGTGGACGTTGAAGGGATGTCGGACGGATGGGACGATAGGACGACGTATGGTTTTAGGTGGAACCCTACGAGAGGTCGAGGAAATAAGTTATCCTCGGCGGACGAACTCACGTACCGCATGTTTGTGAAAAACTCCGGTTTGTTCTTCACGCAAGCCACGCACGAAAGTTTGCAAATGATGACCGTGTTAGCCAATCGCATGAACACAGAACGCTCGACGTGGGATCAGACCGCGTATAACGAAGAACACACGTTTTTGAGTGATAAGAAAACACCTTCGAGGAACTCCGCTTCATCGCGAATAATGAATTTTGCATGTTTCTGTAACTCAAAGTATGTTTTCAAATACATGCGCCACGACGAGAAGTTATACCCGGAGGAAAAGTTTCATCCGGCGTCGATACATGTGAACTACCACCCAGAAAAACCGCAAAGGATGCTCGATATTATTAAGCAGTATTGGAAAGGCGAGAAAGGCGCCATCGAGCGATGGAACGGAGGCGAAGGTTTATCGAGCTCGGTGCAGTGTAAACCGCGACCGGTTGGTGAAATCGAGCGCACGCAAGGGATTCAATCCAGTGAGCTCGCTAAGCACGTCGCGGATGCGCACACGGGTAAATGGGGCGGCGTCGCTGGTATTGAGTGGAAAGACAACGGTGATTTAGTCACGCCGTGGGGGAAAGGAACCTGGGGTGTTATTCCGGACTCAGACGGTAAACAGTTGTTCATGGATTGGGGGCCGACGCACGAGTTAACGGGAAGAATCGAAGGTGGTTCTGCGATTATGCAAAGTAAACGGTGCCCGGATGGTGATTTAGTCCCGAACGTCGTCGCGGACGGGCTGTAGATTATTAATGCGTAGTAAAATAGCCTTTTTAGTTAAATATCGAAAGTTACACAGTGATGTAAAAAACTACTTTTTGCCTCCTGAATACTTAGCCTTGACCTTTTTTTTTTTCACCCCTTTCTCTTTGGTCCCCAGCGCGGCGACGTTCGTCTTCCCTCTTCCGTTCTTCTTCGCCTCTTGCTTCGCCTTCTTCCTCGCCAACTTCTTCTCTCGTTTCACCGCCTTCAACTCTATTCGCTTCGCTTTCTTCACCTCTCTCTCTTTTGCCTTCTCGGCGTCTTTCGCCTTCTCCTCGTCCGTTTTTTCCTCTTCTCGCTTCCGCTTCTTCTCGTCCTTCCGCGCCTTCTTCTCTTTCGCCACTTTCAGTTTCTCCTCTAAAATCTTCTTCTTATTCTCCTTGGACTTCAATCGCACCAACTTTTTCTTCGCTCTCTTCTCTTCTTTCTTCTTCTTCTTCTCCTCTTCCGCTGATGGACTCATCGATTTCGGTTTCCCCTCGTCGTTCGCTTTATTCTCCTCCTCTTTCTGCGTTCGAAGCGTCTTTGCTTTCCTTTTGTGTTTTTTACCGAGCGCGTGTGACTTCAGCGTTTCCGCCCCGGTGCACTCGACGTTGCAGCACGAACACATCCACGGCGCTTCGGTGGCCAGATATTCTCGACCGACTATTTTCTCCTTCTCTTCTCGCGCGGCTGCTGTTGCTGCTTGTGCTACAGCTGGTTCTCGCGTCGCCGCCGCCTTGGTTGAAGCGCCTGAAACAACGTTCGCCTTCCCGCCCGGCTTGGTCGCCCCGAGCGCGTACTTCTCGTGTTCGGTCACGCACTTCGTGTGTAATTGCACCGCATATCGATCGAATTCTGCTCCGCAATCCACGCAGCTCAATCGAGAGGCGGAGCAGTTGTTGAAGTGTTTCTTCAGCGCTGGTTTTTTAATCGAATCGCCGCAGTCGTCGCACACGAACCACACCATCGTTTCTTTTACGACTTTGAAAAGCCTTTCTTTATTCGAGGAAGTAGGAAATGCGCAAAAAGTGTTTCGTTGATGATGTTGTTCTACTTCATGTGTGTAGTTATCACGTGCTTTTGTTTGTGTTAAATATACGTAGTATTATATAATGCGCATACGACGAGAACGGGCTTTTGTCTGAGGCAAAAATGTACTAACTGTCTGTCTCGACAAAAAAGTTTCCCACGCAGAAAAATTTTTGGTCCAAATCCTTCCGTTCGTTCGTTAAAAAGTGTCGTTTGGGCGTTCAAATTTTAATTGTTGTTTTTTTATCCACGCAGCAGGAGCTTTTCGTATCGAAAGGCACGAACACCACACAACTTTTATTTAAACGTCGCGCGCGCCTGCCGGCTCTTGATGTTTAAAAACGCGGGCATCTGTCGCGCGTAAAACACGCACATCTACCGCATACATCTGTGCTTTAGTACTTTTTACGACGAAGTGGTCGCATAAAGAAGATACACACAGCTTTGAAGTGAAGGAATATGTCGGGGAATTTAAAGGAGTCGTAGTCTCGTGAGAGCGAACTGAATTGCGGAATTTGTTTTTGTTTTTGAACACCAACAAAGCTTTGAGACGATGACGACGACGATGAAATCTTTAGACGATGAAAAGGAGAGAAAGAGTATAGACGATGTTTTGACCGCCGCTGCGTATTCTGAGAGTATTCGAAGCGATGAGGGAGAGAGAACGGCTGGTGACGACGATGAGGATGAAAATGATGATGAAAACGAATTGAGACAAAAGAGGGACGAAGTAGGTGTTTATCGTCGCGTTTCATCGCGCGCGACCGACATCGTCCATCGATTGGCGCCGAACTCTGCCGCGTTCACTTTTCTTTCCGATGGTAAGTTCGTGCTTTCAACGAAGAAGCACATCAGAGCGTTCTTTTTGTATTACGTCGTCGTGTTCGTGATGGGGATACGAGATTTTTGGAAGAACTCGCCGGAGACTGTTTGGACTCGCGCGAGAGCGTTTGCGTTTACGGTACCTTTGCTCGCGTACATTGTTTACGAAAGTTGCGCTGTGAAAAGTGACGATGGGAAGAAATTGAGATTGGAAACGTCTTCAAAGGAGGAAGAGACGACAGGGATGGTAAAAGAAAGAGGGAAAAAAGAAGAAGAAGAAGAAGATACACCAGTGGTAGAAAAAGACGAAGAGGAACTCGTCGCCAAAGAACGTCGGCGCTTGTCTTCGAGCTCGCAGTCCACTGGGACCTCGAATAACAGTTCTGTATCATTGTCTTCTCAATATAGCACTCGCTCCATGAGCACGCGCCGCGTGTTACAGCGCGAACGACACGTTTCGATCAATCGTAACAATCGGAGCGAGTTGAGTCTTCGGCAGAGTACGAGTGGCAGCGCAAACAGTGGGAGTGTTCAAACAAAGCAGAAAGAATATAATCGGCAGAAGAGCGTTTCTGAAGTCCAAGAAAAGGAGAATGGAGAAGAAGTATCATCGAAAAGTACGGAACAACATCACGACAAAACGCAAAATATAAAGTTGCCCCTTTTGACTGATATTGAACGAAAACATTTGGAGAAGGCTTTCGAGAAGAACGCGTCGATTGCGCACGTCGGATTTTTCTCGTTAGCGATGGAGGCTTTGATTAGTGGTATTGAACGTAGGACGTACGAGAAACACCAAATAATAGCAAAACCGAAGGATATCGAGGAATCCTTTGTCGTTCTAGTCAAAGGAACGGCGATGAGTTACGAGGATGACGACAACATGCGCATCGCAGACGATCAAGGAGGCAAATTTTCCCCCTCGACAAAGGAGAAAAATACAACAGTTCTAAAGGAAGGATCAACTTGGGCCGAGGGTGCCATGGTTGAACCTCAAGTCAACGCACGTTTGCTCGTTGCCAACAGCGAAGAAGGCGCCGAGGTGATCAAGATTCACAAGTCGCATTTTGAACGTGCCATTAAAACGGTAACAAAACTTGCGGCGACTGTGGCGTTGCGCATATTTTTGTCGTGTCAGAGAACAAGCGAAGCATTTGATAACGACACTGAGCGCATGAAGTTTGCCTCTAAATATGCACTCAAGAAGTTTAAGCGAACGTTTTCAAAAGATTTAGAGATTTGTGGTAATTTGGATGAGATTGTCGCGGGTTCAAAAACAGAATCCCTTCTACACTTTGTAATTGACGGGACGGTGATTTTAGTGAATACTAAAGATCCCTCGGCAACGAAAACTATCGAAGCTGGTTCTTGGTTTGAAACAACCTACGACGAGCATGGCAAGAAGAACGAAATTTGCTCCTCCACGAGCGCTCTTTCGGTCATCATCAGCTTCAACGCGGATCGCCTTCAAGCGTGCAACGACGCCTACATCAGATGGATCGACATGTATCGAATGAAACACGACAACAGTACATCAAAGAAAAGACGGAGAAAGGAACGCCAGCGTCAACGGAAAGAATCGGGTATCTATTCCCCTTCATATTCTTCTTCAGACATGGAAATATCCCTTTCTTCAACGCCGAAGCGGTTTTCCATCGATGTGTCGCGGATGCACGGCTCGCGCGAAGACAAGCAGCAAAAACATAGTCGTTCTCAATCGCTATTGTATGACGAAAGCGGAACGGTAACGCCATCAACGGTAGCGTCATCCGACTCAGAATCATTAACGGATGATATGAGTGAAATACATTCGCAGACGAGTGATTCGTTCCCGGATATATCGAATACGTTTGATAGAGATGCGATTTCTGTGCCAGGAGGAAGAACGAAAGATTCGTTGTTGACTTTAGGGACGCAACAACCTGTGATTATTGGAAAAGAAGGAGAAGAATTGGCGCGAGACATCGCAATACAAAGTAAAAGCGAAATCGTATACGCGCAAGTGGAACGTTCCGTTGAGCGGAAATTGAATAAACGTTCTTCCACGTTCTCTCGAATAGCTTTTCAGTTCAAGGAACGGTTTCGCGCTAGTAATAAAAAGAGGGGGTCGGAAATTTTACGAGCAGCTCCGACGCCAACAAAGAAAAGCGAGTTTGCTCCGACGAAGAGCTTATTTTTCAAAAAGTATCGCGATAAGAGAGTCGCTGTCGCTGCATCTCTCGTTTTATCCCGATCTAAGAGTATAAACGACTTTGAACTCGGTGCAATGGTGGGCAAGGGAATGATTGGTTTTGTTTTTTCTGCGACGCACAAAGTGTCTGGCCGTAGGTGTGCGATCAAAGTCATGCCCAAGAAAAATGTCGTCGCGGTGAACGAAGAGAGTCACGTCGTGGAAGAAAAGAACTGCCTGTTTTCTCTCCGGGGCGCACCTTTCATCGCGCAGTTTTATTCCGCTTTTCAAGATGCGAAAGCTTTGTACTTGTCGATCGAGTTATGCCAAGGTGATATGTTTGAATTATTCAACGCAGTTGGTTTACCTTCGACTGGCCAAACGAAAGTATACGCTTCGCAGGTTTTGTTAGGTCTTGAATCTATCCACGAAAAAGGATACATCTATCGCGATATTAAACCTGAAAATTTGTTGATTCGTGAGAATGGAAGCATCGCTATTTGCGATTTTGGCTTAGCGAAAAAACTCAGCGGTGGCGAACGCGCGTTTACGATTTGTGGCACGCCTGATTATCTTTCACCGGAAGTATTGCTTCATCAAGGTGGATCGTATGCCTCGGATATCTGGGCATTTGGCGTGTTGCTATTTGAAATGCTTGCTGGGTATCCTCCGTTTCGAGAGGATAGTCGTGAAAAGATGTATGATCTAATCGTCAACGCAAACTTTGATGCGGTTGCGAAACCGGCGAATTTCGACGCGAAAACTGAAATGTTATTGCGTGAGATTTTTGTCCGAGACGAGGACGAGCGTTTGGGAGGAACGGATATTGGCGAAATCATGGAACATCCTTGGTTTGATAATCTAGATTGGGATGCGGTTCTAAACGGCACGTTGAGACCTTTGCAAATGTTTCCAGAAGGATATTTGAACAGCAATAACGTTTTCAGTCAAAATGACGGTGAAAGCGAGTTTTCCTTGGGCAAAAAAGGGGAGAAATTTTGGCTCGTGCAAGACAACGACGGTGAAAACGATAGCGAACAGAATGGAAGTTCTCGCAGCTCTTTCAGTGGGTTTGCGGACTTTTAATTGACTAAATAATAGTAGTAATGAATATGATAGTGGTACCTGGTACCAGTAGATTAGCCTTGTAAGAGTACTCACCGAAAAACTGCCTTTAGCAGATTTTCGCTTATTGACACCCTTCATACGCGATAAACGCGAAAATTACTCAAGATCATCGTCATCCTCGTCGCTCGCGAGCACTTCAACCTCTTGCGCCGTTTTCAATTTGAGCAACTCTTCGTCAAACTTTGCTTTCATCTCCCTTTCCTTATTCAGAAGTTCCTTTTCCGCCTTGAGCTCTTCGCGAATGATTCGTGCCTCTTCTTTGATTGCTTCAGCGTCCGCGTTTATATCGCGCGACATGCCTTCTTCCTTCTCAGGCGCTTCGTCGCCTCGTGACTTTTTCACGAGTTCCTCGACTTCCTTTTCCTCCTCGAACATGTCGCTCATTTCGTGTGCAAGCCGTTCGATAGTCGCTAAATCATTATCTTGTTCTTCCTTCTCTTCTCGAAACTCTACGCTTTGACCATCAATCGTTGAGTGTCCTTCGCCTTGCAAAAATCCATCTTCATCCTCAATACCACTATCACTGCCGCCGCCGCCGCTATCGCTATCGTATTTCTTCCTCTTCTTCTCCTTTTCGAGACTTCGAAGTTCTTCTAATTCCGAATCGAGTTCTTCACGCATTTTGTGACTCTTTTCTACTTCGCTCGCCAACTCTTTGTGCAACCGCTCGCTCTCTTCCAAATCTCTCTTCAAATCCGCCAGAGTCGTGTCTTCCTCTTCCTCTTCCTCCGGAGAAATCTCCCCGCTCGCAAACGTATCGTCGTCGTAATCATCTTCTTCATCTTTTAGGTTCACTTCGTTGATGCTATCGGTGCGCACTTTTTTCTTTAACTCTTCGTCACCTTTAGCGTCTTTTGATAACCCTAACATATCCTCAATCATTTCTTCCTCTTTGATTTCTTTCGCAAACGGCGAGAGAGATTGCTGCGTCTTTTCTTTCGCATCCGTATAACTCCCAACGTCTCGATTGAACCCACCTGAATCGGCATCTTTCCATCTTCTTAATGCCCGCTCTTGCACTTTCTTCAAAGTCACGATTTCATCTTCCATCTTATCGAACGCTTCTCGACTGGGTTTCCGTTTTGAGCGTTTCATTCGTCCGTGAATTTCTTGCGCGATTTCGACTCGTTCGCCAACTTTACTCGGATCGTCTTTCCAAGCACTCGAATCTTTAGCCAAGTCTGGGTTATGTAAATGCATCGTATCATCGTCTAAAACGACCACAAACGTTTTATCGAACGTTGCTGATGTGTTCAGTTCAGTTTCTTCCGCGACGACGGCAGCCCATCTCGAATCTTTCGGTCCCGGACGAGGACCGAGCGTGATTTCCTCGAACGAGACTCGCTTTTTCTTGATCTCGTTCTCATCGCCAAACTGTGACTCTTTCGTTCGACGTTTCTTTTTCAACGCCCCGATGGATAACGTCACGTCTTCTTCTTCTCCCTCTTCAGCATCATCATCTTCTTCTACTACTTCTAGCATTTTCTCTTTTAACTTGTTCGTCACCGCGGAAACGCGCCTTAATTTCAGCGTATTCGAAGCCACGTTCGCTCTCCCGTCCGCATTCGTACACACGCCACCGGGTATTTGTATGGAAACTGCAAACGGACCAACCCAGTCGCCGTCGTTGGGTACGATAGGTTGCACCGTCGCCACAAAGTGCGAAGACGATATCGACCTATCGGTACCGGTGAACGTCCTCGCTTGCGAAAGCGCTAAAACGGTTCCGTTGCCAACTTTTAAACCGTTCGCGTCGAATCCATACACCGATTTCGAGAAACTGATCGATAAATATACGTTATCCAAATGTTCGTCTCTCGAAAACTTTGACTTTGATTTTCGCTTCGTTTTCACGGCGGCAATCAGCGCGTGCGGCGCGATGGCGATTCGCTCGATGATAACATCGTCGATGGCCCAATTTCTAATGTTGTTGTTGTTGTTGTCGTTGGTGCTATTCTCTTCCTCCTCCAAGTTATCGTTCACCTGTCTCCATCGAAACTTGGTTGCCGACGACTCCGCGCTCTTCGGTACTTCTACTCTGTACCCGATGAACCCAAACTCGTTCGCTCGAGCGTCAAAACTCGCCAACGAGTTCACGTTTACGTTCTTTTCGCTGATCGTTTCATCATCCGCCGAAGACGCTCCGGATATCGCGTACGTTTCCGAGTCGTAACTCTCTAAAACTCTCCATGGCTTCCCCAACGGTTTCGCCTCTAACACAATCCTACTATTACCTCTACTTCTTGACTCTCTAGTACCGCTACCTCCATATTCATCGCCATCGTTTGAGGACAACGTGTCAATAGCAATTTCGAATCGAACCAGCGCGCCGCCGATGACGTTCACCGGTACCGTCGTTACCTGCCTCGACACCCCATCGCTTCGTCCGCTCGCCTCGTCGATTTTAAAGCACAAACTGTTCTCCTTCGATTCCCCGTACCCGCACTCGTTCGTAATCACCCCGGATTGACTGATGGATTCCCACAACAATTTTTTCTCCTCCTCTTCCCCGAATCGTTCCTCTCCTCCTCGTCCTCGTCCTCGTTCGCTTTCGAAATCGTCCGAGAAGTCAAACTCGTCCAAATCGTCGTCGGAAACGTCCACGAATGAACCGCTTTTCCCATCGCTCGCTCGACTGGTCATTTCTTTCTCGTCGTAATAATATTCCGACGACTCGTCCGCGACTTTTTGCGCCAGCTTGACCAAGTTCTCCAGCGATTGAAACGACTGAAACCCTCCTCCTCCTCCTTTTCCTCCGTCCCCTTCACCGCCCGCGTCGCCGTCATCAGTCGTCGTCGTTATTTCTTCTTCTCCCTCGTCGAATGCTTCGAAAAATTTCTCGATGGATTCTCGCGACGCCGGTTCGCGTTGTTGTTGCGCGTCGACAACACGCATCAAAGTCTTCAACGAGAAGAGAAGAAATATTAGGAGGATAAATAAAAGAGAAAACAAAGGACCACCACCGTAACCGCCGCTCCCGCAAAACGACGTCCTCCCTCGTCGTCGTTGAGAAAAGCGCAGCATCTTTCGTGCGGTAGTTCTGTGGTTTTTTCTGTGGATGGATAGAGAAAAAACAAAGATTTCAAATGCATCATCCCAATACTAATAATATTACACATCAATACTCTACAAGCACACAACAAACTACACTACTAAACAGTATTAAATTTTAAACGTACGAGCCGTAATCGTCCGTGGCTCCGTATCCACCTTTACTACTACCTTTGCCGCTAAACTCTCGATCGTACCCGTCTGGAAAAGACAAGTCTTCCGGGTGCAACGCGTTCCACCGCTGGAAAAACGCCGAAGGGTCCGGGTCCGTTTCGCCTCTTTGCGCGGCGAACATTTGCGCTTGTTCGTAATCGCGAAGCATGGCGAAGAATCTGCGCTGGCGAATTTCATGTATGCGAGCGCCTTCGCCGTATCGCGGCCAGCAGTGGCCGCCGCAGCCGCAGCAACAGAGGACCCAGAAGACCATGTGGACGCACATGTACGCCAGGAAGAGGACGATTAACACCGCGCCAAAGATTAAGCCAAATAAGATCATGAGAAGCATCACGAACGCGCCTAAAACTGGCGTCGATAACGCTTTGACTAACCACGGAGGTAACCCAGCAACTGCCGCTCCAGATTTCGAGTGCCACTCGTCAAAGTTTGATCCCGATTTCGCGTTTTCCGAAACGTCTTGCGTGTTGTAATACAAGTCGTAACTCTGTTTCAACTTTGGCGTAGTCAACGTGGAATTCGCCGCCGTCACCACGCTCATCGCCGCCGACGCGTCTGGGTGTTTGCACTTATCCGGGTGTATGACTCGTGCAATCTTATGGTACGATTTCTTCACGCTCGCGTTTGAAGTCGTCTGCGGCGTGAGATTTAACACTCCGTAATAGTTTCGTCGGTTGGCCAAGATTCGAGAGATTTCTTGTTCCGCGTTTAATAAAGGAGAATTCGACGACGTCGTGGACGAGGCCACCGACGCCGAATCGTCGTCGTCGTTCATCATCGGTGGTCGACTTTCCACGTCTGCGTTGTTCTCTTCGTCGGTATCAGTCGGTGGTATCATTTGGAAGTACGAAAAGAGGAGGCTGACCTTTTCTCTATAATGATTTGGATGATGACGATGTGGTCGCTCTTTTCGCGGGCGCCAAGTTCTCGCAAAAACGCGCTCTCTCTCTCTTTTCGATCGCGACGACTGAGAAGAAAGATCGCAGCTCCGTCACGTGGTGCGTATATATATTCGCGATTTCTTTAAAACGCTTCAATATAAAAGAGAGAAGAAGATGAAGAGAGAGAAAGATATAAAAAACTCTCACACTCACTTACGAGAGGAAGGAATAGTGTTACAATCAATCTGGGGCGAAAAGAGTGAAAAAAATTTGCCTTTAAATTTCACTTTTTCCTTTTGCTTTTGTTCTGATTTTTTTCAATCGAATTTTTGTTGTTTTTCCTTCTCACAGTTTGACACCCTTATTAGAGAGTACGCATCGTCGTGATGATGTAACACAAATGAGTCGGAAACATAAAGAAA
>Ga0115555_1003135_pt1 | contig 10824 bp, 5 predicted proteins | sample COGITO_mtgs_1104_2_FD_87285 | JGI IMG/M metagenome (GOLD analysis project Ga0115555, IMG submission 87285) | Pelagic marine microbial communities from North Sea - COGITO_mtgs_110407 | ecosystem: Environmental > Aquatic > Marine > Epipelagic | place: Germany:Helgoland, sampling site Kabeltonne...
CAACAACCGCTGCATCGACGAATTGTTGGCCAATATTTACTGCAACTTGTGGCACCCCCATTTGTGGCACCCCCATTTGTGGCGCACCCATCTGTTGCATTGCCACCTGTGGCATTGCCAACTGTGGCATTGCCATCTGTGGCATTCCCATCTGCGGCATTCCCATCTGAGGAGACTGGCCCGATTGCATCATCTGCATCTGCATCTGTTGTTGTTGTTGTTGAGCCTGCATTTGCATCTGTTGTTGCTGCTGTTGCAGCATCTGTTGTTGTTGTTGCATCTGTTGCGGTTGCGGGGCAGCAACTAAAGGAACGACTCGTGCTACATTTCCGCTGTTGTCAGGTTGCTGCTGCTCTTGCTGTGACGTCTCCGTTGTTTGTACAACATAATCATTCCCGTCCGGCAGTGCAACGAGATTAGGAAACTCGTATGCAAAGTAAGCCTTATCACGTTTGTACCCTAATGCATAGACAGGAATCTGATAAGGGAACCACATAACCCAGGCCCAAATCTTTGCCTGAAACCAATCGTTGGCGAATTTTCGAGGCGTCTCGATGTCACGTGCCCTTGCGAGTATTACTGCTCCAGCCGCGTACCCCCCAATTGACAGAAAGACGAAGAAGATGAGAATGCACCTTCCTAAGAGCTCTGCACAGCACTCAATCCACCTGTGACTGCCTTGGACAATAGCGCATTCAGCTAAAAACCTCAAGAAAAATTCCGCAACGAATACTAAAAGAGCAACCCACACAGTGCTCAAGTAGAATCCTCCACAGCCGTCATTCCAATCATCTTGCGTATAATAATTGCAGTACTCTGTGTTGCAGCAGTCCTCCGGGTCTAAGCAAGTGAATGCATCATTTGGCGAGTTCATCTCAGATTTCTGATGACAAAATTCTTTTAATTGGTTAACGTCCATATCGCGCTGCTTAGGTAGCAACGTACAGATCTTTGCCCCACACGAGGGCTTTCTACCCATTTCAAATTCAGCAAAAGCTTGGTCGTAAAGAGGGTCTCCTGCTACGCATCGCCGATCAGGTGCTCCACAAAAGCCCTGCCACAAAAGGTTACTATCATCATTGCAGTCCGTACCCAGTTCTTCACTATAATCGATTCCATCGATGACTCCGCCCCCTGCTACACAATTTGCGTGGGATGTCGCGTCCTGAGAAGCAAAAACAGCTGTCCACAAGAATGCCCAGCTGAAAGAGCACCATAGAACAGCAATTCGTTCCTTTCGAGAAAAGGGATGAATTCTGTGCGCACAAAATGTCGACAAGAGAGGGTGTTCCTGTAGCATCCACTTCCACATATTGCTAAGGAACCCGCCATTAGTGCCAGGGAGCCCATACTTACGACGCTGGATGAAGATGTTAATTAAATCAAGTTCCCAAATTTGGTGCCCAGTTTTCTTCACATGTTTCTCCCTCTCTTCTTGGGTGAACGAATCGAAATCCTTCTTTCGGATTCGATTCTTCGGCTTTGGTTCTTTAGGCTCTATGGCTTGGGACATTCTTAGGGTTAGAGCTGGCTGTTAGCTCTGGTCAGCGATCAAGCTCAGAATCAAGCTCAGAATCCTGTCTAAAAAGAAGTAGGTTGTTTTTTTAGCTGCCGGAAGGCTTAGAAATGGTCGATTGCTTCCGGATCAGCGAAAAGATAGTATTAAAAGTTCAATTTACAGAAAATTCACCTAACTACCAAACGTCGGAACGCGGAACGGCTAGAAACCGATTATCAAGAAGCTGATTTAGGGTCAAAACTCCACACACTATTTTAGCTATTTTCAGCTTCTAACGGCGGAACAACAGGAAGAGAAACTCCCCTTAAAAAAAGAAATTTCTCTGTCAAAGGGGAGATAAAAGTATTATGGCCGCCACCAATTTTTTCTTCGCAGCTGCCGTCCCACTGCTTTTGTACTGGCTCCTTGCTCCTCTTTACATTCCTCCTCAACAACTTCACAAAGCATGGATGAAAAAAAACGTCATAGTAACCGGCGCATCGCAGGGCATCGGCAAGGCAATTGTGATGGAACTTGTGCAGCGGGACGCCAACATCGTTATAGTTTCTCGAACGAAAACAAAATTGGAGGCTGTGAGGGAAGAAGCTCTGAGAAGGTTTCCTGAGACAAAGTCGAAAATCATTGTGCTTGCAGCCGATCTCTCAGCCGAGTGGACTTGTCGAAAATTCATGGAAAATGCTCTCAAATTGCTCGACAATGAACCACTAGATGCTCTTATACTTAACCACATTGCAAAAACGAATGTTGGCTTTTGGTTGGTCAACAGTGACCAAACTTCAGATTCAACTGCAATTTCAGCAATTTCGATGGAAAAACAAAAACAAAATCAAGAACAAAAGGAAATGGGTTCTTTGCTAAACCACCCATTTGAATCAAACTTCTTCTCTTACGTTTGGCTAACGACATTCGCTATGGACAGTCTCAAGCTATCAGCTGAAGGCGGCCAGATTGGCGTTGTGAGCAGTCTGGCTGGGTACGCAGGTACTCCTAAAACGGCAGTTTATAGCGCAACAAAGCACGCCCTCAATGGATTTTTCGACGCGTTACGCACAGAATTAAAGATGATGGATCCGAACAGCAATATATCCATCACAATTGCCAATATCGGTGCAACAGACACTGAAGGTGCTCGCGAGTATGCTATGGGGGAGATGAGCGATAAAATTACATGGGATCCGGCAGACAAAGCCGCAAAGCAAATTATTATGGGGGTCGCGAACAGAAATAGGGCTATATTCCATCCTCACCACTTAATTTTCCCCTCAGTGATTCTCAACCAGCTGTTTCCCCAGCTCATGGACTTTATTTTGAAGAATATAATACAATAGGTAACTGAGGGTTTAAAGGAAAACAACACATACACTAAAATAGTCAAATTACAACAATCTAATTTTGTTTTTTCTCATTCCATCATCTCCGTTCCTTCCGCATGCTTCACGATCACCACAGCAAAATCGCCTTTGGGAAAAGCATCAAAGCCCATCCCATCGTCAAAAAAGAATTCCTCGAGATCCTCAGGATCAAGATGAGAGGTTAAGGCAACGCAAAATTTGGGATCACAGTAACCCATCCCACTGTGTGGAGGATTTTCCCGCTCTTCATCACCAAACAGTACATCACCCCATTTCGCCTCCGTATCGAGAGCAAATCCTTTCCCAGAGTTTTTCAACACTGTAGCGCTTGGAAATTTACTTTCGTTATTCAGCGAAGTGGAAAACGAAGGTACAGAGTTACAGCAGGCAAGAATCAGTGGTTGGCCCTTTTTCAAACAACCTGTCAGCGCTTGGTTTAGCTTTTTGTGAGCCTCTTCTTGGGTGAGATTCTTCTTCGCAAGCTCAAGAGAGACAAATTTAGCATCAAACAGATGGCAGCCGCTGTAGCCGTAAAACGTGTCAACCAGATGATCTTTCGAACGGTCTACCACAATTGGGGTGCGTCCGGAATTCTGGAGCTCTTCCACTTTTTGCTCTATTTCCTGTAAGGTGCATTCAACTCTCAAAAGAAGACAAGATTCAGCTGAAGAAGCTGCGTCTACTACTCCGTCAGGAGAGGGCTCATTCTCCATTTTCTGCGAGCCTACTTCTACCACTGCTGGCGCAGACAGTGATTTTGCGGCTTCTAAAAATGCCTCCTTTGAGCAACAACCATCAGCAGCACCCTTGCTCATTGTTACAAAGTGTTCCTCATTGAAATCGATGTTTGACGCTTCAGCAAAAGCCTTTGCTTGGTCGAGGGAGATTCTATCCGGGATTGAAGCGGCAGCACCCATTTTGAGGGTGCGTGTGATATGTTGGGATGGAAGAAGAAATGTAAAAATGGAAGCAACTCTAGCTATCGGGCTTTCGGGTTTTCTAAATTATTCTGGGATTCTCAATTCAGCAACTCCGTTTTTCCGGAAAACCACATGATCTTCTCTATTTTCTATCTTAAATCGAATAGGTTTTCTAAAGAAATCAGCAGAAAACTTCCCTTCTATCATTCAGATTATCATTACCACCGCCAGGAATTAAAACAGAAACTAGCTGCTTATACCTTTTCCCCTTCTTCCGAAACTGACCAACTTCTCCATTCTTTTGCCCAACACCACTTGGCTTGTCCCCCTTTCACTTCCATATTTTCTTCTACAATCTCATCTGATCGTTTGGGATGGGCCGAGGGGGCGCGTTGATCCCCTCGGGAAGCAAGAGTCCCAAATCGCCTACATCCCGCTCTCCTAACATGTCTCCAACCAAAGCGAAAGGAAGTGCTGCTGCTACTTCCGCCTCGATTCCGATCGCGGACCCAAAAAAGCGGCGAACTAAAAAGGGACTGAAACAAAAAAAACAAAAAAAACAAAATTTCTTTCCCAGGAGCTCGGCGTGGAACTTTTCGCTTCCCTCTTCCTCAGGTTTCGAAACTGATGACGTCGGAGGGGCGCTCACTGCGATTCAGACAGGGGGCTTTCTATCAGGTGGGGCATTTGCAACCGCTGGAACCTCAACCTCACCCCAATCTTCTGTTATGTCCCACAGGAAAGGAAGCAAGACTGCTCTCGCTAAGACGATGGCAAGCAAAAAGTCGTCGTTTTTGGCGCATTCTTCGCTAATTGGTGAAGGGTGGGAGGATATAATTTTGGGCATGTCCCATTTGGGTGGTGCGGGAGATGCCGGAGGGGGATTGGGCCTCATCGAAGAGCTCTTAGGGGAGGAAGAGAACATGGGAGGGGGTTTTGGGATGATGGGGATGGGAGAGGGAGAAAATGAGGGTAAGACTAGGAGGATCGTGGATGTGGAGAAGTGGAGGGAGGAGTACGAGAGGATGGTTGACGTGTGTGAGAAGATGAGAGAGGAGTGGAGGATTAGCAGTGAAAGTGAGAGTGGTAGCAGCGACGAATCAGACTCTTCAGAAGAATCTTCTGGGGAGGAAGACGATGGGAAGGCTCTGAAATCGTTTTCAATCGCAGGTACAAACGCGAATGACACGACTGAAAACAAGGTCAAGACACAAACAGATTTGGAAGAGGAGGAATTCCTTGCACTTACCCCCGAAAGGATCTTGCTTGACCTTCAAAACACTATGCATGGGCGGGGAAAGAAGGGTCCCTCTAACAAGCAGTTCCGAGCGGCCCATGCACTCTCCATGCGTCGCAAGTTGTCCAGCTATCACCGGAACGGAATTCCCAATGCGATGAGGGCAAAGACGAAGGGTCGGCGAGGCTCAGCCTTCGAGAGCAGCAGGTTTATGAGGAGAGTAAGCATGAGGAATGGGCTCGGAGTTGAGCAGCAGAATAGGCTGAAGGCGTTTACAGACATGCGTTCTTACGATACTGCTCAGCAGCTTCTCAACGATGACTCAGAGAGCGAGCCTGAGGACGACACAACCGAAGACCAGACAGACCATTATCACTCTTACCACCTCTACTCCGTTTATGAGTCCCTCCATAAGCCGAGAATATCTTGTCGACCCGGCTCTGCAAGGACGGTGTACCTCAGAACGTGCGAAAGTGAGTGTACTGCGCCGCTTCCAATCTTCGACCACATTCGCCAGAATGCCTCTGGGCTTGTGGAGATGAAACTCACGCGGTATGGTATCGGAGATAAGGCGACGGTCGCTCTCGGAGCATTCCTATCTCAGTGCCCGCTCAAGGTCAATTCCCTCGAGGTCGCGGAAAACTCAATACACAACCGAGGGATGGCAGTGTTGCTTAGTGCTGTGGGAAGGCACCAGATGCTCCGGGTGCTCGATGTCAGCCACAACTCGATTAAGTGGAGCGCCACTGTTGCTCTGTCAAGGATCTTCACGCAGCCTGAGCCTGTCAAGCTGATGGAGCTGAAACTGAGCGGCTGCAAGTTAGGAGACAAGAACATGGGACTGCTAGCGCAGTCCATGACCGACTGCGGGACGCTCACGACTCTACAGCTCGACCGCAATAATTTGGCTAAATGTGGGTCGTCAATTGGTAGTCTGTTGAGTGTCGGTGCAGCAAGCCTCTCACTGACGGATGTGGACCTAAGCTGGAACCAGTTCCGTGGCGAGGATTCCATTAAGATCGCCAAGTCACTTCAAGAGAACCAAAGCCTTACCAAGCTAAACTTATCTTGGAATCATTTTGGGCTCGACGTAGCAATCTTTGCCGTTTGTAAGTTCGTCAGCAGTAGCGAGTACTTGCACACTCTTGACATATCTTACAATAAGATCAAGGAGAGAGGGAGTATCTGCATTGCTGATAGTCTGAAGCAGAACAAGATTCTCAAGAAGCTCACCATGGACGGAAATCCAGTCGGGCCAACAGGAGGCAAGGCGCTATTGAAAATGATCGCCAACGAAGGGAACATGAGAGAGATCAGCCTGGAAAAGTGTAATTTTGAGGTTCCAGATGATGGACCCATTCCATTCGACATCAACGAGCCTAACGGCTTCTACACACTGGATCTGTCAATTCCTTACGACCGAATGATTGCCAAGTCGTTGCAAGAGCTCGCTTACACTCAAGGAGGCGAGTGCTGGAGGGGAGAGAAGCTTAATGGTGTATTTTTTGATTTCCCGGAAGACGATCCCATGGCCTGGAGTTGCCCCGAGGAAGGCATTTTGGAGTTGGCTTTTGTGTCCAACAGGCCGATAGAAAATAGCGAAATGAACGCCAACCAGTTCAGCATTCTCAAAGAACAGCTGAAGCGCTCCGGCAAGCACGACGAGCGCAACGCGAGCAACATTGTGAAATCTCTCAGTGAAACGTTCGCTTTTAACAGTGAGCAGGTGGGGGAAGTCATCGATGAATTTGAGTCGAGTGACAGTAAGGTTGTTGTTGCTACTCGGCTCTTCACGCAAGTCTCAGATGCCGAAAATGCGGAAAAATTGCTGAGTAAGCTCAATCAGCTCGAGCGAAAGCAGGTCGAGAAGAGGCTTGGACAGTTTTATTATTTTAACCCTAGCAACCCAACTGGTCACTATAGATTGAATTTGAGCATCGAGTATGAGCGCATGGTGGCGACCAAAATTTGCGAGGTGAACACAGTGGAGAGGCTTGCAAGGCGGCTGGAGGGCAAATTGGATTTGACTCAGAAAGGGAACTGGGAAAACTTCCGGAATGAGAGCTACGACGGTGTGCCTTTCACGTACGACCACCTTTGGAAAATTCCCAGCCGTGGGACATTTGAATTCGACTACGTCTCCACTGTAAGGCCAGAGAGCGAGGCGACTGAGCTAACCGACGAGGACTTTGATGTGTTTGTGAAGGAATTTGTCAATTTGGAGTTCTCCGACACCATCCAGGAGGAGGAGGTGAGTTTAAAAGTGACATCCCAAATATTCTTACGTCCCCGCACTCTTTTTCTCGTATATTTTCTTACTCCTTATCCCACTCCTTTTCCCATTTACTCGCAGTTGAAGGACATATTCGAAATGTTCGACAAAGATGGTGGCGGAACCATTGGAGTGGACGAACTGTCGTTAATTTTAAAGTCCTTGGGTCAACTTATGAGCACTGAGGAGGTGGAAGAGCTATTTCAGTCCATGGACGACGATGGGAGCGGCGAGATTGAGTTCGACGAATTCTTCACTCTCTGGGAGTCCATTATCAAGAAGGTGAAGCAACAAGACCGTATCATTACTCTGAGGAGAAGGAGTGCCAACTTCTTTCTCTCTTCCGAGCAAATCTCGAAGCTATTGAAGATGTTTACGAAAAGCATGGAGCGCGTGGAGGTGTTCATTATTTTCTTCTGTCGCCTGGTTGACGAAGAATGTATGTTTCTGTGTCTGGATGAGCTCACCAAAATAGAGCGCCAAGCTGTTATGCACCGATTAGGACCGCTCAATCTCTTCAACCCCTTCCGACCTGACGGCTTCTATAAGTTAGATTTGAGTCAGCACGACACCCATTTGCTTGCCGAGATCCTGATCAAGATGGCTGTGGGAGAAAACGGCAAATGTCTGTTTGATGAAAGGTACAATGGGTTTGGGTTCAGCTTGCCTGTCACCTGGATCAAAGATCTGCCCAAGAAAGGGGTTTACGAATTGAGGTTCTCCACCCCTAAGAGAGCAACCAAGAATTCCGTTGTGAGTTTTGGGACAGACGTGGAAGAGAAAGAGAAAGCGAAAGAGGAGATGCTCAGCCTCAGTGAGAAAGCCTTGAGTGAGGGAGAAGGTAACTTAAAATTGAGAAGAATAGTGGCCGAGGACTTTCTCGGCTGGGAATTTCATGAGGAAGAAAACGAAGCGGACCAGACGAGTCAGCATGACGCCCTGGCGAGACGAAGGAGTAGCGCGCTGAGAGTTAATATGGACATTGGTCAGATTCAGGAAGAACTCAGGAAGAAGGGAATCGAGTTGAGTGCCAGAGAGAGCAAGATTTTATTGAAAGCGGACTTGCCAGGTTCTGAAAAGGCGAAAAACGCAAATATCAAACTCAACGAGGGAGAGATTGAGACGACAGAGACGGAGGGAGGAGAAGAGAATTTGGCCGAGAACGAGGTGTCAGAAAACGTGTCGGCAGCCAGGAAACGCCGTGGAGGTATCAGCGAGCGAGGGTTTGCCATAGATTATCCGGGTATAGTCCCGAATGTAAGCGAGGCGATGAACAAAGGAAATAGCCCCATAAACAGGGGCAGGGCGGTGACAATGAACCCCAAAGTGAGTCCCAAAGGAAGCGGGACGAGGAACCTTATGCAGAAAGAACAAAAAAGCCCCATGAACAGAGACAGGGCTGTGACAAGCATTGGTATGACTAGGCTACAGCAGGAGCCACATCAGCGAGAGAAGTTGAAGCCTACACCAACAATGCTGAAAAGGAGTCTGGTGTCAGCGGCCTCCTCGATGTCAGAGGAAGTGCCGAGACGGCCGCTGACCCCCAAGGGGACGAGGGGGACCGACAACTTGCAAACAGGAAGTCGGAGGAACAGAGTATTGAGTAATAAATTTTAATAACGTTGAGCCCAGAGTAGTTGAAGCGATAGAACACTTTTTTTGCGCCGTTCTTAGGTCACAAATCACAACAAGAGTCATTGTCAAACAAGATAACTGCACTTTCACTACACTTTCAACTCTTTCTTTCCTAATAACTCAATTTCCTGCTTAACGTTTCGCCTCGCCCAACTGTCAAAAGCCAGTATGTCATCCAGCGTAACTTCATCACTGCTTATGAACTCTTCCTTGTGCTTCTCCATGGTGCGCTCGATTACGGCAGGAATGTCCAAAAATCCAATATTCATTGACGGAGATCTGAAGGCCTCGTTCGCAGCCTCATTTGCAGCATTTAAGACAGCCGTCATCGTCCCACCAGCGCGGCCTGCCGAGTAAGCAAGATCGATGCAAGGGTACTTGGTCCGGTCAGGCTCCTTGAAGGTCAAAGAGCCGATTTTTGCCAAGTCGAGAGGTTCGTACTTCATCTCAACTCGGTGGGGCCAGCTCAAAGAGTAGACCAACGGAAGGCGCATATCCGCCCAACCAAGCTGCGCAATACAGCTTGTATCCTTTGTCTCAATCATGGAGTGTACGATGGACTGGGGGTGAATCACCACGTCGATATCGTCGTAGGCTGCACCGAACAAATAGTGCGCTTCGATCACCTCCAAACCCTTGTTCATCATGGTCGCGCTGTCGAGGGTGATCTTAGCTCCCATGTCCCAATTTGGGTGCGTTGTCGCCTTCTTCTTCACGAATGCAGGGTCATTCTCGCACAAATCGAAGAGCTCATCTTTCGAGAAATCACGGAAAGCGCCCCCACTGGCTGTCAAAATAACACGACGAATACCACCATCTGGAACCCCTTGGAGGGACTGAAATATGGCGCTGTGCTCACTATCAGCAGGAACCATATTAATCTTATGCTCGGCGACCAGAGGGTTAATCACCGGGCCGCCGGAGATCAGCGTTTCTTTGTTGGCAAGGGCGATGTCTTTTTTGGCCTTGATGGCGGCAATTGTGGGGAGCAAACCGGCGGATCCCACGATTCCTGTCACGACTATGTCGCAACTCGGGAGAGTCGCGCATGCAACAAGACCGTCGGCGCCATGCACGACCTCTGTTTTGCAGCCAGGGGGGAGGGAAGAACGGACTGCAGAAGCCGCCTCAGGGGTAGACATGCAAGCAAGAGTCGGCGAGAATTGCTTTATTTGGGATACCATGAGATCCACGTTGGTGCCAGCTGCGAGAGACACTATCTCAAAATTGTCCGGCCGTTCCAGGACGATGTCGAGCGTTTGCGTGCCGATAGAGCCAGTGGATCCTATCAGGCTGATACATTTCTTCCATGATGATGGGGAAGATAGTGTGGTGAGCAAGGAGGGTGTAATCGTAGGGATTGGGGCCGACGGCTTTATCCAAGAGGATGCGGTTGATTCACTACTGCCATTCGCATAGAGCCCTTGACAGCGGTTGTATTGGACAGTTGTCGGTGCGAAAGCATCAACATGGAGTGTCAAGATAAGGAAGATTGCGGACAACATCAACAATGAAAACATCGATAAAGTTATCGGCAATGAATACAGACAATGAATGAACTGAAATAAAAATGAAGCCTGCCCATCTATACAATGAAAGAACAAGAAATCCGGGGGGGGGGCCGCACGCACCTCAAAATGCAAAGAATGACCTCCAATTTAGCCAAAATAATTGATTAAACAGGGGCGCATCGCCTAAGACAACCGGCTTTGGCCTTTCGTTCTCTGGAATGTTTTCTTTTCGTGCTCAACCCGCTGTGCTGAGAAACCGAAGTCACCGGAGCAATGTGATCCGAAACCTCCTTCGATTTTTTCACAGGCAGGTTTAGGCAGGTTTGAGGGCACCTTTAGTCCCTTATCTCTTCAAATACTTTTCGCGATATTAAATTA
>Ga0115555_1003136_pt1 | contig 10811 bp, 6 predicted proteins | sample COGITO_mtgs_1104_2_FD_87285 | JGI IMG/M metagenome (GOLD analysis project Ga0115555, IMG submission 87285) | Pelagic marine microbial communities from North Sea - COGITO_mtgs_110407 | ecosystem: Environmental > Aquatic > Marine > Epipelagic | place: Germany:Helgoland, sampling site Kabeltonne...
GAGCTCTACGATATGGCTATGTCGGAGCATTTCTTTTATGCCTACTGCTGCCTACAGGATTAATCATGCAGGGGGTTAAGCCTAAATTCGGGCACTTATATTGGCCAGAGGCAGGTCCATTAGCTTGGTTATACCTGACTTACTTTGCTGGGTACTTATTGGCAAGTGCTGGAATGTTTATAAAAGCAAGAAGTAAGTATCTAGGCGAACATGCGACAGGCCGAAATTTTATTTTATTTACCTACCTTTTCGCTTTTCTCGGAGGCGCGACTAATTTTCCACTTTGGTATGATATAGAGATACAACCCTATGGGAATGTGTTGAGTGCCGTATATCTTTTTTGGTGGGGACAAGGATTATATAATAATAATATATCCAATACAAATATTACATTCTATAAAACGCTTGCGAGTCTAATCCTGTGCGCTACCGCAAGCTTGGTTTACCTACTGGTTATAACCCATCATTTCAGCACGCTCAATACCCCCCTCTCACCCGAATCGATCTGGATTCATGGCATCGGCGCATTCCTAGTGATTGTTTTAGTTTCATGGATCGTCTCCGCCATTAAACTTCAGGTCGAACGCGTACTAGAAGCTGTATTTCTAAATGAACCAACAATTGGTTTAACTCAGTTAAAAGATCTGCCCACTAAGTTTACTGAGTCTAATGACAATCAGTCGCTGATTAACCTAATTGCAAAAGTAATTAAGCGATCACTTCCAACTCGAAATATAGCCATTTTTACAAGAGAAAACGAAGGTCAACCTTATCGCATCCTTGCTAAGAATGGCAGGTTCCCAAATTTAAAGGCAGTTCGTGAGATTGCTGCTAATGATCCACTAATAGTGTCGCTTTCTAAGAGAGCTATACCCCTAAACATTAACAAAGTAACTAAGAGTATCGATCCGGCAGTCTATCTAAGCTTAGTTGACCTACGCAATGCATTGAATGTTTCGGTCATCATTCCGATTTCTTCAAATCAGCAACTTTATGGCCTCATCTTACTCGGGCCTCTTAAGAACCAGCAGAAATGGGACAATGAAACAACTACGGTTTTATTTACTCTGGGTGCACAAATAGGGATTCATTTTCGAACCAAGGAATTAGAAGCAATCGTTGAGCTCCGCAGTATCGAATTGGAACAGCGCAATGAACAATTAGAAAAAGCAAACATAGAAAAGCAAAATTTCTTAACCAGCTTCAGCCACGAGATTCGAAATCCTCTAAATGGTATAATCAACATCTCGCAACTACTAGCGGAAGAGAAAGACTTAACTGATACTCAAGCCGAACTGATCAATTACCTCATTTCCTGCAAGCAGCACCTAGAGCAATTAATTATACCTACGTTAGATTACAGCAGCCTCGAAGCAGGAATCTATCATTGCACTGAAGAACCGTTTGATGTGAACACCATTATTAAAAGTTTAATAGCGATGCATTCTCACCAAGCCGAAAGCAAGGGCTTGCAGTTGAGTTGCGATCTAACAGAAGTATCGAATAATTGGATTGGAGCAGTTACACCACTCAGACAGATTCTCATTAACCTAATATCCAATGCGATTAAGTACACCGACAGCGGGTCTGTGAACTTAGAATTGAGCTATCAGCAGAATGAAAAAAATATCACTGCAACTTTTAGCATTAAAGATACTGGCCCAGGAATTCCAATAATCCAACAGGACTTAATATTCCACCCATCAACACGCCTTGCAGTGAATGAGAATAGTCAGCCCGGTTCTGGGATGGGGCTTCCGATCTCTCGAAGGATTGCGCAAACCCTAAATGGCACGCTTAATCTCAAGGAGTCCGAAACTAAAAGTGGCAGCGTTTTCGAACTGACACTGCCCTTCAAATTAGGGGCCGCCATTAATGAGAAAACCCTCAGCAATAAAACCCAGCTAATCTTTGACCAAAAGTTGGTGTTGCTTGCGGATGATATGGACTTCAATCGCTACGCCTATCGCATTTTACTCGAGAAAATGGGAGCGACAGTGATAGAGGCTTGTAATGGCAAACAAGCACTTGAGAAACTACAATCTGAAAAATTCGATGTGGTTATATTAGATATTAATATGCCTCTCATGAATGGTATAGAAGTTGTCCAAGAGTATTTTCTAACATCCACGGTCAACCCACCCACGTTTATCGCGTATAGTGCTTTAACCGATTCAGAAACTGCAAAAAAATGTCTAAGTTCAGGGTTTCATCACTTCATCGAAAAACCTCTTACGGCTAATAAAATAGGCATTATTTTTAACTCGGAAGAATATAACTCGTGTACGCCTCAACGCGGGTTGCTAGATTATCTGGGAGGGGACGATGCCACTAAGATTACGTTGCTAAATAAACGCTACCAGCAATCGTTCAGCCTAGGTCTAGAGCAACTAACTCAGCATATTGAGCGGAAAGAACTGAGTGCAATACGTAGCAGCCTGCACAAGTTGCGGGGCCTGGCATGCATGCAAAATAATACAAATATAAACAGGATACTGGACGAGATGTCAGTTTTGATTAACGAAAATGCGTTATCGCATGAATTCAACCAACTACTCGACCATTTAAAAACCCAAATCACCGCAGATGCCGTTCCTGCTAGCAATTAGCCACACGGCAAGTGGCGATTATAGGCATTTTAATAGGACTATTGCATTCGATTTATGTATAGCCTAAAGCATACTACCCAGCATCAATCAGCTGTTTTAATAGCTGATCCAGCATCGCAGGATTTGCCTTACCTTTAGTAGCTTTCATCACGGGTCCCTTTAAGGCATTCAGCGCCTTCTCATTGCCGTCTTTATATTGACCGACTGCCTTCGCGTTGCCAGCGATAGCTTCGCGGCAGAGGGCTTCGATCTCGCCGGTGTCGTTACTTTGCTTGAGGCCTTTTTTCTCGACGATGGCGTCGGGCATGTCGCCGGTGGCGAACATGTCCGTAAAGACTTCCTTACCGATCTGCTTGGAAATCACCCCTTCGTCGATGATCTTAACGAGCGTCGCGATGTGCGCGGGCGTAAGCTTTGATTGGCTGACAGAGTGTGCCGATTCACCGTGGTCGGAGACGGCAGAAAGTTCGCGAAGTAAATCGTTGGTGATATAGTTGGCGATCGCCTTGGGCGCGTTGTGCGTCTCCAGAGCGGCTTCAAAGAATTCACTGAGCTCGCGATCTTGGCAGAGCACGGATGTGATGGTAAACGGCAGACCAAGTTCTTCTTGGTAGCGGCGCTGTTTGTCCAATGGACGCTCCGGCAGTTCGGCTTCGAGTTCAGCCACGCGGGCGCGGTCCATCCGCACGGGCATCAGATCAGGATCTGGAAAATACCGGTAGTCGTGCGCCTCTTCCTTACTGCGGAGCGAGAAGCTAATGGCTTTATCCACATCCCAGCGGCGGGTCTCTTGCGTGATCTTGCCACCCTCTTCCAGAATATCAGTCTGACGTGAAATCTCGTATTCGATCGATGCCTTGACATTGGACATGGAGTTGAGGTTCTTCATCTCAGTGCGGGTGCCGAGCTTATCGGAACCGACTGGGCGAATCGATACGTTGGCGTCGCAACGCATTTGCCCCTTCTCCATATCACAGTCGGAAATACCGGCATAGATAATCATGTTACGCAGGCAGTTCAGAAACGCGACTGCCTCGGTGGACGAGCTCATGTCGGGCTCGGTCACGATCTCGGCGAGTGGCACGCCAGCACGGTTGAAATCGATTACGGTATCGAAGGCCTCGTGTGTGAGCTTGCCCGGGTCTTCTTCGAGGTGAATACGATTGAGCTGCACCCAGAGGTGGTCGCCTTCGACATTGCGCGACGGACCAGGGAGCTCGATCTCGACCTTACCACCGATGCAAAGCGGTTCTTCGTTTTGCGTGAGCTGGTAGTTTTTTGGCGAGTCCGGATAAAAATAGTTTTTACGATCCCACTTGCAGACTGCGGCGATCTCGCAACCGAGCATCCGACCAAGCTTAGCGCACTGCTCGATGGCGAAATGGTTGAGCACTGGCAGCGTGCCGGGCAAGCCAAGCACCACGGCGTCGGTTAGCGTATTGGGCGCAGCACCATAATGGTAAGGTGCGGCGGTAAACATCTTGGTGCGGGTTTTAACCTGCACGTGAATTTCGAGTCCGATGACTGCTTCGTATTCCATACTGGAGTAGTGACGCGCTTCGCGCGAAGTGATGGTGAAAGTGAGAGTGGCTTAGGTTGCGTGAGTTTAAACCGCAGAGTTCGCGGAGAGCGATAAGTGAAACTAGTAAGAATTAAGAAAAAGTGAAAGTTAAGGCTCAAGTGTTTCGCACTCTTCACTATCACTTTCACTCGTCACTCTACAAAGCGGGAACCGCTTTGTAGTAGTCGTGAGCTTGCTCGAAGGCGTTGGCTACGGCGAACATGTCGGCTTCGCCAAAGGCTTTGCCGATGACTTGCAGGCCGATCGGCAAACCGCTTTCGGTGAATCCACTTGGAACGGAGATCGCCGGCAAGCCAGCAAGATTGACTGAGATGGTGTAGATGTCGCTCAGATACATGGCGAGTGGATCATCGGCGCGCTCGCCGCGCTTGAACGCTGGTGTGGGCGAGGTCGGCGTAAGGATCGCATCACATTGCTCAAAGGCGGTCTCGAAATCACCGAGGATCAAGCGGCGCACTTTTTGCGCACGCAAATAGTACGCGTCGTAATAACCTGAACTGAGCACATAGGTGCCAAGAATGATGCGGCGCTTCACTTCATCGCCGAAGCCTTCGCCGCGGCTCTTAGTAAAGAGAGTGAGTGCATCCTTCGCCTCTTCGCTGCGGTGCGAGTAGCGCACCCCGTCGAAGCGAGCCAAGTTAGAAGAGGCCTCCGCAGTTGCCACGATGTAATAAACCGGCACGGCCAATTCGGAGTGCGGCAGCGAAATATCAACGATCTCGCAGCCCTGGCTCTTATACCAGTCGATGGCTTGCTCGATATTAGCCTTCACCTCAGGGTCGATCCCTTCAGCAAAGAATTCACGCGGCACGCCAAGTTTCCAAGGACCCTTCTTTTCCTTAAGAGCTTGCGCGTAATTGCTGTCACCTTGCGGCGCGATCGAAGTGGAATCGAGTGGATCCTTGCCAAGCATCGCTTGCAGCAGCAAAGCAGCATCTTCGACAGTGCGCGCAAACGGACCGACTTGGTCGAGCGACGATGCAAAAGCGACCAGGCCGTAGCGAGAAATGAGGCCGTAAGTGGGCTTCATCCCGACGACGCCACAAAGCGCGGCAGGTTGACGAATCGAACCACCGGTATCGGTGCCGAGAGTAGCGATCGCCTCGCCAGCTGCCATCGCAGCGGCACTACCACCGGAGGAACCACCAGGGATGGTATCGAGGTCCCATGGGTTGCAGGTAGTATGGTAAGCGGAATTTTCTGTGGAGGAGCCCATCGCAAACTCGTCCATATTGAGGCGCCCCCAGATCACGGCACCAGCCTCGCGCAACTTGACAATACAAGTCGCGTCAAACGGAGAGACATAGTTCTCGAGCATCTTGGAAGCACAACGCAGCGGCTGATCCTTAACGGCGAGCGTGTCTTTGATGCCGATGGGAATACCATCAAGCGGTCCAAGGACTTCGCCAGCCGCGCGGCGCTGATCAGAGTCCTGCGCTTGCGCGAGTGCATCGTCGGCGTCGGACGAGAGGAAGGCTCGTACTTGGCCGTCGACTGCTGCGGTCCGATCGATCACTGCTTGAGTGATGGCAACCGAAGTCGTTTGACCCGCAGCGAGCATCGCGGCGAGTTCGGAAATAGTTTTGAAATGGAGATCGGACATGCGACAGGAAAACTCAGGTCATGTGTAACTTGAACCACGAATGGACACGAATTAGCACGAATATTTTTTAGAAATTATATATTAAAATCAAAGTCCAACTAAGGATACTAGAGTCACTCACCATACATGATTTGTGTCTATTCGTATCCATTCGCGGTTTTACTAAAATAGAGTGCACTTATTCGACGACTTTGGGCACGACGACTTGATTGTCGCGTTGCTCGGGAGCCATATTGAGCAACACTTCGGGTGCGTACGTTGGGCCGGGCTCATCGCCTTCGCGCCAGACGTTGAAGACACGATGTGCGTGGGCCATCGGTTCGACGCTTTCGACATCGACAGCGTTGAGCTTGTCAAAGTAGCCGAGAATGTCGTCGAGTTGGGTGCCAAGTTTGGATTTTTCGTCGTCGGAAAGATCGAGCCGCGCTAGGTTGGCGACGTAGTCGATATCAATGTGTGGTGTTTCGCTCATTTTGAGAGTCAGGGTGGAAGTTTCGCTGAGAGTGACTAAGTGTGATTCAATTGAAACTGCGCGCGCAGGCACCGCACAATAAACCACAGCAAAAAAGGACCCCATAGACAAAACAGCCTCGATCGACTCGCGCAACTAAGAATCGCTGATCAGCGGCTAAAACCTGAGCACGCCAACGCCGCTGCCAGCTAAGCGTATGCAACAGCAGGCTGTTTAGAGCGATTTTTCGCGCTTAAGTTCGTGCTATTTAGTTCTGTCGACCATGACCATACAGCTAGCGAACACTGAGTGTTATCCGCTAGATTGAACCGACGTTATCTAATCGGATACACATAGGTACTTCGCACTGATCATTTAACTGGCAAGGCCATGGTGGAATACGGGTTCTTACCCCTTGCCTGACCGCGCATGTCCATCACTTCCGGGTAACTTTCGAGAAAGTTGTTTTCGTCGATCAAATTGATAAAGTAATGGCTGGTACCTGCAGGTAACTGCGCGACGACCTTGGAATCAGGCAACAAGTCTGCGGGTTGACGAAACCACTCTTCATACCGCGCGCCGCCATTTAAGGTGTAGAGCAAGTTGGCACGCACGACTTTGGCACCGTGTTCCTGATAGCTAAATTCGACCCGGTCGCCCTTCTGCGTATGCGAATTGATCGTGCAGACCTTGTCCTTATTCGGCAACGGGTGCATGAAGTCGGGATTGTAATACGGGTAACTCGCTTCCATTTCGGTGAGTATCTCGCTGAGCTTTGCATTCAGCGCCTGCGCTTTTTCGGGCATGGCATCAGCCAGATTATTGGCTTCTTCAATATCGCTGCGGGTTGGCTGTCCGGCCTGCGTCTCATACAGGCGATAGAGTTCTAACTCTGGGGCATGCTGATTGCCCACGTGATCATAATTACGCACCAGCTTCCAATCGCCGACACGAATCGTGCTTTCCAAGGCGATACTGTTTGGAAAGTGCCAGACCATGGTGTCGCGCACCTGGCCATTCGCTTCGTGCACCAGTTCTGGATTGGTCGGATCGTTGGTTAACAAGGCACTCAGATCCGCACCGTCCAAGTGCTTTTCGGCAGGCCGTTCGATTCCAGCCAGCGCCAAAATGGTCGGGTAAAAATCGAGTCCATTGACCAACACATCAGACTGCACATCAGCGACAATCCCCGGGCCGCGAACAATCAACGGCACACGCGTGCCGCCTTCCATCGCGGAGATTTTGCCGCGGGCAAGCGGAAAGTTGTCGGTAATAATCTCGCCCGGATGCCGCTCCATGCCGCCATTATCGGAGGTGAAAATCAAATAAGTATTTTCGCGCAAGCTATGTCCCGGCCAGCGGGGATCCTCGGTCACATCGAGATACTTAAGCAGACGGCCGACATAGTAGTCCAACTCCTCGACCATCGCACAATAAAATGGGTTGGATTGCCCCTCACCTGTCCACTCAGCAGGATTTTCCGGCAGTTCGACGCCGAGTTTCTTAACATACTTCTGCAGCAACGCTTCGCTTCGCGTATGGATCGGCGTATGCACCAGCCAAGTCGCATAATAGAGGAAGAACGGTTGATCCGCGTGCTCCGCAATGAACTGTATGGCGTCTTCACTGTTCTGATGATAAGGGAAACCATTTTCATCCAACCGGTAAGGATCGCCCTCCTCGGCCGTAGCAAAGCCTGTCATGCGATGTGGGCGCATGCGTGCCGTGGTGCCGAGGTTGTGCCGTGTCCAATCAAAGCCCTGATCTTCGGGCTGAGGATACGCATTATGATTAATCGCCATATGTCACTTTCCGCAATGCCCGGTCGCATAGCCATTCTGCTGCAGCACACGCGCCAGCGTCAGTTCGCCCTCCGGCATGCGTCCGCTATACCAAGGTGGCATCATACGGTGCAGCTCCTTGTTATACGGAGTCGGTGGCCCACCGCCCACAACGTGTGTCTTCTGCGCACGCGCCGGATGGTTGCCACTCATAATCGCACATCGCGTCGGGGCACACGTCGGCGCCGGCGAATACGCCTGCCAAAACAGCACGCCCTCTTTGGCCAGCGCATCGATATTAGGCGTCTCCATCGGCGAGGGCTCGTCGATGTCGTAGCATTTCACATCTTGCCAGCCAAGGTCATCGGTCAGCAGCAAAATTACATTGGGCTGTGCAGGCCGCGACGCCTCAGTCGCAGCACACAACGGTGCAGACAAAGCAGCCGTAGCCAACACAACACAGATTATAGCAAATTTAGAGCAATTCATCGCTATTACTGAACCACCTCAGATCGCAACTGCAAGCAGTATGTTAAAACTAACAATAGCACTATTTAAAAAGAACGCAGGCCGATCAACTAGCGTTTATTCACAAATGCCTTCCCTGCCTCAGCCAACTCTAATTCGCGGTGAAGCCAATCACTCGCAACGCCGTGCCACCAGGCTGAATACGTCCTGCCCGATTCTCCAAAATCTCCAATTCGAGAGTATGTTCACCTGCTGGCAACTCATTGAAAAACATTACAGTCATGGGATAGTTAAAGCCACTGAAACGATGCAGCGTATCGATCTCTTTGCTGTGCTGGCCATCCACTGTGCAGCGGATGATGCCCGAATCTTTTCCTGCCAGTAGATAGGCGCCAATCGCTGTACCGCTAAACTCAATCGTCAGCTTGGCGTGCGCCGCAGCGCTATAAATCATCGGCATCTGCTTGAATCTAGCTCGCACGGCGCCGCTTTTTGACTGTTTCCAGTTTGGTACACCCACCTGCCAATTGGCGTCTGTTTTAATATCGGCAAACGGCAGAAAACGCCCGTTGACGTAGCTGTTGCTATCAATCGCTGCGACCACTGGATGGTCCTGCGGCTTGGCATTAGACGGTAATGGCGTCGCCCATTCTTTAAGGAGGGCATTCGCGATCATGGTCGCGCACATGGTGTTACCGTAGTCGTTGGGATGCACACCACCGAATTGCTGCCAATCCATTTTTTCAGCTGTTATCAGATCCGCCAACTCCTGCGCCAAATGATTGACTGATACACCGTAGTGTTGCGCCACCTTACTGTGTGCGGCCACCGATGGCGGCGTCTGCCCCTTTTGTAACTTACCGAGGATATTCGGATTCACAAAATGAGTCATTACAATGTCGACCTTGGGGTTATACTGCCGCGCCTGGGCAATGATGCCCTCCATGCCACGCAGTGCCCCACTAGCATCCTGATACGCGTCTTGATCGTCATTCACGGCGAACTCGACAAACAACATATCCAGCGGACCTTGGCTCAACACGTCTCGCTGTAAACGAAAGGCACCCGTGTCTGAACAGGTCGAGCTGATGCCTGCCTGGGTAAAGGTGAATACTGTATCCGGAAAGCGGTTACGCAACATAGCGCAGACTTTGGGGCGATAGCCATTCATCTCGGTAATCGAACCACCAATAAAGGCGACATGGCCGCGCTTGTTCTGTTCGAATTGAATGCGGCTATTGTTGAAATTACCGCGTAAGGTAAAGTTGTCGTCACTGACAATTTCCTCGGCACTGAGCGCTGCCTTGCCGCCACTGTGGCGCAGCACAAAATCAACAATTGGTTGCGGGTCTTTCAAGGAGTGCGGATGGTGGCCGACGCTCGGCTTATGGATCACTTCGAAAGTGCCACCCAACTTTTTGTAGCGCGCTTCAGCGATGGCGGTATTTTCTGCCACTGGCACGACCTCGTCCACATCGCCAACGACATGCAGTATTGGGATACCAGCCTTGGCAATGGCAGTCAGATTATCCAGTGGATTGCCTTGATAGGCCATCGCCTGACTCTCGGTCATTTTATATTGCTTAAGGCAGTTTTTCCAGTCCTTGGGACTGCCGACTCCACTGCCCTTACCACCGGGCCAGCTCTTGAAATCCATCACCGGCGCATCGGCATAGATTGCCGCCACTTTCTCAGGATTGGCCGCCGCCCAGTTGTAAACAATCAACCCGCCCCGCGACATGCCTTCCAACACTGCACGGTCGGCGAAAAGGTGCTCAAAGCGTAAATAATCATAAAAATCATCCCAGCGTTTAAGTGCTGCTGGACTACCTAAGAGACCAGTCACTTTACAATAAACGACGTGATAGCCTTGCTCCAGCATCGCGATGTCAAACTGCGGTTGATGGCCCCAGAAAACCGCGCGCCACACCCATGGCTTGCCGTCGGCGACCTGCTTCGGCACCACGACCCGGTTGCCACCATTCACATACATGTCGAAGCCATGCCACTGCTGCAGTTGCCCCGGAAACGGACCTTCATGAGGCGCGGCAGTCTGCTTGACGCCATTCTTCGAAATCTCGACGACTTCGGCAGTCGACATATTTTCGAGCGCAAACACAACCTGCCGATCCGCATCCAGAATCTTGAGCGTAAACGGATCTAAACGCACGCCATCGCCTCCAGTACGATTAAAGACTTTTATTGTATCAATCTTATGGATACTGCCCAGATTGACTTCCCACCAGGGGTTTGCTTCGGTGGCAGTGTGCGTGACCGATCCCTTCGTGTAGTCGCCGTCGGTCTTGCCATCGACCGC
>Ga0115555_1003145_pt1 | contig 10804 bp, 9 predicted proteins | sample COGITO_mtgs_1104_2_FD_87285 | JGI IMG/M metagenome (GOLD analysis project Ga0115555, IMG submission 87285) | Pelagic marine microbial communities from North Sea - COGITO_mtgs_110407 | ecosystem: Environmental > Aquatic > Marine > Epipelagic | place: Germany:Helgoland, sampling site Kabeltonne...
AGAAGCTGTCGCCGGCAACGCAAATAGCTTTGAAGGCATCCACAGCGAGAATAGGAACAGTGACGTAGCAGAAATTGAGAACCAGAGGTTGTCAGCGCACAAGAGGTTGAAGCTATCCATCACCAACTGACGATGATGAGATGACGATAATTTGTTGATTTAGCGATAAACGGTTTTACTTGCAACAACAAATCTCACATAATATTCTTACGTAAGTAGCATACATTACACTTATTTTGTTCTCCGTTTTTTTTTCGCTATCGTTGTGGTCGAAGTCCTCTGATTACTTCTTGTCACGTTCTCATCGGTATTGTCCAGAGCCAAATCATGAATTTCCACTGATCCTCCTGATCTCCCCGTGTCACTGTTCAACTTCCTCTTGATCCTGAGGTACCTCGTAACGTCCCAATCGCTGAAATTGGGGAAGCTCTTGGGCCCGTTGAAGATGGTCAGCACTGTTATCTCCTCATTTTCTAGGCCGATCAAATTCGGCAACAACTTCGGCGTAATCAAAAAGTATTGCCCTGAATGACTGCTCGGGTCCCCCCTCTCGGGAGGTTTGCAAGAATTTTCCACAATCCTCTTGAAAACGCCCCTCTCATTGACTTCGTCCATGCCTTGGTTGATCTCATCGACGCAACGGACTGGCGAGGTGAGCATGTCCTGCAGTGCCATCAGGAACAGAATCGTGGACACAGAGCGTTCACCGCCGGAGTGAACTCTCGCGCTTAGCACCTGCATCCCCGCCTTTTCACGAAACCTGACGTTGATTCGAATTCCATAATCCTTGTACTCGCCCCCATCCTCTTCGGCTTTGTACAATGTGACGCCCCCGGCGCATCCCAAATCGTGCATGTACTTCCCAAATCGTTCGTCAACCTTGTCTAGAGACTTGCGCAGGCGGCGGAGCCAACTCTCCTCCAACTTGCTGAGCTCGCTCTGCTTGATATCTCCTGCCTGATCCAAATCTCCGAGCTCTCTTTCAATGGCCGCGATCTCTTCTTGCCTCTGCTCATACTGCCGCGCAACCTCGGGGTTGTCCTCAATGCTGTTGATCGTGTTCTTGCAATCATCAATCAGTGCCTCGAGGGTAACGAGATCATCAGTGACCCCTTCGAGCGCCACCCTCAGCGGGGTATCCTTCCCTTCAGCATCCTCAAGCGGGGCGTCAGTCTCCGCCAAAGTTTTTGTCTTTTTGAATTCGACCTTTGCAACCTTAAATTTTTCGGTCGCTTCGTCGTAGTTCTGCTTAAAGGATGCGGCTTCATTTTCAAACCTCTCGATCACATCGCAAGTGGCATTGACTTGGGCGTTGATGGTGTCGACCCCCATTCGAGAAATGGCCGCACTAAAAGTGTGCTCCATCATCTCGTCGAATTGATCCGTCATGACCTTTTGCTCTTTCAAGCTCTTGGTGACGTAAGCCTTTATTTCCCTGATCTTTTCCTTGCGGCTTTCCTGTCCGTCCTCTGCCGCTAGAGCCCTTGCCTCCTCCATCTTCCTGCGCAAAGTTTCAACCTTAGACTGCTTCCTTTTGATTTCGGCAATCTCCTGCTTGATGCTGGAAAACTCATTCCTGGCACCATTGTAGCTCTTCTCGTTCTTGGAGTGCTCTTTTTCTGCCTCCTTCATCTGATCTCCGATCTCCTCCATCCGACTCTTTTGGTCTGCGAGTTTGACCTCCATCTCCTTTATCTTCTCGACCGGAAGACCCGTAGAGTATAACTTCGAGGGTAAAACATCTCGGAGGCTCATGTTAGCCTTGCCTGAGTACTTTGAGATGATGGACGTGAACCGCCGCCAAGGAGAGTTCTGCCTCTCGCCTGGCACCATCAAAGTACTCGATTGAAGTGAATTACCTTTGGGATGTCCAGGGTCCCTCCTGGACAGCTCGTCTAGAAAATTCTTCTTCTCGATCGCCTGACAGGTCATGCTTGAACCCACGAGCATGTTGTTCAGCTGTACCTGTTTCAGCGCCTCAACGACGGCTGGGGGAGCCTGGATGCCGTCGCTCAGAAATCCCTTAATTCCAGCCTCTCGACGAAATTTCTCGACCCTTGTCTTGCTGTAGTTCTTCTCAACAGGCATGGGCTCCTGGACATTCACATTCTCAATAATGATGGGAATTTTTCGCTTTGTTCGGATCTCGGTGAACAGAAAGTCAAAGTCCTCCTTGCACTGCGTAATAAAGCAGACCGACTTTCGGTATGGGACGGCTGCTTCCACACACATGGCGATGGTGTTGTTGTCACATGATACTTCAGCGGCGATGGGACCGAACACAGGGTGTCGCAGTTTAGCACCATTCTTATCGACGAAGTCGCAAATCGTTCTTAGCTCATTGCCTTTCTTCGCTCCAAGGGCATTGAATAGTTTTTCACGGCGTCGACTCTGTGCATTGAGGAGGGGAATATTAGAATATTAGTATTAGTATTGGCGATGTCGAGATCCCCGTCGTCAGCGATCTTAACCCTGACGAGTCCTCTGAGCGCCATAGCCCCCGCCCTCCCTCACCCACGACCTTCGCCTCGTCCTCCAGGGTTGTTTTTTTCGGAAAAAACACGCGAAAAAAGGAGGTGTTAACGACCAGGTGCACCTCCTCACTTACCTTCCCGTCCCTGATGGCTTTCATATCTTTTAGGAGTCCCCTCTCATTGTTTCTAATCTCGGCGAATTCTTCTGCTAAAGAGTTCTTCCGGGCGGAGGCATTTGCGAGGACCTTGCTCATCGCTTTCACCTTGGCCATTTGGTCTTTCATATTCTCCTCGAGAAGCTCAACCCCCTTGAGATGGGATATTTCTTCTGCGGCGGCCTCATACCTTTCAGTATAATCGCGAGCCTTTTGCTCAAGCTGCGCGGCGCGAGTGTGGGCTTCCTGAATAGCCACAATGCTGTCGTCAAGGTTTTCTTCATATTTACCAATCTTGTCGACAATTTTATCAAGGCTTTTCTTGCTGACTTTGATACGGTCCGCCTCTTCCTGTAACTTGGCACCCTGCGCGCTCTTAACTTCCAACAGCTCCTCCCGTTTTGCCTGAAATGGCTTAATTTCCTCGTTTCTCTTATTGAATGCGTCCTTCATCCTTTCCTTCTCTGCCTTCAATTCGACGCACTGCAGGCGTAACTTGTCCATGTCCAGCCATAGTTTCTTCTTCTCGAGCAATTCCAAGCGATCGACATGAGACTGCCTCTCCACGATCCTCTCCCGTTGTTTCTCTAGCGAAGCATTCTCCGCACGGAGCTCCTTGAGCCTTTCTCCTATTGTCTGTCGTGTCCTACTGGTTTCAGAATTCTCTCCCTGCATCTGGATCAGGTCCATGTGCTTCTTGTATAAATTCTCAAATGACAGCGCCTTTTCGGTCTCGATCAGCAGCTGTTTGTGGTCGAAACCGCTAAACGATCCAACATGGTCTTGAGGGAGAAATGTGCATAGGTTGTCAACAGAGATCTGGAATTCATCTTTCACAATCTTTGTGGTACGGGTATGGTATGGATGGTATGGATGGTATGGATTGGATTGGGGGAGTTAGTGCCGTGTATGTCGCAAAAAAAGGGGGGCCCACATGACAAAACCGACCGCAACCTCCTCCACCGCTAAAACTCTCGCAACTCACCTCCTTCACCCTCTTTTGCGTAATGCTCTCCCCATTGAGCGTGTAGCTGCTCTTGGCATTTTTATCTTCGCCAATGTCCTCAATTTGCCTCCGAATCACTATTCGATTTTTAGAGGTGGGTTTCCCCTTCAGCTCAACCTCAACGAATGCTGACATCTTCTCGTGCATGATGAAAGTCTTCAAGTCATCTCCCCGTCCCAGCAGATTGGGAGATCCTCCCAGGCCCAAAGCAATGGCACACAGAATAGTGGACTTCCCGGAACCGTTGGGACCCAGAACCATGTTCAAGCGGGGACCAGGTCGAAACTCAACATCTGCGTAGGTTAAGAAATTCTGGCAACGAACACGGAGGATGCTGCCAGGCTTGTATTCAGAGGAAGGCATGGGTTGGCGGCAGTGGGAGGTGGTGGCAGTGAAGATCTTCACTGTCACAAAAGTTTCGCTTGAGGCGAGAAACACTTATATTAGAAGGCTTTAGGTGGTCACTTTACCGCAAAAAGGGTGTGTGTGAATGGGGGGTTGTAGGAGGAGGAGGAAGGGCGGGCAAAATTCAGGAAAAAAAGAAAAAAACAAAAGATCCTTCACAAATTCAAAATCAATGAATCTCGCTTCTTTTCCGTTTGTTAGCCACTATTAATCGCGAATTCTGTCCTGAAACGAGTAAGGAGGAACGTTCTTGAGCAAAATTTCCACGGACGGACCTTTCTTCCGTCTGGTTCACCAAATTTTGACCACTCTCGTCATTGGAGATTTCGATGGAGGAGCTGGTGTCACTTGAAAATTCGAGGGAGGAAGTGGCACGAGAAATGTCCAAATCATCCACCACTGACACTGGTAGCCATCTTTCTGGTTCCAAGAGCACTGAGAAGACAGATTCAAAGTCAATGTTCAGGAGTATAGGCAATCCCCTGAAAGCTGCGCGGAATATGCACATGCGCATATTCCGCACAGATAAGAAAGCACTGCGGAAGTGGAGGGTTGAGTCTCTGTATGCCGGAAATGAGGAGACGCACGAGGACAGCGATGTCGAGGTGTCTTCTGTATTTGATACCAAGAGGGCTACTTCTATTGTGGCCATCGCACGCTCGGACGAATTCATCTCAGTTATTGACTACGACAGGGAAATGTTTCAGAAAAAAGCTCGCCCGAAAATTGCAAAGGGCAAATCTTTAAATGCACTTGGTGATTTGCGAAGGTCAAGCAGTGTGAGGTCAAGCAGTGTGAATACACCGGCTGGACCGAACCCCTATGAAAATTCCAACTTTGCTTATTTGTTCGACGAGAAGGAAGATGAGAAGAAAGTGCAGAAAATGACGCACACACAGAGGTTCAAGCAAACGTCTACTGTTATCGGGACAACTACCAGACAAACTCCCCTCGAGCAGCTCAAGAGCGTGTTTGAGAGAATGCTTGAGGAGGCTAAAATAGCTGAAGACTGGGGAGCTCTCTACCTTGGATACGGGCCCGCCGAGGGTAAAGACTTGGACGACGTGCTAAGCTCATTCCTTCGCTGGAGCTGCAAGAGTGAACCCACGAATTCAACAAACTCAGGCCCCATGGTTTCCAGAGCAGCCGACCGACTGTTCAAGTTCCATGCGTTTGTGAATAAGCATCAGAAGGGTTTTTTGGACGAACCGGTCGTTCCATCATTGGAAAAAACCTTTTGCAAGATATCCGACAGCGTCAACTTTATGATCCCAGAATGGGGCGTTGAGCTGGGAGGGATTGATGTAAGTGATGCCGAGCGCTATCTATCTGTGACCAGGCTTCAGGAGGCTAATTAATGCCTACCAATAAATGGGCCCGGCTAGCAAGCGCAAACGCAACCGCAACCGGGCACGAGGCGAGGATTTCGAGAGCGGTACTAACTTTCTTCTCATTATTTTATTGTGTTCCTTGCCTTTTTTAACCTTTGCGTGCGACTCTCAACTTTCTGTAGGATTGCGTCTTGTGGGTCATCGACTTTTCAAGGATGCACCGGGAAGGGCTTGACGGGGTTGAGAACCGAGATTTATTCAGGTGGTTCTGGTGGTTGATGATGCATTCCATATTCGACGAGAGGGTCCAAGACGCCGGGGTTGTAATCGTCCAGAAGTTCTCTATAGGGCTGGTGAATGCCAACAGGTGGAGAAAGAAGGTATCTGACATATCCAAGGACGTCAACGAATTGTTCTGGGGTGTCATGCCTTTCAAACTGAAGAAGACGCTAATTGTGGGAAGGTGAGTGAAAGTATCGTCTGGAAAGAGTTTTTTTTGTTTTTTTGCGCACACTCACACGAGTTCACGTTCTTTTTTGTACACACACAGTCCCGTCTGGGTAAAGATGATCATCCTGGCCAAGGGCATCGAGGATCGAACTATGATTACAAGCGAGAAGGGAGTGTGCGGTAATCTTGACTCCAACTTGAAAGGTTGCAGTCGTGGCGGCTGCAACAGCCTCCCCGATGGTTTTGTTGGAGGGACTCGCAAGTTCGCCCCCCGGTACAAAATCAACGACGGGCGAATTTCAGGCAACGAGGAAATGTCAGCAGTCTTCTCTCAGCCAAAGTTAAGGGCAACTTTCTTGAATGTGTACGAGAGGCGTAAATCTCACACTTTATCCTTCGGAACCTTTGAGTCGGTCGAACCGAAACCATCCTTAAGTCTGAATATGAAGAAAGTGCAGCAGAATATGACGAAAAAAAAAAGGAGGGAACAGAGGGCCAGGAGCAATACCTGGGGTGAGGTGGCACAAAACATCAACGAGATCAACGAGGTAATGGGGGTCTTGAATAGCGAGTCTGGAGCGTACGCTTAAAAGCATGGCGGCGTGGGGTTATGCTGGTGCGGGCTGACCGAGGGCGAAAAAAAAAATCACAAGAAATTTGGACATTTTCAGAAAAAACAAAATTCATTCATTCTGGTGTTGTTCTAGTTTTTAATCAGCAAGGGAAGATGGCCGCCTTTTCCTTTCCTCAACGTATATATACATACTAACATTCGAATTCGCACCCATTTGCGAACCGGTTTCTGCCAATAGGACGGCGCCAACTACTATGCTTGTTCGCATGCACATAGCAGAAACACGGCAAGAAAGTACAGGCGGTGACACACAGTATCGTGAACCAACAACAGTCATCAACATCCTCATCTCCACTGACATCACCTTGGGTTCCTACTTCATGCTGGGGGCGGAACTATCATATATATTCATGTTTTATAACAGTAGGTTAGTACGCTTTCTAAAGCCAGTTGGTGTGCTGGTATATATATAATATGGCAACAACAAATACTCACATCAAGGATCCCAGTAGCAGGTTGCTGCGGAGGAGGGGCCTGGTATTGAACTTGAACAGCAGGAACTGCAACTGCAACAGGTTGTGGAACGTACTGAACTTGGCCATAGTCCACCTGCTGCTGTGCATGATACGAAGGAGGGGCAGGGAAGGACTCGGCAGGAGGTGCGGTGGGTTGCATGGTTCACAATTAAGGATGGCGAGGAACAGCTGGTATTATATACAGGGAGAAGAGGGAGCAAAATTTTGCTAGATACAAAATAGCAATAGTGCAACTTTTTACTTCTTGGGTCCGGCTTTGGGTTCTCGAGTTCCGAGTTCGAACAAGAAGAATAAACCAAAAACGCCGCCCAAACAGCCGTACTTCCAGCACCAAGTTTACGAATTCGCTGTAATTTTATTCCGGTTTCAAGAATTCTTCACCGTAATTTTATTCCGGTTTCCAAGAATTAATTCTTCACCATACCACATGGTACAAGTATCTCACAGGCTGAACATGGGAAAAGACGAGCACGCCTTTTTCTATCCCAATTTGGGTGAGAGCACTCGGTCCCTTGACGACATCAGTGTCACCGGCCTTCGCCAGATATTCTCAAGAGCTAAAAAAGAAGGAGTGGGTAAGACGCTTTCGCGACTGACTCTGTTTGTCTTCAACCTTCTGATATTCCACTTATTGTACCTGGTCATACCCCTGGCTGCACTTGCTATACCCGTCTTCACCTTCTGGAACGATACCCAGAGAGAAACAAAAATATTCGTTGGATGCTTGGTGGCAGCGTACATTTTGACCTTCAATGGACAGCACAAGAAGCTTGATTCACCGAAACCTTGGTTTGCTGACTTACCTGTTTGGGGTTATCTTCTGAGCTACTTGCCTTTGCGGATATGCCGAACGACAAAATTATCACCAGATAAGCACTACATTTTTGGCTGCCATCCTCATGGCGCATTTGCTTTCAATCGAGGTGCCGTGGGTTTCTGCATGCCGCAACTGTTCAACGCCGCATTTCCAGGAATGAAAGTCCGTTGTCTCGCTGCTGACGCCGCATTTTATGTACCTTTCATAAGAGAAATGTGGATTTGGAGTTGTTGTGTCAGCGCAAGCAAGAAAACGGCCATAGAGGTACTAAAGAACGGCATGAGTTGCTTCATCTACCCCGGTGGAGAAAAGGAACAGCTCATGCACAGACACAACAAGGAGAGACTTTTCCTGAACAGTCGAAAGGGATTCATCAAACTTGCTCTGCAAACAGGGTCACAACTTGTACCTGTTTACGCATTCGGAGAGTCATCGCTATACAAACAAACCTCAATTTTGCACAATTTTCGAATGATGCTGAGTAAAAAATTCGGCGTCGCCATTCCTTTGGTCTATGGACATGTCGGTTTGCTCCCATTCCGTCATCCGGTCACGGTAACATTTGGGAAAGCGATAGATGTGAAGAAAAATGAGAACCCCACGCAAGGTGATATAGACGAGTTGCACCAGGCTTACATAACTGCTCTTACGAAATTATTTGACGAGGAAAAGGAGAGGATGGGCTATGGCGATCGGGAGCTTGAAATATTTTGAATTGGTATATCTTAAACGCAGCAAAACATACCTGGGTAAACAACTCTGCTCTGCACCTTAGTTTCTACTGAAAGAGCGCTCCCTAATGTCGCATTTTCCTCCCCTCCTCTTTTGCAGACAAAGGAAATCATTCATGCGTTCTCGTCGGGAAACTCCTCAGGCCACATCTTGTCTGCTCGCCATTCCTCCCACTCGTACCATCCAACCTTAGAAATTCTATTCTTTCTCGCTTCTTCGTGAAGAGGACACGCGACTCTACCACCCTTTGGGCTATACTTCTTTTTACACGTACCAAAGCCGCGAAAATTGTCGAAACGCTTCTGTTTTTGATAAGAAGAGAATTGTGGTCAGGCAAATGACACAAGGAGATACAAAACACGACGAATTCCATGAGTTAATAATAGTGGCCTGCTCACCTCTGCTTTCGCCATTGCGCGCCCCTGCGGCGTGTCTGCCGCCGAGGGCAGGTACATTGCTCCGCCGTACAAATCACCATTCTTGGTAGGGTATCCACAAACAAATCCGTGAGGGACCTCTGTAAGTGCACTTGCGGGAACCAAATATCACTCGGAGGGAAGTATACCAGGGTCAAGGGCAACACGGGAGGTGCTAGAACTAGCTTTTGCGGGGCCATAATTTTTGTACAAGATAGCACGAGGTGAAGGAGGGGGCGATGGACACCGGGTTTTCCGTTTGGGTCTTTTATTGTTGAGACCGGAATCTGACATCTTTCTATAGATTACTCTAGTTAGGGAGATGTGTATAGATGTGCATAGATGTGTACAGAGTAAATGAAAAATACAACGAGAGAGAGGGAGACATTTTATGACGAAAGCAAAAGAGCATGGCCAAAGGTCCTCAAATTCTTTAAAGTTCTTTGCAACTATTTATCATCCCATCGCTGGCTGGTGCCAGTATTTTATCGGCGCTACAACCATTTTTTGTTGCGAATGGCTTCGTTTGCATCAGACTTCACAAAGAAGGTTCCGCCTTGCCCCCTCCTAATTGTCACAGGTTTCTTGGGATCAGGAAAGTCAACGCTGATCAACAACCTTCTGACGAGTCACGAGCACGGATTGAAAATTGCCGTAATCGAGAATGAGTTTGGCGACAGCGGTGCGATTGAGAAGGCTGTTGGAATGGATGGCGTTGTGAAGACTGTAGGGGCAGCGGGGGAGGAAGATGACACAGGAGGGATGTTTTTGGAGATGCCAAATGGTTGCGTATGCTGTTCTTTGAAATCTGACCTACTATCGACAGTTGAATCGCTTTTTACATCCGGGAGGAAGTTCTCTTGCGTCCTTTTGGAGCTCTCTGGCCTTGCCGATCCCGGGCCTGTGCTAACAAATTTGTGGAGTGAGGGGGCTGATGAGAGTAGTCCTGTGACGATCGGGGGAGTGGTTTGTTTGGTCGACTGCAACGATTTTTTCAAGGGGGGTATAGGTCTGAAGACAATTGAGGGAAGGCGCCAAATAGGATTTGCAGATAGGGTCTTACTGACCAAGGTTGACTTGTGCCAGGGGGAGAAGAGTCTGGAAAGGGATATCAAAGTTTTCATCTCGGAGAAGAATCCTACAGCGAGCGTAAAACTCTGCAACCGTGGTGATTTTGGCGGCGATCTTTACTGGCTTCTCGGTGTCGACAGAAGCGGTGCGCCGGCGGGCAGCGAAGCGTCAACAAACAGCAAAGAGAAGGCCCTCCAGGGCCTTCAGGCAAATGCAATTATGTGGGGGGAGATTTTTGGACCAGGATTAAATTTTGCTACTGCATTTAATAAGACAAGCACAGGCAAGCTTGAAAGCGTAGAAGAAAGCGGAAGAGACCACGTGCACACTCACGACGTGACAAGCTTTGTCGTAAAAATTGACGGGGGAGGAGTACGGCTTGGAAAGTTGAGGCGATTCTTGGCGGAACTTTTGTGGAGCGACTGTGACAAAAGTGAAGACGACAATCACGAGATAGACGACGGAAATCAGGAGATTTGGCGCATCAAGGGCTTGTTCCACGTCGTCAGAGGGAGCATGGAAAATGACAGCGACGACGACGATGACGACGATGACGACGATGACGACGATGACGACGATGACGGCGACGTGAGCGATGACAACATCGGTTTAAGAGATGAAACGACGGTTCAGCATTTCAGCTCAAGACAGTATATTTTACAGTGCGTCGGAGATCTCTTTGAAGTGAAGCGATCAAAGTCACATTGGGAGGAAAAATCGCCAGGGGAGAGGAGGGAGAATTTGTTTGTAGTTATCGGACGAAACATGGACCGAGCAAAGATAGAGGATGGAATCAGAAAAACAGTTACAGCAGCTGTGATGTGATGTGATGTGATG
>Ga0115555_1003150_pt1 | contig 10799 bp, 17 predicted proteins | sample COGITO_mtgs_1104_2_FD_87285 | JGI IMG/M metagenome (GOLD analysis project Ga0115555, IMG submission 87285) | Pelagic marine microbial communities from North Sea - COGITO_mtgs_110407 | ecosystem: Environmental > Aquatic > Marine > Epipelagic | place: Germany:Helgoland, sampling site Kabeltonne...
ACATTTGTACTTGTAAATTGGAATTGACGGATGCACATAATCTTCACATCTCAGAAATGATCTTTCAATCAAATCCTCATTTTTGTATGCGTAAATGGAGGCCCATGAATCACAAAGTGGCATTTTGCCATACTTCATCACGAGCGCCGCCTATTGCTTTACGTATGCAGAAGCCGAAGATGGCAGAATCCATATAAACCATGCGTGAAATTACATCAGATCGCTTCTAAAATTGAAAATTTTACAATGAAATTTGATTCAAAATAGCCTCAAACTGAGTTGATCGTAAGATAGCACTAGTAAAAATACGAATGTTGATTAAAATGCCAGAAGGTTTAGGAATAATTTGCTTTTGGATCAGATAAAAAACTATAAGAAAAAAACACCAACATCTGCAAAAATATTTTCAAAGTCACTAAAACTTCACATCAACGGGGTTTCACATAATATTAGATATTTCGATCCATATCCATTTGTAGTAAAATCATCATTAGGAAAAAATTTGATAGATGTGGACAATAACAAATACACAGATTATTGGATGGGTCATTGGTCTTTGATATTAGGTCACGGTCAAAAAAATATCAAAGAGTCAATTAAAAAACAAATTGAAAAAAGTTGGATGTATGGAACAGTTAATGAACAAACAATAAAGTTATCAGAATTAATTTCAAAAGCAGTACCAGTTGCAGAAAAGATACGATATGTAACATCAGGTACAGAAGCTACAATGTATGCAGTAAGATTAGCACGTTCAGCTACAGGGAAAAAAATTATTGCAAAGATAGATGGAGGATGGCATGGATACACATCAGATTTGTTAAAAAGTGTGAACTGGCCATTTAAAGAATCAGAAAGTAGTGGAGTAGTTAATGATGAAAAAATTGTTTCAATTCCATACAACAATTTAGAAGGTTCATTAAAAATATTAAAAAAATATTCAAAAAATCTTGCAGGTGTTATCATTGAACCAGTTTTAGGTGGAGGTGGATGCATACCTGCAACAAAAGAATATCTAAAAGGAATACAAGAATTTGTTCATAAAAATAAATCATTATTGATTTTAGATGAAATTGTAACAGGTTTTAGATTTAGATATGGTTGTTTGTATCCAACAATGAAATTAGATCCAGACATTGTAACATTAGGAAAAATATCTGGAGGAGGGATGCCAATTGGAATAATATGCGGTAAGAAAGAGATTATGCAATATGCAGACACTACAAATAAGAAAAAATCTGAGCGTTCATACATTGGTGGAGGTACATTTTCAGCAAATCCAGTATCAATGACATCAGGATATGCAACTCTAAATTATTTAAAAACACAAAAATCAACATATGAAAAAATTAATTCATTAGGAGACTATGCAAGAAAAGAATTAGAAAAGGTATTTGATGGAAAAGTTTTGGTCACAGGTAAAGGGTCTTTATTCATGACACATTTTGTTAAAAATGGAATTACAGAAATTACAAATTCAACAGATGTTTCAAAATGTGATTCAGATATGTTACAAAAATATCATTTTAAGATGATTTCTCAAGATGGAATATTTTTCTTACCAGGAAAATTAGGAGCAATATCAACTAGTCATTCTAAAGAAGATATTAAGAAAATTATCAAAGCATCAGAAAATTTCTAAAATACAAGACTATTCATTAAATTTCTTTTTCCAAGAAATCAATTCATTAAAAATATCTATAAAATTATTAGATTTAATTGTAATATGAACATGCGCAAAAACTTTCTCAAATTGTCCTTCAAAAATCATTACACACTCTTCTTTAAAAAAAGGTACAGAAATTCCAATTTTTTTTAAACATGTAAATTCAAAATCTTTTATTTTTATGGAATTAGAATTTATAATGATTTTTTTCTTATCAGAGTTTTTATTCAATAAAAGATCTAATTTTTCCTGTAAAGCATCAGACCAAGAAGGGGAATTTTTTGGCCAACGGTGTACGAATACTTTATCAGCAAAATAATGTATTTGAAATGAAGGCAATAATACTCATGGTAAATAAATCAAATTAAGGGTTATCGTTAAAAAAACATTCAGATTTTTATAAAATAACAATTATCTAAAGACATGGAAAAGAAAAAAGAGGAAAAAGAAGCATATGCAACGGATGATCCAACAGATACATCTGCAAAAAAGCAAGAAGATATGGCAAAAGAAGCAATTAAAAAATTCAAATCACTGAATTAGGATAAACTTTCATTAGCAATAGTTTTCTCATAAAAATATGGGATTATTTGGATCAAAAGAAAATCCAGAAGACATGAAGCATGATGCAATGTCCATGATGGAAAGAAATCAACCAAAAGCAGCAGTTTCAATATATAATAAAATTCTAAAACAAAATGCAACAGATACGGATGCTCTGCTCAACAAAGGATTGGCATTAAACCAAATGAGAAAGTATAGCGATTCAATTACTTGTTTTGATAAATTACTAGAAATTAATCCAAATGATGCACAGGCATTAAACAATAAAGGAATTGCAATGGCTGAAAATGGAAATATTCAAGCAGCATCAGAGTGTTACGATGAAGCAATCGTAGCTGATCCAAAATATGCAGCATCATATTTCAACAAGGGGGTATTATTGGATAAACTTCAAGAACATGAATTAGCACTCACCGTGTTAGAAAAAGCAATTTCAGTAGATTCAAGAAAACCAAATGCAATGGTATACAGAGGAATTGTTTTAGGAAAAATGAAAAGACATGAAGAGGCACTCAATTGTTTTCAAAATGTTTGTAAAAAATATCCCAATAATCAAGATGCATTTTTTCAAAAAGGAGTACAGCTTGCAGAATTAGGAAGACATGAAAAAGCACTGGATGTGTTTGATGAAATTTTAAAAAAATACAAAGATAATGTGAATGTAATTTATGCAAAATCTAGAAGTAAAGCAGCATTAAAAAATTATCCAGAGGCATTAGAATTATTAAAACAAGCAGTTTCAAGAAATCCAAAAGTAATTCGTAATTGGGCAAAAGATGAACCAATTTTTACAGTATTACATAATGATGATAAATTTAGAGCATTAGTAAAATTATAGAATTTTGTTACGAACAGCATCTATTCTAATAATACCAACTTTCTTTTTTGGTCCAATCAAACGTGCTTCATAAATTGGAACATACACTTCACTAATTTCACGCAATACAAATTCCTCTTCAAGATGTCGTACCTCATCGTCTAAAGGTTTTTTTAAAAAAGATTGTAATTTTTTAATTGCATCATCATGTGAAAGTTCAGAATTTTTTACATGGGGCAAATGCTTTTCTAATAATCTATTAGGATAATTTTCAGTTGTTTTAGAATTTAATTTAAAAGGAAATTTAATCTCTCTGCCATGATGATCAAAGGTTAATTCATCCTCATTTTCAACAAAAACATGCTCCTCTAATTTTAGATCAACCTTATTTTTACCTCGTTTTCCGACAATGGCCTTTTTAAAATTAGATTTTGTTCTGACGGGAAAAATACCATCACCCAAAATTACTTCTGAAACATTTGAATCAACAGAGATAGAATGAGTTGCTTTTCTAAAATAATTTGCCATATATTTTCCAGATATAATTAAAATGCATTCATAGTAGAGTTTAATGGAATGAATGTGTATATCGTTCTTTTTTGGACGAGAAAACATGGATTTGAATGAGGCAGTTTTTTTATCATCAACGATTTCCAAAACTTGGGGTTCATCGATTTTTTTTCTTAGAACTGTCGTTTTTGTATTATGATTATTTTTCAAAACTATACAGAATATGCAGGTCATCGTATTAAACCAATTCCGATAAAAGGAAAATTGAAGATAATAAAGTAAAATTACAAACAAAGAAAAAGAGGGCCATTTGAATTGAAATCATGATAAAAAAATCAAACATTAACGGTTCAACAGACAGAAGAGAAGTTAACCCAGAATGGTTTACAGGAAAAACATGGATGAAAGTACTCTCAGATAAAATTAAAGCAAAAGATCAAGATATCTATCACGTTCATTTTGAAAAAGGTTCTAAAACAAAATTACACTTTCATAATGGAAATCAAGTATTAATGGCAGTCAAAGGAAAAGGGAGTTTAGAAATTTTTAAAAAATATGGAACAAGTAAATCAGAATTTAAAATAAAAAAAATTGAAAGAATAAGCCTAAACGAAGGAGATATTGTTCACATTCCAGCAAAAACACTCCACACTCACGGATCAATTGATAAAAAGAAAGAATTTTCCCATATTGCAATTAACATATTGCCTAACAAAAATTCAATCTACAAAACAACATGGTATGAGTCAGATTTTAAAAATAAAGTAGAAAATATTATTTAAAATTAATGTCCATTAAAGAAAATTCAAAAATTGAAAAAATTAAAGGTGAAGAGGGTACAGACATCAAACAATATTTTAATCCTCATAACACATTAAATGGAATTAACTATAGTTTAGCACAATTTACATTAGAATCAGGCAAAAAAACAAAACTTCACAGAATTAAATCATCGGAAATATACTATATTTTACAGGGTAAAGCACAATTAAAAATAAACGATGGGTTGTTTGAATTAGGAGAAAATGATTCAGCATATGTTCCACCAAACTCAAAACAATTTATCAAGAATATTGGAAATAAAAATTTACGTTTTTTATGTATCGTTGAACCTGCATGGAAACCAGAAGACGATGAACTTTTAGAATAGAATAACAAAATACTGAGAATCATTATTAACATATGACAAACTAAAGAAAGTATGAATAAACGAGAGGCATTGCTAGCATTAAATGTTAATCAGAATTCATCACAAGAAGAAATCAAAACATCATATAGAAAAATGGCACTAGAATTACACCCAGACAAAAATAAAAATAAAAATGAAAATGAACAATTTAAAAAAATTACTGAAGCATATAATTTTCTAAAAAAGAATGAAAAAGATGATACAGTTTACCAACCAACAAAACAAAATTCAGGAAATCAAAGAGTGAGACCAAAACCCCAATGGGGAGCACCAGATGATGGAGGAATCCCAGAACAAGATTGGGGCAAATACACACGTGAATTTGAAGAAGGCGACCCAACTTTTTGGAAAGAATATGAAAAAAAATTTTGGGAAGACTATAATGCAAGAATTCGTTCAGATGGAAAAAATGGAGAGTATGAAAAAGCAAAAGAACCAAGTATGCAACCAGATCTTCAAGTTAGTGTAGATAAATCATTGTGTATTGGTTGCTGCAGTTGCGAGATAATTGCACCAACAGTATTTGAAATAGATAAAAATAGTCAAACAAATCCTAAATCAAAAGTAATTAATCAAAAGGGGGCAGGGGTGAACAAAATTATGAATGCAGCTGAAACATGTCCAACAAAGGCAATCAAAGTAGAAAATATTAAAACAAAAGAAAAATTATTTCCATATTAAATTTTTAATAAATCATAATATTTTTCAGCATCAGAATCAGATAATTCTAATGAGGAATTAAACATACTATGAATTGGACCTGCAGAATCAGATTTACTTCGTGGAACTAAATGTACATGAATATGAGGTATTTCTTGACCAGCATCCTCACCATTATGAATAGCAATTAAAGTTGAACCAGTAATAGAATCAACTTTAGATATCATAGTATGTACTAGAGAAAATAAATCAGAATTTTCATCAAGATTCATTTCTTGAATTTTTTGATGATGATTTTTAGGAATTACCAATACATGTCCTTTTACCAATGGAAATGCATCCATAAAAGAAATAGAATGAGATGTTTCATGAAGAATTTTTGCAGGAATTTGTTTTGAGATTATTTTACAGAAAATACAATCCATAAATATCAAAATAATTTTTGAGATATCAAAGTATCTATTAAGGAGTTACAATAGTTGCCCAAGCTAAATCCTTGCCAAACTTTATTGTGACATCATCCCCAGCACTCATTTCACAATTATCAATAATTTTAGGAACAGAATCAATAGTTTCCACATAACATGTACCATTGTCATTACTCAAAATAACAACATCCTCAAAAACATCTTCCCGAATTAAATGCCAAAATGGAAAAATCATTGTAGATAGGACAATCCCAGCTACTAAAAAAGCACCTCCAAAAACTAATCCTTGTTGTTGACTAGAACTTAATTTCATATTACCAGGTTCCGCCATCCCCACCATTAGGATCTAATTTTTTGGCAGGTACGTTACCATGTGCTTTTTTCATATGTTTTTTTAATCTCTCAGGATCATGTAACTCAGTTCCACAAACATCACATTTTGTTTTAGTGTCATCAGATTTGTTACGATTAAACAAGCCCATTATATGACAAAAATGAAGAAATACATTATAAAGGATACTGAATTTTTATGAAATTATGACAGTAAAAAATATCACAGTTTTAGGTTCAGGAGTTATGGGACACGGTATTGCTCAAGTTTCAGCAACTGCAGGATACAATGTAGTTTTGCGCGATATCAAACAAGAATTTTTAGATAAAGCAATGGAGAAAATAAAATGGAGTTTAGATAAACTAGTTTCAAAAGAAAAAATATCTAAAGAAGAAGGAGATTCAATATTTTCAAGAATAACACCCATAGTTGATTTGAATGAAGCAGTAAAAAATGCAGAATTAGTAATAGAAGTAGTTCCAGAAATCATGGATTTAAAAAAATCTGTGTATGCAGAACTAGATAAAGCAGCAAATCCAGAAGTGGTATTTGCATCAAATACAAGTACACTACCAATAACAGAAATAGCAAATACAACTTCACGTCCTGAAAAATTTATAGGAATTCATTTTTTCAACCCACCACAATTAATGAAATTAGTAGAAGTAATTCCAGGTGAAAAAACATCACAAGAAATTACAGATTTAACTCTAGAATATGTAAAATCAGTTAACAAACAGGCAGTAGTATGCAGAAAAGATGTTCCAGGATTCATCATCAATAGATTATTCATACCAATGGTTCACGAAGCATGTTATGCACAAGATAGAACAAACTCAACACTTGAAGAAATTGATTCTGCAGTAAAATTCAAGCTAGGTTTTCCTATGGGAATTTTTGAATTAGCAGATTTTACAGGAATGGATGTAATTCACAAAGCAACGGTAGAAATGCATTTACGAGATAAAAAAGTAATCAACCCACACCCAACAGTAGAAAAAATGTTTGATGAAAAGAAACTAGGTCAAAAATCTGGAGAAGGGTATTACAAATATTCCGATGACAAATATGAAAGAGTTACACTATCAGAAGAACTTGCTGAAAAATTTAATCCAATTCAATTAGTTGCAAATATTCTAAACAATGCAGCTTGGTTAATTACAAATGGAGCAAGTGATATTGGAGAAATAGAAAAAGCAGCTCAGTTAGGATTAGGATTAAAAAAACCACTGTTTGAAACAGCCAAAGAAATTGGAATTAAAAATATCGTAGACGAGTTAAACAAACTTGCTGAAAAACATGGGGACTTTTACAAACCAGATCCATTACTAATTTCTATGCTGTAATTAATTCCAAAATTTTCTCAACAGCTTCTTTAGGAGTATCAGCACCAATTATTTTTACATTTTTTCTATGATCAACATACCCATCAATGTAAGGAGCAATAGCACTATCAAACCCTCTAATTGCAACCATTGGTTTTTTACTCATATATGCAGCACATACTTCAGATAAAGTTCCAGAACCTCCACCAACAATAATTACCCCATCAGCAGATAATGCATTAAGAAAATCACGAGTAAATCCCATTCCAGATGGAATAACAATATCACAATACTCGTTAGCAAATTTTGGATCATCTTGAGGAATTATTCCCAGGGTTAAACCATTAGCATCTTTTGCACCATGAGAACAAGAATTCATCACTCCCCCTAGTCCACCTGTAATCAACAGAGAACCAGATTTTGCAATTTCTTTTCCAATTTCATATGCAATTTTTTCATGATGAGGAGTACATCCAGTAGTGTTATTTCCAATTACTAAGATCTGTTTTTTCTTTACCACAATAGATCTTAAAAGAACTATTTGAAATATGTATCCAGAGAAAAGGATATTAGGGAAATATCAAAAATAACTTTATGAAAACAAGATCAATGCCAGTATGTTTTAGTGAAAAACAATACAAAATGATTGAAGAATTTGCCAAGAAAAATGGTATGCTTAATGCAAGCCAAGCTCTTGAAAAAATCCTTAACAAATAGACAGTTTTTATAATTTTTAATTATTTTTATTTTTCAATATAAAGATAGATCGACTCAACAACAGGGTGAAACAATGGTTTACATTTAATAATTAAATATTTTTGAATTAAATTACAGATATGGGATTATTCAGTAAAAAAGCAACAAATTGTACAATTTGCAATAAAGAATTGACACATAGGCATAAACCAAAAAAAGAATGGAATATCAAAGGTTCACTTTGTGGAGATTGCCATTTTGATAAATCCAAGGAATACTATGAAGGTCAAGTAAGACAACCATGTGTCAAATGTGGAGTTACACAAAAAATCACAGATTTATGGGAACCTCGGTGGCAATGGGACATGGAAGGGTTATTGTGCAAAAAATGTTTTGATGAAAAAGAAAAAGATCATGATCAAAAGAAAAATTTTTGCTCATTATGTGAAACAAAAATGGGTTTAATCAGACACAATCCAAAAGGTCATTGGAAAATTGAAGGTCAACTGTGCAGAAAATGCTGGGATAAGAAAAAAGCAGAGTTTGGCTAAACGTGAATTTTTTTAAAAAATATTCATGCAATAAATGCAATAAAAAATTTTCAAAAGAAGAAGAGTTAATGTTTCATGAACAAATAACTCATGGAAAAGATTTGAAATACGATTGTAAAGAATGTAACAAGTATTTCTCAAATATGGAAGATATGAGAACTCATTTACAAAAGAACCATAGTTACAAAAAAGACAGATGATTAAATTGCTTTTACAGTTTTAACCACTGGTGGTCTTACTTTTGTAAAGACTCTAAACCCACAAATACATTTGATTTCAGGTAAACGAGAGAGTTCAGAATTGGAAGCAATGGTTCCACATCTCAAGCAAGCATAATTTACATCAAATGTCTCTACAGGAGTTTCTTCTATTTCATCAGTAATTTCTTCAGCCATATTTATCATCAATAATTTCTATAATTTAAGGATACCAAATTATGTCAAAGATAATTCAATGTAAACGTCATCAGGGATTTTGAGTCTCATTAATTGTCGAATTGCTTTATCATCTGCATTAATATTGATTATTCTTCTGTGCATACGCATTTCCCATTTCTCATAAGTTTCAGTACCACTACCACAAGGAGATTTTCTTGTAGCAACATGTAATCGTTTTACAGGAAGTGGAGTAGGACCTTTTACTTTAACACCTGTTTTTTTACCAATACCCATTATCTCATCACAAACTACATCTAATTTTGGTAGACTCGTAGAAGTGAGTTTAACACGGGCGGTTTGTGTCATAAAAAACGCCTAAGGTTTGTACTCTTCAGTAATTTCCTTAACAATACCTGCTGCGATTGTTGCACCCATATCCCTAAGAGCAAATCTTCCCATTTCAGGGAATTCTTCAAAGGTTTCGATACAAGTTGGTCTTACTGGTCTAATCTTAACAATTGCTGCATCTCCAACTTTAAGGAATTTTGGATTTTCTTCCTCAACGGCACCGGTTGCTGGGTTAATTTTTTGAAGAAACTCAGTAACAGTTGCTGCAACTTGTGTTGTATGTGCGTGCATTACTGGAGTATATCCAGGTGCAATTGCTGTTGGATGGTGTATAACAATAATTTGGGCTTTGAATTCTTTTGCTACATTTGGTGGAGCATCAGGAGTACCAAGAACATCTCCTCTCTTGATATCTTTCTTTTCAATACCTCTTAGGTTGAAACCAATGTTGTCACCTGCTTCGGCAGTTGGCATTTCAGTATGGTGAGTTTCAATAGATTTAATTTCACCAAGTGCACCAGAAGGCATTACAATAATTTTTTGACCTGCTTTCATGATACCAGTTTCAACTCTACCTACAGGTACAGTTCCTACACCAGTAATTGTATAAACGTCTTGAATCGGAGTTCTCAATGGTTTTCCAATTGGTTTTTCCTCTACTTTAAAGTCATCAAATGCTTCAAGTAATGTTTTACCAGAATACCATGACATGTTCTCAGATTTCTTAACTAAGTTGTCACCTTTCCATCCAGAAACTGGAATGAATGGTACTTCGTCAATTTTATAACCAACAGAACGAACTAATTTTTCACCTTTCTCTTTGGCTGCTTTGAAGGCATCTTCTTTGTATTCAACTGCATCCATCTTATTGATGGCAACAATAATTTGTTTTACACCTAATGTCTTAAGCAAAAATGCGTGTTCTCTTGCTTGTCCACCAGCTGCAGTTGCAGTATCAGTTTCACCTTCTTTTGCTGAAAGTACTAAGATGGCAGCATCTGCTTCAGAAGCGCCAGTAATCATATTTTTAATGAAGTCCCTGTGTCCAGGTGCATCAATTAAAGTAAAGAAGAATTTACTAGACTCGAATTTTTGGAATGCTAAATCGATTGTAATTCCTCTTTCTCTTTCATCTTTAATATTATCCATAACCCATGCATACTTGAAAGTATCACCTTTTCCGGTCTTCTCGGATTCGGCTCCGTGTGCTGCAATGGTTCTCTCATCTACAACTCCTAGATCCATTAAGAAATGACCCATAGTTGTGGATTTACCGTTATCAATATGACCTGTTACAATCATGTTTAAGTGTGGTTTATCTGCCATATCGAATTCGT
>Ga0115555_1003163_pt1 | contig 10766 bp, 6 predicted proteins | sample COGITO_mtgs_1104_2_FD_87285 | JGI IMG/M metagenome (GOLD analysis project Ga0115555, IMG submission 87285) | Pelagic marine microbial communities from North Sea - COGITO_mtgs_110407 | ecosystem: Environmental > Aquatic > Marine > Epipelagic | place: Germany:Helgoland, sampling site Kabeltonne...
ACCGCCTTCGTGGCGTTTTTTCTCCATCGCTGCTTTTCGAGTCCAGAGATGAGATTTCTTCTGTCGTTTTCTCGCGTATTTATAAAACGCGAGAAAACGACAGAAGAAAACGTGAAAACAACCCTAAAAACAAACATCAATTTTTGGTTACGCGTCACATATATACGAAGAAGATTAAGACGCGTAAGAATAATAGTATAATAAATAGCATTTAATAAAAACCTCTTTTCTCTCTGTAATAATCTCTCTGACTCTCTCTCGTATTCTCTCTCTCTCTCTTTGTCTCTCTTTGTCTCTCCCGCGTGTGTGTGATGTGTATGTATATGTGTGCGCGCGCAAACCCGCAAACGCGCAAACTCTTATATGGCTAAAATTTTCAAATTTTTCACCGGGGGCGTAAAAGCGCTTTCTACGCCCGCGCGAAAAGAAGAAGACGAACAACCTCGCGGTCGGTGGATCTCCTCGAGGAGAAGGAGAAGAAGAAGGAGAAAGGGTGATGATTTTGGACTTACATGTCCTCTCCCGTCGTTCTCGTTCTCGTTCTTGTTCTCGTTCTCTCTCGTTCATCTCGTCGAGTAAAAAATGTGCTAAAATCCGTTACCGCTGCTCAATGGTGGCCGCGGGAGGATTTCTTGCTCGACACTTGACTCAACAGCGCTAACCGTTCTTTCAAAGCCTCCACTTCCTCTTTATCCGCGCTCGGCGCTCCGGCGTCAAAGTCGTCCGTCGTTTTCGTGACGTCGTGCTTCGCTTCCCCGGGCGGGGGTGGCGCCGTCGGTTTTTTTTCCTTGATCACCGGCAAGTCCGCGACGGTTTCGTGGACGCGTTCTAACGCTTCGGCTTCGCGTTTGGCGATTTTAGCGGCTAATTTTTTCTCCTCTTTTTCCTCCTTGAGTCGTTCTTCTTTCTCTTCCTCGGTTTCGTGCTTCTTGGAGGACTTGGAACCTGACTTTTTCGTCGATGTCGTCGATGTCGTCGTTTCTACGTCTTCCTCCGATTGCAACTCGGATTCACCCATGCTCGCGGTTTTCAAGGAGTTCTTTCTAGACAAGACTGGTCCGTAGTCTTCCTCGCGACCGTGCGATTCGCCCTTGTGCGAGGAACCGTTGTTGTTACTCAAACGCACCGGGGTTTTACCTTTGCGCACGTCCACGGTGCTGACGTAATCGGGCAACCCGTCGCCTTTCTCTTTCATTCGTCGCATACCGTTGGAACTGACTCCCTTGTTTTGGTTATTGTTGTTGTTGTTGTTTTGGTTGTTGTTGTTACCGCTCTCCGCTCTTCGCATTCCGCCTCCGCCGTTGTTGTTGTTGTTGTTGTTGTTATTGTTGTTGTTGTTGCGTCTCGGCTGTTCTTGATTCCCAATCTTTGCCGACGCCGTCTTCAACGTGTGAAAGCAATCGACCGAGTGATCGTCGCAAGTTTTGGTCAAGAACTTCAACGGCGATTGGATCTCAACTCTTGCCACTGCGCTGCTGTCCACCTTGTGCGCCGTCTCAACTTTCCAACCGGCAACTTCCCACCACGCGGCTTCTCTCCCCGGGTACTCCGTGACCGGCATGCCCATAATGTTCACGGAACGATCGCACTTCTCCGTTGGCACCGCGGCTGGATGGTTCTTCGGACCCTCCTTCATCGTCGAACAAATGCCAAACTTCATGTCCGAACTGACTTGACGTATCAAGTTGCGGAACTTCAGCGGCCACTGATCCGGCGATTTCGTTCTCCACTCGTGCGCCTTGGCGTACGCCGCGTCGTTCGTCGCGATGTCCGTCAACTTTTTGGACAATTCCGCGGGAGTAGAGAAGTCTCTCAAATCAATAACTGCATCTTTAGAAGGGATGTATTCCTCCATGCCGTCCCAGCCTATGTAAATCGGAATCGAACCTCTCGATAACGCGTCCCAAATCTTCTCCGTCATGTAGTGCGGGCACTGAATGCCGTTCTCCAACGCGTAGTAAAACATGTATTGCGCTTTGGTTTTTTGCTGGTCGCCAAAGTCACCCAAACGTCCTGGGTCATTCGCCGGTGGCGGAATATTTTGCTCGCATCTCCCCATGCTAAACACTGGAAAGTGTTTGGAAATTTCCACCAACACGTTGATGCGTTCTCTCAACACGCAATCTTTAGACATCCACCCGATGACTGGAATTCTCTTCTCTCTCGGCATAGAAAACAACGAGTAGTCTCTCAATAACTCACCAATAGACGGGCCAAACGGAAACCACAAACTCGATCGATGCGATGAATCCGGATCGCCGTTAAACCAGGCCAAATATTGCATGTTTTTCAACGATTTCTTGGAATATTCCGTATCGCCTCTCAACTCGTAACCGTAATGATCCGGCGACTCGTGCGCGTAATAGAAATCAACCACGTTCGAGTGCAACTTGGCCGGAGGACCGAAGAAGTTCTCCTCCGATCGCGCGGTTTGGTTCCCAACCTTAAAATCGTTCCTCCAAATAAACGCGTACTGGTTAAACACGCGGATATCGCACCCGGTAAAATCGCCGTTTTGAATATCCGTTCTCACCTCTTTAATGCACATGCCGCTTCTAAACAAGGACAAAAAGTTATACGTGTACGAGTTATCCCACTCACCGGGAACGCACATGGTAAACTTCCCCTCTTGCGCGTCATCCCCAGGTACCGGGTGATGATGCCACCCCGACTGCGCTTGCCAGGTCGGATCCACGGATTTAATGATGCCGATGTTCGGCAAATCCTTCTCCGCCGCTTTCAACAGCGGATCGTTTCTTCGATCCGCGTTGCCCGGGAGCCGGGATTGCGTGATGGCGTCGTAGATTTCAACCAAGGATTCGTTCGTTAACGGCTGCATGTATAAAAGTAAAACAAAAAGAGGTATTTAAAAGGTGAGTTTCGAGGGCAAATCGATAAAAAATGTCCACCGTCCGCTCTCCGCGAAAGTCGTCGTTTTCTCTCCACATCTCTCTTTTCGGGAGACCTTTTGGGTGTTGATCTCTCCCGTGACCAAAAGCGCTCGTCATCGGAGGATGAAGACGATCGAAAGGAAAACGCATCAAACTCGTTCGTAAAGAAAAGAAAAACTCGAGAAGAACAGATCATCTCATCTTCCTCGTTCTTCTTCTTTCGATGCGGATGATTCTTTCATCTGAAAGAACACGAAGAAGGAGAGAAAGAAAAACCGCGGCGGCATCACGACCCATCACCCCCGCGGCAAAAGAGAGAAAAAACGAGAGCTCTGAAACGTCTCAAAGTCGAACGATAAAAACGCACCGCATCGCCTCCGTGTTCGGCCCCGAGCATTTTCTGTTTCACCGTGTGCCCACCGTAGGCGAACAGAACCATCCCGGCGACGCCGAGGGCGAATGATTTCGTCGTGATTCTCGATGCGAAAGAGGAAGACGACGACGAATGATTGGAAGAAGTCGACGCTTCCATCCCGATGGGGATGGACCTTTCAACGTGGTGTTCGGAATCATTTTCTAAGAGCGCGTCGCGCTCGGAGAAAGAAGAAAAAGCCATGCTACGTACGAGCACACGAAAGAAAAGGTGTTTTGCACGCGGCGGTAGTGGTGCAGCTCTTCTCTGTTCGTCTTCTTCTTCTTCTTAGTACTCTCAGTTGTGAGGATGGATTTTTCGTTGTTTTCTTCCCGCGGAATGGTTTGAGACACGTTTAGGGACTCAAATGTCAAGAGGGAGGATTTTTGCGCGAGCGCTTTGTTGTTTACTCTAAAAGTATTCGTACGATTACGGTGCATCGTCGTGAAGAGTAGCATTGTTTGAAAATGTTTATGCGTTTTACTATGCGTAGCGCGTACGTAGAAGAAGGTTTATTATTATTAATGTGTGTATTAACTTACATGTATTAAAACATTTTTCAAGCTCGTTAAAATAAAGTAGTGTGTGCGTAAGTAACGTAAATCATCATCCGCGTCGTAATCTCTCTCTTCTTCTTCTTCTTCTTCTTCTTCTTCAGTTCTTCAACTCTTCCTTTTTTAATTCAACGATCTGCTGGCGTGTAAGCCGGTCGTTTGCGCGCTCGCGTCCCAATCCGGCGGCGGGCAGGACGGGTAAAATTCCAGCAACTGAGAATCGTGACCAAAGTTTTCTACGACGGGCCACCCTTCGTCGGTGCCTAAGTTCGGGGTAAAATCGGAGACTCGAACGGTTTTGTGCGAGCCTTGCGCTTTACCGGCTCGCGCGATTGTGGAGGGAAATGCTTGGGTGGAAGGATTTTCCGTTTTCTCGCCGCCGAAGAGTTTGGACGTCCACTCGTTGATCGAGAGAAGTTTTCTAGTGGTGGATTGGCCTCTTCTCGACGAAGAAGAGGATTTTGATGAGGAGGAGGAGGAGGAGGAATGTCGGCTGGTGGAAGAAGAAGCGCCAGAGTCACCTCTGTGTACCACTCTTTCTTTCTCTGACATGCCAACTTGGGGCGCTTGGTCGTACCCAGGCGTCGGAACTTCCGAGGAATAGCCGTACTTTTGGAAGTCGATGGCGTACGCCGCCTTGAAGTTGTTCACATCTTCATCGGAGATGTGCCCGTTGGTCCAGCACGACGTCACGACCGGCTTGACCGACTGTCCGACTTCCGTGCCTCTGTGAACGACATTCATTTCCGTGTACTCAATTTTGCTGGATACTCTTTCCTTCAAGTATTTCACCAAGTTGTCTTGCATGTTTCCGGTTCTCGGGTCCATGCACTTCTTGTCGACGTCGGAGATCATGCACGTCTCCAACGGGAACACGTATTCCGCGTGTCTGGCGATGATGTACGCCGGCGTGTGGTGCGAGTGGTGCCACGTAACCGCACCTAACATGTCCGCACAAATCGGGAACGCATCTTTCCACACCATCTCCCCGGCGGTTTTCTCCGCCACGCACGCGTTGACTTCGTCCTCCGTCGGCGGAATCTTCGAGTCGCACTCCGCCATGGCGCTGTCGGAATACTCGCCTTCTCTGTAGCACTCGATCAACGGCGAATTCAACACCCATCTCGTGACGGTATGAATCCACTCGGAAAACTCCTCGCAGTTCTTCTCGCTATAGCCCGCGTCCAAGGGAGATTCGTGAAAATATCTCGCCTTGAACCACGCGAATTCAGATTCCGCTCTCGCGTACGGGTTTCTCACCGTGACGAACGAGTTCTTCAAGTGTCTCGTCGCCGGCGGCGAGTGAAAGTCTTCCGATTTTCCCACCACCCAAGCCGGGGCAATTTCAAACGGTCTCGTCAAACCTAAATCTTCCGAGTTGCACGATCCCAACTTACCGCCGACGGCGCCAACCATAGATTCCACCGACGTCCCTCCAGATTTCGGAATGTGAAGAAAGATTGGAAATTCTTGCCCTTCTTTCTTCCCAGCGATGGATTGATCAAAGTTCGTTGGATCGGAATACGTTTCGGTCGGGTACCCGTCCACAGATCCTAACCACGGGAACGAGCGTTTTTGTTGTTCACTGTTGTTCATCTTGCTCATCGTCCCCGCCGTGGCTAAAACTGTCGCGCCCGCCAAGGCGACAAAACCAACCGTCTTCTTCAACGTCGGCAACGAAGAAGAAGAGGAGGAAGACCCATTATTATGGTTTCCGTTGATCAGAGGTTGCTCCTCGCCGACACTGTTCTCGATCATCTTTCTGTGTGTCGTATCTAAATCTCCCTCCAACAAAATGCGCTTTTTAATCCCGCGGCAAAAATCCCTTTGTCTTATAAATCTTCTTCTTTCTTCTTTACGATGTATAAAGTTCCGAGAGAAAGAACGAAAGAAAGAACAAGACCTTTCGTAAACTCTGTGCGTTTCAAACCACCTTTAAAAACTCTCTTTGAGTTACGCAAGTGCGTCTTCAGAGAAAGAAGAATAGAGAGTAGGGAAAAGTTATTTGTGTGGTTGAGTAAAACGAATCGAAAGAAGAGAGTTTTCCCACAAAAACAGTCAAAGAGAGAAGAGGGTGTTGGGGGTGTCGATTCGACTTTTTCGTCCTCTCGTTTTGAAAAAAGCATTCATTCAGTCAAAGCTGGTGGAGAAAAAGAGCTTCCAAAACGAGAACTCTCAACGAAAAAGAAAGAATGAAAAAAGAGGACGAAAAAGCACGGACAGAAAGCTTCATTTTTCCAAGCAAACAGAAAGAGAGAAAAACAACGTATTCTTACAAAAGAGAGTAATAATAAAACTTGTGCTCTCTCAAACGCGCTCTTTCGAAGAAGAAGAAGAAGAGAGAGGTCTTCATTCTCGTCGCGGAATAAAGAAGTTCTTCTCGCATACGCGCGGTTGGGTGTTTTGTGCTCGAGAGAAAGAGAGAGAGAGATTTTGCTTTCGTGGTAGAAAAAAGCTCCCCCATTTCTGAAGCCGCGGCATCATCATCATCATCATCATCAAATCTTCTTTCTATTACGAGCAGCAGCGCGCGCACGTTTAAGAAGAGAAGAGAGAAATAGAGAAGAACGAGTGTATATATATATATAATAAGTATGGGTCGATCGCTCAGTAGTAGTTCTCACGAGAACAACAACAACAACGGACAACACGGCGAGAAATCGTCGCTGTTAAGTAGCAGTGGCCGCGATCGGGATGGAAAAAGGGACGCGCAGCGAACGCATGAAAAAGAAAGCGGAGAGTCGACGTTTCAATACCTCTCGTCCATCTTAGTCTCCGCGCTCGCGTTAACCGGAGCAGTCGTCGGGGTGGTTTCCGTCTGGCAAAGATGCCAAGGCGGGAATTGCATCCCGGAAGGGTTCTTGTTACCCGGAGATCACAGCTGGGACGTGACCACGTTCCAGGACATTTTGGACACCAGAGAAGCACTCTTGCCGGAACAAAAACGAATGCCGACGCACTTGTTCACGTGGACGGAGAAGTACGGGTTTAAATCGTGGACGATTAAAGAAACCGGGACACCGGAAAACGTGGACGATCGATCCTCTGGGGTTGTTCAGTTCTTAAACGCGATCATGCCGAAGGAGTTTCCGGAGAGATTTAAAGCCGGGCAAGCGCCGTTTCACGTGCCGTGGGTGACTTCGGATTTCCCGCAAGTCGAGTGCATCGACTCGGAGAAAGGGTGCCCGAGTTTACCGACGAGAATTTTCTCGTTCGGTACCGTACCGAAGAATAACAAGAGAATGATTGGATTATCGCAAGCGCCGACGTTGCCGTTTACGCCGTGTTTAGCGCACGCGTACGATCCGGTGAAAACGCAGTGCGATTGGTTTTCCACGAAGAATCCGGACCCGAAGCAACCGATGTGCGCGAGCGCGAGGTTGGATTTTAAGAATTACAATTCGGAGAGCGCGGAGAGAAAAGCATTCGATAAGCTGTTGAACAAAGCCGTCTGGAGAGGCTCGGATTGGCACTACTTGGAAGCGTACCCGAAAGTTGGGACGTTGGATGCCAACAGATACGTGCGAATCGCGGGATTGTGCGACAAAGATATCGATACTATTCAAGAGAACATCTTGGATAACCGAGGTCGCTCGGATACGGACGTGAGACACCGCGTGCCGCCGAGATTGCGAGCGGCGATCATTGCGAACAAATATCCGGACAACTACGACATCAAATTTAGCGACAGTAATCCGCGAGCGCCGGCTGAGAATTGCATCGACGATCGAATCCCACTCTTTTCTAGCGGAGACGTGTGGAACGCCTGTCAGTTTGAAAAGTATAAATATTTGGTCGATATCGGAGGCGGCGGCGGGACGTCGTGGAAGTCTACGTTTCGATTCTTGGCCATGCCGGGTGTTTTGTTCCATCACGAAACGATGATGCGTGATTCGTTTTACGATGACATAACCCCGTGGGTGCATTACATTCCGTTGAACGAGGACATGTCGGATTTGCACGAGAAATTTTTGTGGGCGGAGAGCCACCCGGAGGAGGCGTTTAAGATTTCCAAGCAAGCTACGCAGTTTGTGAAGGATTTTATCACTCCGGATGGTCTTAAAGAGCACGCGCGCAAACATTTTGTTCCGGAAATGAAGGATTACATCGAGGGGTACACGGTCGCCAAGGAGGATTACAACTTAACCACCGCGGATATGGTGAATAAGTATTCGGGCGGGACGTTACAAGTCACGCTTTATGAAGGCATTGGACCGGCATACAGCGCTGGACCATAGCAAAGACACGAACGAGAAAGAGAACCATAAAATAAACCGAATCAAAGAAGAATAAAATGTACCACCACAAGATATAGGAGGGAGAGAGAGAGAATCGAAGAGCGATTCACAACACACGTAGTATCCGAGAGACGATTTACTATTATTAGCCATAATCAATAACTTCTATTTAAATTTCTTTAATGTGATTTACATATTACACGATAAAGATTGCTTAATTACCGCTGCTACAGTGTACGACGCAGATACTGCTAGTTACGACTATATACTGCTTTTGGCGTTTTACAAGCTCTATCTATTATTAGTACTTCCGCGGAAGAAAGATCAAGTGGCGAGCTCGCCTCTTTCGATCATTTCGTCTCGCAGCTCTTTGTTCGTATTCCACACCGCCCATCCAACTTCGCTATCTTTCTCCACGTGCACTCTCGGTACTCTCAAGCCGCCCGCGCAAAAGAGCATTTTACGGTTCGTCGGTTCGTCGTGGTCCAAGTCTAAGACGGACGCGTCTCCTTGTTCTCGTTCGATTTCTTCTTTGTCTTCTTCTTTGTCTTCGACGACGACACCCAGACGTCCTCCTCCCTCGCGGTCGGCGGGTAAATCCTCCTCGTCGTACGCCTCTAAAGTCGCCGCCCTGGGAATTTCCACGTTATTGCCACCTAAAAGTTTACGAGTACTACGTCGACGTTTCACGATGCGTTTCGAGCGTTTCAAGCGCGCTTCTGCGATTTGCTTTTGCGTTTCCTCGAGTTCGATTTCCGCTTGGATCTTAGCGTCGGCGAGTTCGCTGGACATTCGCGTCAGCTTTTCAATTTCCTCGTCTTGTTTTTTCGCCAGCTTGGCTTGCTTTTCGAGTTCTTGCTTTCTCGCCTCGGCTAACGATTTCAATTCGTCTTCTTTCTCGAAGCGATTTTTTTGCGCTTTCTCCCAAGAAGTGGACATCTTTTTCAACGATTTTTCCTCCTCTTCGTCGTGGCCCATTTCAGCCTCTGAAGTAGAAGAAGATGATGATGATGATGTCAAAACAGCGCTCTTTTGTTTTCCTCCGGGAAGCTCTTTGCTGTACCCGTACTTTTCAAAATCAACGTCGTAGGCTTTCAAGAAGTTCGAGATCGTCTCTGAAGGCATGTTCCCGTTTCGCCAGCACTGACTCAACGTCGCTTTGTTCAAATCTTTGTTCCCGGAGATGGAATTGACCACTTCTGGGGTAATTTTCGGCGAGAACTTTTCTCGTAAATACGACATCAAGTTTGGTTGCATCACCGCGTCCGTATTGCTCGACTTTGTTCGAACGTCCGTACAAAAACCTTCCTTATCGTCGAAACAATCTTCAATGCTAAACACTCTTTCCGCCGTTCGTCCTAAAACGTATTGCGGCACGTGGTGCGTGTGGTCTTTCCCGATTATCGTGCTCGACCCGTCGCTCTCTATTGGGCCTTTCCCGCCGTTCGCGCGCGATAACGTCTCGTCGCACGCCGCAATGCTCCCTTCGCTATACTTGCCTAGTCGATAACACTCCAATAAATTATTCTTCAAAACAAATTCGCTCGAATCTTTCAACCAGACGCCAAACTTTTCGCAGGACATCCACGACGGTTTTGGTTCATCAAACGTCGCTCGATTTAAAACTTCGTTATAGTAATACACTTTTCCTTCGTTGTTTACGTACGTTTGCCAATTATCTGTCGAGCTTTGCAACAACTCGTACTCTTTCGGGTACTTTCTTAAAAGGTACCAGAAATACTCGCTCTCGGCTCTCGAATACGGATTCCTCACCGTCGTGAATGAATTTTCTAAATACGTCTTCCCTTTTGCCACCTTCGGCGGCGAATGAAAATCTTCCGCTTTTCCTACGTCCCACGCCGGGTGCACTTCGTAAGGCCTCGCGGCTTCGTTCGACGCCCCGTTCGTCTCTCTGCTGTTACAACTTCCAATCCTCGCGCCGACGTTGGCGACCATTGCCTCGACCGAAGTCCCTCCAGCTTTTGGAATGTGAATGAAAATAGGCAACTCTTTCCCTTCTCGTTTACGCAATATGCTCTCATCGATCAAATGTTTCTTCCCGTACACTTGGTCGTGCACGCCGACTAATAGTTCTTCCAACGCTTCTTCTTCTTCTTCTTCTTTTTCTTCTTCTCGTTCCTTCTCCTCTTTTTCCTTTCGTCGACGCTTCTCCTCTTCGCTGCCCTCCTCTTTCTTCTTCTTCGCAGTCGTCGTCGTCAAAGTCCCTCTCGCGTCATCCTCGCCCAAAGATGGCTTTGAGGACGTGGTGGAAATTAGCAACGCGCCGTCGCCGTTAATTTCCATCTCTCCTCCTCTCTTTCTCGTCAAAAACAATCTGGCGTTCTCGAAGAAATGTTTCAACGTTTCCAACTCTCCTTTCTTTCCTTCAATCATCATCATCGGTGAACTCGTTTCCGTCGTCGTCTTTGTTACCGTCATCACAGACACCGCGTAAAACGCGAGGGCGATCAAAACGAGCACCTTCACGCCGACGAGTTTAGATGCAAACGGAAACCAGGACGAGGAGGAGGACGGCGACTTTGACGAATCTTCTTCTTCTTCTTCTCTCGAAATTGAGCCGCGCATCATCATCGTCATCTTTTCCGTCGTCGGAGTATTGGCGTTCAAAAGCGACGCGGTTTCATCATCGACAGGAGTAGTAGTACTCTTC
>Ga0115555_1003169_pt1 | contig 10748 bp, 5 predicted proteins | sample COGITO_mtgs_1104_2_FD_87285 | JGI IMG/M metagenome (GOLD analysis project Ga0115555, IMG submission 87285) | Pelagic marine microbial communities from North Sea - COGITO_mtgs_110407 | ecosystem: Environmental > Aquatic > Marine > Epipelagic | place: Germany:Helgoland, sampling site Kabeltonne...
ATGTGAGGGGGCAAAAGGAGTTGGGTACCGTCGAAAGATCCAATCTCTCAATTTGTTAGGGCAATATAATTGATTAAGGATAAATTGTGGGTATTGTGGACATGAAGAAAGATGCGACCACGGACGTGTTTTTTAAAGTGCGTTTACACGAGTGGTGGTGTCTTAAGGTGGTATCCCCTATTCTCGGTACCCAATCATTCTCAGTTTTGGAGTTGGAGTTTCATTAACTTAAATTTAAAGTGGGATTTTAGCGATTTTTATCCGCGAGTCACGAGCCGCTACCATGGTGAACCGCTCCTCAACCTCTTCTAGTGGAATCAAGGAAAATAGTTTCGTGGTGTTCTTCCGAAGCACCGCTTTCCCATTGCTTGCTGGGGTGGTGATCGTTAGCCTGTCCGTTGCATATTCTACTGAAGTTGACAATTTTTCAGAGTCTGAGTCTGGTGATTTTGGAGAGAATAGGTACTTACGAAGCCTCAACCAACCGCTGCTGTTGAGCGAACCCTGTGATCACAACTCGAAGCATCCTTTTGTTTACTGTATTCCAGGTAATACCCTAGACAGCTGCTCTCCGCTAGACCACCCGTCCACCTCGAGAGAAATTTACAATTACGCTCAATTGTACGAAAGGGGAGGTGTGGTGAGCCCCTACAATGTCATTTATGACGCAGATATCTGTCCCGTCAACGATGCAATTGCATCCTGCTCTGAAGCTGCCGCACGTGTTTGTAATACTACGTTTATGGTGACAAACGAAAACCAACGCATGATCCCGGTCTTTCGTGATTGGGCCGCCTGCTTCGTTTTATTTTTTCTTCTAGCAATGTTGGCTCTTGCTGGGTTCGGGCTGTATGGTAATGAAGATTTTAATAACTTTATTTCGTCATCGATCGAAGGTCGCATGCGCATCAAAATGGATCGGATAGTCGAAATGATGTTAGAAAAAGAAAAACAGCAGGCGAACATTATCATGAATTGGGTGACGCTAACCTTTCACGATGAGGAGAGAGAAGTCGCATTTGCAAAGCAGAAAATGCTGAGTTGCCTGTGGTCCCTACGGGTTTTCACATCCCTCTTCTTGTTTCTGCTTGCCTTTTCTGCAATCGTTACACCGGCTATACCTCTTCTGACGATAAGGCTTTCTCTGGCTGTAGTTTCCTCTATCCCGTTCATTTTCACTACGAAAGAGATATTTGTGAGACTTCCCCGATTCATCACCCACGTTCTCTTCCTTGTAGCTGCCGCGATCGTTATTGGCTCCGAGCTTACCATTGCATACGATGTATTGAATGGCCTACAAATTGAATCCATGTTCACCGCCGCGCTAGTGGTACTTGTGAATCAACTTGTAATGGCGCAAGGCTTTACCTGGCGATTAAAGGCAGTTTTAGTCTCGGTCGCGGATATCATATACATTATCGTGGCAGTTTTGGCTCTTAAAAGGGACTGTTACGGATCGAGCAATTCATTTGATTACCCTCTCATGAGCGTCTTCGTCTCTTTGGAGAAATTCCGTTCATCGTGTGACCCAGCGATGGAAGCGCAGAATGTCGCCTACAGCTGTCTGGTGGCAATTGCGAGCGGGATTGCATCGATTTACATGGGAAGAAAGTCGGAAAAAATAGAAAGGTCGAGCTTTGACGCCAAGTACGAGGTAATGTGTCAGGAGATGGAACAAAACAACCGGATTAAGAGGATGGAAGTCGCTCTGAAAGCGAAGGAGCTGAACCCAGAACAGCTTGATCTTGTGATGAACATGATGAAGGATGATTACAGGCAACGGGCGGGGAAGGGCGCCAATGATGGTCTACCCAAGAGGAGAAGGAGCTTGATCGGCAACAACGACAAGAATAATGTGATGGTCCGGCAAAGGCGGGGCTCGATTAGCAGTGCCAATGCCATCCAGCAATTGCGTATTAAACAGGAGAATGTCGAGATTGTCCAAAACAATATTGGGAGAGGCGCATTTGGGGACGTTCACAAGGCCAAGTACAACGGACTATTTGTCGCCGTCAAGACCGTCACGACAATCGACAGGGACTCGCTCATGAGCTTCCGGAACGAAATACTGGTAATGAACCAGCTCCGTCATCCAAACATCATTATGCTACTGGGCGCCGTCTGGAGTAAGGAAATGGTTGGCGTCGTCTTGGAGTTTGCGGACAACGGATCCCTATCGGACGTGTTGAAGAAGAAGAAAGTCGTAGAGAATTGGTCGTGGAAGGAGCCCAAAATTCAAATTGCGACTGACATCGCTCGAGGGATGAGTTACGTGCACAGCACGGCTTATTACGATGAATTTAGCGGCGAACACAAGGAGAACATGCTCCACCGCGATCTAAAGCCAGGCAATGTCTTGTTGATGCAAAGTTGGTGTGCCAAAATTGCCGACTTTGGTTCCACCAGGGCTGTCGGTGGAGAGGACGACCAGACGATGACAATGACAGGCACGCCAATATTCATGGCCCCGGAAATCGTCCGAGGAGAGAAGTACGACAAGTCTTGCGATGTGTACGGGTTTGCTGTAACTCTGTACGCGATGTCCGTCGAAAGGGGAGACGTGCACGAGGGCTTCTCAAAAGCAGCAGAATTATATGCTGGACACAGTGCCGGCATCTCTCTGATGAAGCTCGTCGCGGAGTCCTCGATTCGGCCCGATTTGTCTCAAACTGACATGGTTAGGTCATTGAAATCGTTGGTTGCGGGATGTTGGTCTGACAGGGCTAAGGCGCGCCCTAGTTTCCACGACATTTTACTTATGTTGGATAGTGCAGCGGAGGAGATTGAGGCAGAGAGCGAGCGAGCAAGTGCCCAAAGAGAGGAAGTATCGCAGAGAGAAAAGGTCTCCTTAACCAGAAAATTAGACAATGCCCGAGATTGTGTGAGAGAGCTATCAGCACCGCTTGTTCTCATGAGAGCGTCACAATTCTTGAGTGCGAAAAAGTTGCCCGTCCACGAGAAAATACGTGATGACGCCAAGAGTAAGCTCATCTTTCTCGACACGATGGACTCAGCCGATGCCTTCTTGAAAACGAACTACACAATATTCTTCTCCCATCAATGGTTGGGATTTGGACAACCCGACCCCGATAACGTTCAAATGAACGTAATGAAAGAAGCTGTCGTAGATCTCATAAAGAAGGTGAATGTCTCCGAGGAGAAAGCGTTTGTTTGGTGTGACTACTTTTCGATTTCACAAAGAAACCGGGAGTTTCAGCGTCTGGCAATTTTATCGTTGCCCGCTTACGCAAGCTCTCTGCACGCGTTTGTGATAGCTGCCCCGGCTGCGATGCACGCCGATCATAAAGTTGAGTGCAACCTTGCTAGCTACAAGCGACGCGGCTGGTGCCGCGCAGAGGTTTTCTCGCATATCGCGCGAAGGGGGATCTCAAATGTGTACGTTGCAACGGGGGGCGTCAAGAGCGGTAAATACGAGACCATCGCTCCGCTCGAAATGATTGAAAAGAGCATAAGAGGTGAAAACCTTGCAACCGAAACCGATACCGCCTCCTTGACTGTCAGCCGAAGACAAGAGAAGGAAGAAATGCTCGAAAGGCTCGATGCCCATGGTGAGAGTCTTATTGATGAAATGATAAACGTTTTCTCGGGAGACTTTACTTGCTGCAAGTTGAAGCACACGTGGGACAAATCGATTTGTGACCGAGAAAAGCTGCTCGAGCCTATGCTGGGTCTCTACTGTGACATTTACAAACGCCGCCTCACTCCCCGAATCAAGCATATTTACGCCAAAATTGCCGATAAAAAATCCGATATCTTTCCAGCTACAATAGTCGTCCGGCTTCCCAATGGCAAGGAAGAAACGCGCACTCTCTTTGGCAATCTCATAGAGCTTGCAGAGCAGTCTATCGACTTTGAGAACATGATCGAGGCGGCAGGGGGTGAAAAACGCTACGCACATTCAGACGCTGTTGATTTCGAGGGCAAGCAACTGGCCGAGGAAGACATCATCTCGGAGGATACTAACCTGCGGCCGATATTGTTGAAAAGAAAAGACCTTCTTGTTCAGTTGAATAATGAACAAGAAGAAGTCCTAGGTCGAGGCAGTTTTGGAAAGGTCGTGAAAGGAACCTATCGAAACCACGCCGTTGCTGTAAAGGTCATGCACGGAGATAATTTAGCCGCATTCGGTGAGATTGACGACGATATGGACAGGGAGGAGATTGAAGAGAATTTGCAGAAATTCCGACAGGAGTGCTTGCTCATGAAGGATCTAAAACATGAGAACATTGTTATGCTGATCGGAGCACTGTGGACCAAAGATCTCACATGCTGCGTTATTGAGTTCTGTGAGCGCGGTAGTCTAAACAAATTCCTGACAGACGGAACAGAGGCAAAAAAGTTGTCGTGGGCAGCGGACAAGCTTGACATAGCAATCGGTATTGCCTCGGGCATGAATTATCTCCATAGTTGCGTATTTTTCGACGAAAACATGCGAGACTACGTGGAGGGTATTGTTCACAGAGACTTGAAGCCAGATAATATCTTGCTCACGGCAGGCTTCGTCGCAAAAGTTAGTGACATGGGGGAGAGTAGGGTGGTCTCGAGCGAAGGAGACATGACAGTCGTAGGCACCCAATTTTTCATGGCACCGGAGGTTTCTCTCGGTGATCGGTACGACCAAAGCTGCGATGTGTTTAGTTTCGGAATGATACTTGCGGAGATGTGTCAGTTGGGCACCATCGAAGATCTACTGGCAAATTCAATGAAACGCTTAAATCCCCGATCCTTCGTAATGTCCCGTGGCCGACTTTCAAATAGATTGAATAGCGGCAAAATTCGGCCGGAATTTGCTGACACGGACCAGCGGACCGTCAATGACACTCCCGAGGGTATTTATGAGCTAATGAAGCGATGTTGGCAGCACAACGCTTATACGCGTCCATCATTTGCCGAATTACTCGAAAATCTCAAGGGGCTCAGAAAAGACGTGTCCTATCGTGAATTCTCCACAGACAGGGTTGAAGACGCAGAAGTTCTTGAGCTCAAGAAAGTCAGGAAAGAGCACGAGGAAGGTTTTCAACGTGTCAAGAATGAACTTGCTGACGAAAATAGGAGGGCCCAGGAAAAGCTAAGGGAGAGGAGGAGAAGGTTAAGAGCGATCAGGGGAGATAGTGTAAAAAAAAAAAACCCTTTAACCAATCCAGGTGAAGCTGCGACAGGCGGCAATGACATGAATGACTGCAAAGACGTTAGCGGCCAAAATAGCACCACCGACGTGCCCATTGACTCGGGGGAAAAGCTGTTTGAATCGCTGCGGAGAAGAACAGAGATTTAGCGAATAAAGTAGAGAGAGAGCATTTAGACCATTTAACCCCTTTTTGAAGTGACAACTATCTTGGCCCAAAAAAATATCACTTTTATACAAGTTTAATGAGCATTTTCTTGCTCCAGGGCTGCATTTCTTAGCTCTTCGACCTTCCTTTGGACCTCTATTGCGTTAGTTAAGATCATTGCCGCGTTGGCTATCTCACTACTTCCGCCCTCGTCCAGCCAGCTTTTGTACTCTTCTCTGGCTGCTGCTCTTTCAAATCCGAGCAGTTTGACCTTATCTCGCTTTCTCTCCTCTTTCGCTTTGAGCTCCTTGATTTGATCTTTCATGTACTGCACTTCTGATTCATTATCTTTGATGAACATCCAGCCTAGTTTCTTCTCGTACTTGAGCGTTTCAACGTCCGCCAGCAGTCTGGCGACCTCTCGATGAGCACTAGCAAGCTGCCTGTCACTTTCGGGGTCATCAATTCTTTTCTTTGCTATGTCGATTTTTTCTCGAACCTCTGCGATCTCTTCTTTTTTATTTGCCCGGCTTAATTTTGCAGCATTGATTGATGCAATTGCTGCGCTCCTTCTTTCTAGCAGCGCCATGTGGGCGTTTTTGAGGTCGTTTTGGCGGGGTGTGACGATGAAATCGCTCGAGTCGAATTGCCTTTCCGCAATCGTCAATTCGGTTTTCTTTTTCTGCCGAAAATTGTTGATTCTCCTATTGACTGGCTTCTCCTCGCTTTCTTTGCCTTCTTCGCTTTGCTCGGTGGTGGTGTCCTCTTTCTCCTTCTTCCGGACAAACTTTTCGAGGGCCTTCACTTCTCGCGCCTCCTTTCTTCTCCTCCCTTCGACCTTGTTAACTTTTAAAGTTAGTGCCTCGACGACACTTCTCTTTTCTCCGACAAGGTCGGCAAGTTTTTCGGCCTTGCGTTGCAACCTCGTGTAGTCTTGATAGGTCGACCGCCCGTCTTGTAGTTCCAGTTCTAAGAGGGCATTCAATTCGTTTTCTTTATTTTGGGCTTTCGTGACCCTACGGCGATTCTCTGAACGACGGTCTTCGGACGTTTTCAAACTAGTGGGGACTAATTCGTAGCACTTTCCGCTGCTACCTCCGCCAGAATTTCCATTGATTCCACTCTTGAGCTTGTCAATCCTCTCCTTGAGTCTAACGTTCTCTTTTTGGATCTGCATGTCGCGTATTCGCTGAAATTTTTTGTGGTGGGACTTGTACGTTGGACGCAAGCTCTTTATGTTGGTGGGGAGAGCCTTCCTCTTCAGCTGTTTCTTTTTTAGTACTTTTTCTTGGGTCGTCTTCGCCCTAACCTCCTCCTCCTCTTCCAGAAACCTCGTCGTGTATGCTACAGAGGGAAGATAAGCTTTTAATACAATGTGTATCTCTGAGTTGTAACTTATCCGTTTTCCGGCCCGAGAAAGTAGAGGCAGCCACCTGTCAATTTTGTCAGGTACTCTCAATCCAATATCTTCCTCGGCTTCGACGCCTTCACCCAGATCTTCGCCATCCTCTTTGGTGGTGCCGATTAATTCTCGTAAGGACACGCTTGCTTCTCCTACGAAAACTGTCGCTCCACTCTCCTTGACATCGTAAATGCTGAACATGATGTCTCCCCTGATAGCGTCCCAGCTATCCCCTGGGGGGAGGAGTTCCATTGAAAACTTGTTGCTGCCCCAAGCGGGATTGTGAGTATCTTGCAGCACCTCCGTCGTGTGAATAGGCGTCTTGCACCTTAGCATCCCATTGCCACCTCTATCACTTCCGCCTTCCACAAATAAAATCTTAACAAAAGGATTGCACACCTCTACCTCGCTTCCTGGCAGATCTCTCGCAGACAAGACACTTCCCTGCAACAAAGCGCAGCCCTCGGAAGCCGCGTTGAAACGTCGTCTCCCAGTCGTTTCCGGTGGTTGTTGCCGTTGCTTGGTCGAGAAGGTCTTATTCTTGTTTTCGATTTGATTGTCATGGGCGATTTGACGGTTCGCAGCTTTGGTGAAGTCATCGATGAACAGTTTTCTGACGTTTATGGGAGCAACTTCTCCCTGCTTCGCTGACTCCCTCTCAAGCTCTCTTACCATCTCTATCTCGGCCTCTTCCCTCTCTTCTTCTTCTTCTTTTCTCTCCATTTCTTCTTTCTCCAACTCCTCCTTCTCCCGCCGTTGTCCCTCAAAGAAGTCGCGCAGCCACGCCTCCTGATCATCCTGCTCCTGCCTCATTGAGGAAATGTTTATCTCTTCGAGCGCTTTCTGCAGCGAGCTGGTGATAGCATCGTTCCTCGTGTCAATAAAATTGTCCTGTTGAGCCTGAAAATCATCTCGCTCGGCCTCGAAATCATCGTGATGAGCTTGAAAGCTGTCTTGAGGTTCACTTTCTCCCCCGATCTCCCCGTTGCCCTCCCCCTCACCCTCTTCTATACCCTCCCCTCCGTCCTCCGATACTTTCCCTGTGGTAGCATCAACTCCACTTTCTTCTCTTCCTTCGTCTTCTCCGACGAACTCTATCCCCTCTCCCTCGAAACCCTCCATGACCTCCTCATCTCCGTCGTCGTACTCCACCACCCAGGTCCCATCCTCCTCCCCTGCCCGGGCAACATTCCCATAAAACCAAGCGGATTCAGATGGCCAGTAGATACGAATTCGACGGCCAATGGGATTTTTCATCGTGTTAAATTCCTAATTGAGCTGAATTATGAAAATCAGCAGTTTGGAATTGAAAAATCTCAGAATCATTTTCAAAAATCAAAAAAAATTGAAAAGAGTGTGAGAGTGTGCCTTCATACCATAATTAACTATTGAACTATTGAACTGATTCGACTGTTGAGGATTCCAGCTTACTTGCAAAAAGCAGAATTGACCCCTCGGAAACCAGCCACTAGCTTGCTTTATCCCCGTACCAAACAAAATAGTCATGTCTCACTTCCTTCCCATGTCTCGTGCCCTCCCCCAGGCGGATTGCTTTGCCATGCCGTCCGGCCCCTGCAAATCCGAGCATGTTGCTGAAATTGCCAACAGGTGTTTGGGTCGCCTTATGGGAAATGGGCCTCTGAGGAGTGACAAAGAGCTTTTCATGGAGAGCATGAGGGGGGTTACGGAGTTCTTGGTGGAGGGAGGCAGGGGCGAGGGAGAGGTCGGACGGGGGAAAGAAAACGGCAAAAAAAATACTGGAAGACGAATCGGACAAAAGGCTGGCGAAGAATCTCCCAAAAGGACTTGGTCACACCCCGTCAGTAGGAACTATGATGCAACAGGTCGGGTTGATTGGAATCGTCTCAACAAAACACACCCATCCTACAGCAAAGAAAATACGGGGGCTTCCCATTCTTCCTCAAGTCAACCAATGATAGCGCCGTCACCGCGCCTCAATCCTCCAGTAACTATCCCCAATCACCACCTCTCCCCATTGAATTTTGAAGGAGAAATGAGCGCTAAGAATTTTGCAGAGGTTAGAAGGCAGAAAGTTGAGGCAATTGAGAGGGCCCGGAGACTTGAGAAAGATTCTAGGGGAAATCGTACCGTAAAGTTTCAGGCTGACTCCCGAGGATTCGGTTTTGATGTCGATGGAGGGGGTAGTAGCAAAGGCTCGGCAGCTTCCTACGGTGGTCCACCAAGCGATAGCGAAGATGATGAGGAAGAAGAAATTGGGTCCCCTGCGCCTAGTTATACCACCAACAACACAAATAATGGTAGCTCGCACAATGAAAACGACAACCTCTACATCCGAACGAACAAAACAAACGCTACTCTTTTCCCGGCAGGACACCTGGAGGCGCTCCTATCGAAGGAACAGACGGCTTGCCTCCGTTTAATATTTGGCCCTCGGGAAGTAGCTTCTATCGGGAGCGTTATGTCCGGTTTAGAGCGTCAAAATGAGAGAGCAGGGAAGCTCTTCTCAACAGTTGTCGTAGAGGACATCAAGGAAAAGTTGATTGGTGTTGGGTCTCTTGGCGGAGATCAAGGGGATAAGATTGACTGGGGGGAGTTTTTGAGCTGTGTCGTGAGAGGAAAGGCAGAAGAAATTGGGGAGATGAGGGAGAAAGTCAAGATGGCCAATGTTGGAGAGAGCTTGGATTTGAGTGGGGGAGGAGGGGGTTGGGGTAAATAAATTATAATTAAGTGACGCGTAAAAAGAAAGTGAGTTTGGTTGCCCACCAGTTGATTGATAAGATTCCTTTGGCGCTCACGCCGCTGCCAAAATTGCGCAAAAGAAGGATAGTCGGCGAATAGTTATAGGAAAGTTTTCGTTCGCAAACAATTGCATATCGTTAAATTGCTTTCATTATAATGCAACACCGAATCCGTACATATTTCATAATGGGTGGGCTCCGAAGTCAATCGAGAGCCCCTCATTCACCCAGCATGCAGACGATAGATCCCCTTCTTATCCGCTGGGCAGTGATTCCGAGAATCGTAGCCACGTCATTCAAACGTTCTAAGGCCGCGCGGCTGTCATCACAGTCTCCTTCTTGGACAGCCGAGTGGTACCAATGGCATGCCTCACTGTCATCCTTATTTAACCCTCCCCGTGCCTCCTCGTAAAATTCCCCCACAGAGAACATCGCCTCGTGGTTCCCCTTCTGGGCGCTGAGCATGTAGTATTCCAATGCTTCCTCCTCTCTAGACTCCATCTCCATAAGCAAACCGTATTCCAGCGCTGCAGTACTACTGCCTAAATCGGCGCATGCCTTGTAGTACACCTTGGCCAAGTTGTTGGACATTTCGATACCATGTAAGCCGCTCTCGTAGATCTGGGCGAGCGCTAAGCCAGACTTGACATAATTATCCAGCTTAAAAGACTCTTTGAGCAATTTCACACCGGCGTCGACGTCTATTGATAAGCAGCTCAACTCACCCGTCATGAGAAAAGTAGCAAACAGGAGAGTCGCCTCACCATGACAGTTGTTCACCAGCGTATTCAGAAGGTTGACACCATAGGATTCGTTCTTAACAACGTTACAATAGAATCTACCTGATTGATTTATGTTGAGCAGCGCCTTTGCTAGGGAGAAATTATCATCATTCGTTCTGGACACCCACACCAATTCCTTCACAAATGCTTTGAAGAAGTGATTGACGTTGACCAGAGTAATTTGAGACGCCATAGGAAGAAAAGAGACGATATCAAGGAGTAAATCGTCAGGGAGTGTGGTAATCGATCGTGAAATTTCGCTCTTGAGGAGGACTGAGCTGGACATGTTTGTGGCACCAACCAAAAGGCGCTTCAAAAATAAGTAAGCTTAACGGAATTTTCAAGACTTCTGAAAGCTACTGGGTGGATTTTGAACAACGAAGAGCGAGGTTTTCACGGTATTTTTCAATAATGTTGAACTTTAGACACTATCTGTTGACTTTTAGATTCTTTTCGGGTGACCGAGGTATCCGTATCCATATGCAAAGAGAGCTGTGTAGAGAACAGCCAGGATCATTGTAGATTGCTTATCTTTCGGGCCTCTGAGGAG
>Ga0115555_1003181_pt1 | contig 10724 bp, 9 predicted proteins | sample COGITO_mtgs_1104_2_FD_87285 | JGI IMG/M metagenome (GOLD analysis project Ga0115555, IMG submission 87285) | Pelagic marine microbial communities from North Sea - COGITO_mtgs_110407 | ecosystem: Environmental > Aquatic > Marine > Epipelagic | place: Germany:Helgoland, sampling site Kabeltonne...
ATACCGTTGATGGTGGGCTAATCACGCCATTACTAACGAGCGAATGTGCTCCGTCGGACAAAAAGAAAGTGGGCAAAAGTACTCTCCTTGGCTTTTTTAAAACTGTCGAGAGCAACAAGAGTTGATGGTTGTATCGCGATGGCCGCGCTCGACTTATTATTTTTGTGCTACAGTAGATAACGGTAACCATCCATAATGACTATAGTTGTGAGTTTTGCAATGCCCCTTGAAAAAATCTCACAACAACAAAGTTTACACAATATTATTTTAAGCCATCCAACAACACAATTAATTAAGCATCATCTGCATCCTCAAGATGCAGAGCTTCACTCTCCCTTGGCGGCAAATGTTCTCCCCCTTGAGCGATAGCTAAACCATCGCTATCAGCACCGACGTTGATGTTCTTTACCTTCTCCATGAATTGTTTCTCACTTTCTTCAAAGTCGCTGGTGTAACTGCTGGCAATTGCGTCAACTTGGCTACGCAGACCAGCAAGCGACTCTTTGCTGATCCCCTGATGCTGTGCCTTCCCCTGTGCCCACTGACCACCGCTAACGCCGCCACTGCCATACGCCGTGTTACTTATATTGAGGCCCTGCCAGGTACTCCTTCCTCCGCTTGTCCCAGCAATTGTAATGGCGCTATTCAGTTTCATGTTGAGCTGGCGATTAGATGCCTGGTCCCTGATCAGGGTCATTCGCTCGTGACTCATGCTCAGCCGCTCGCTCTCCATCTTCTTCCGCTCTTCATTCAATGCCTCCCTCTCGGCGTCTACTTGATTTTTTGCGGCAAGTGCAGCCCTACCAGAATTTATTCCCTCCTCCTTCACACTGGCCGCCTTGGCCATCATCCTCTCCGCCTCTTTCCCCTTCTCCTCAACTGCCTTTCCCAACTTGTGCAGTTCCCTCCCTTTCCTATCGAGCTTCTCCGTATCCTCGTCGATTTCTTTTCGCAGCTTTTGAATCTCGATTCGTGCGGTCTCCGCTGCGACAAGCTCGCCTCGAGCGGTTGCTTGCCTCTGCTCAAAAAGTCCAACGTCACGAGCCAAGGCTGACCTCGCATTGTTGAGTTTCTCCTCTTCGCTCTTCAATTCGGCGATCTGAGCCTCCGCAGCCCTGCTCGCTTCGTCTTTGAGTCTTTTGAGTTCAATTCGTTCTCTTTTCATGACTGACATTTCCCGGTCGATCTCTTCTCTCCTCCTCGCCAGCTCCTCCTCCCCTCTTCTCTTTTCATTTTCGTAAGCAGCCCATCTTTCCCCTATGGCGGCCCGCTCCTCGCGCGCCGACTCCTGGAAAGACTTCCGCTCAGCAACGAGAGCCGTCTGCAAGCTCTCCAACCTGGAATGCTCCGACCTTAGACGTTCCCTCTCGTCGACATTCTGGTTCCTCAGGGATCTCATGACATCTTCCACACCGCTGATGCTCCCCTGCAGCCTAACGGCCTGTGCCTCGGCCCTCTCGACGCTCTCTTTGGCACTGCTCTCCATTTCGCTGATTAGCCTCTCACGAGCTTCCATCTGCGACTCCCTGCCAGCGTCCATCATCACTTTGCTCTTCCTCATTTCTGTCTCAAGCAACTTGAGCGTCCCAGATGAATGTTTAATCTGGCTAGCCAGCTTGTCTAAGAAGTCCGCCTCCGCAGTCCGTTGTTTTACCTCAGCCAACTCACCCAAGTGCATCGCCTTCAACCGGGCGAGGGCCTCTTCGTGGCTTTTTCGAGCGTCGGCATCATCCTGGGCATGTTGTTTTCTTCGCGTGCAGAAGCAGAAGGGGAAACAAAAAGATGTCGAAGATTGGTCGTCAGTGTTGGTCTGTTAATATAACCTACGCTGCAGCCAGCATAGTCTGCGCACTCACCTTAACTCCTCCATCTCTTCCCCCGCTTTCCTCCGCAATTCAGCAGTTTCCTCCATGTTCTTCAACCTTTCCTCTGCTCGTGAAATCGACTCCCGCTTGGCCTTATCCTCTCCATCGCGTATACTGGCGGACAGTCTTGAAATCTCTGACGTTTTCTCTGCCAGTTTCGCCTCAGCAGACTCACGGTGCGACTGTTCCGTAGCTAATAGCCCGCGTGTGTCCGAGAGTTGCTTCTCAAGAGAAGAGACATCGACACTTCCGCTTCCGCTTCCGCTTCCGCTTCCGCTTCCGCTTCCGCTTCCGCTTCCGGTGATGTTGCTGCGGTCTCGAATGCGGGAACCCGACGGCTGGGGGGAAGACGCGTTGGCGCGGGGAGACTCGGACCGAGGTATGGGCGATTTTGAGCGCTTTTTGGTGCCTGCACCGGGGTTACGGCCAGATCGCTGCTGCTGCTGCTGCTGCTGCTGCTGCTTGGAAGTCTTGCCACTGCTCCGAATCGAGCTGCTGCCCTTACTGTTCAGTGTATCCACATCACTGTCACTTGAGGAACTACTGTCATCACTGCCATTGTCGAACTTTCCTTCAAGGTGACTTAAATTTGGAACCCCTCCCGCTTGGTGCGTGTGCCGCCGTCGGTTTGCCCCAAACGGTTGAGATTCCGGGAGAGAGGTGCGTCGAACGCGGGTGCGGTCACCAACATGAGGGGTGTATCCCGTCTGCCGTGAGGGGGGGGACCGGCTACTACTAGAAGGAATTGCTGTTGTCGATGTCGTCGCCGTTGATAGTGACGACGTAGCAGTTTTACTGCTTGCAGCATTGCTGATTGATTTGAGCCCAGAAGACTCTGGAGATCTAGAGGAAGGCAGCATAGCATCAAGATCGAAGGAGTCATCCTTCGTATTCTTGTCGGGCGAAGCCATCGATGACATTGCATCATTGGAATCCTCTAGGCCGAGATCGTTGGCCAATGATCTGTTGTTGCTTTTATTGCTTGGTATAGGGGCATCCAAGAGGGCAGACATGGTCTGCCTAGAGGAAGGTGATGCGCCTCCCGAAGAGGATGACGACGGTTTGAGGAGAGAGGGTGCATTCGCGAGGGAAGACATATAACTTCCTTTACTCGGTCGGTGGTGCAAATATAGGTTCTGATGCAAACGACGGAGAGAGCACAAGGGGGGGGAGAAACAAACAGAACGGAAACAGAAGAGATTGGCGAAATAGAAGGATAGAACTAGCTTGAGAGGCTCGTTTTAATAATTGACCATCCCCTGGCTTAACAACAGTTGACTTTTAGGATGAACGGAGTTCAAAAAGTTCAAAAAAATAGAAGGAAAACTTACCCTTGTATAAACTAGAAATTTACCCATTCTGCTAATTACTGATTAGACATGGGGCGAAATGAAATCCGACGCAGCATCCTAGCCGACAATAAACGGTCCCAAAGGACTGTCACACTCCCTCCCCCTGATCTACTAAAACTCGAATCGCTCCTCCACTCCAAGATCACTTCCAAGTATTCAAATGTCTTCAGTGGCCTAAAGAAAGCAATCGCGTCCTTTGATCTTGATCGCTCCGGGAGTCTGGAACTCGGAGAGTTCGGAAGAATGATTGGGGGTTTCATAAATGGTGTCAAGGAAGAAGATGTGTTGAGTTTGTGCAGGATGTATGACTATGAGCAGAAGGGAGCTGTAAGAAACAAGGACTTTCTGGATAGGATGCTACGAGATGATGTTGGTGAAAGGATTCCAGTAGAATACGAGCGGATCCTGCTTAGATTACAAGAGGAGAAAGAAAACAAGGTGCTTGGGGAAGAGAGAGAGCTCCCACCACCTCCCCCTCCAAGGCCTGTCAGCGAGCTTGCTATGACTGGGGACGTGTCCAACCGGCTGAAAAAATTTAGATCTTCCGTTAAGAACCTCATCGCTAGCAAAGCGCCGGCCGCTCGTCGGAGAATGAAGGTCGGGGAGAGGATGACACAACATAGCAGTAGCATTGACAGTGATTTGGTGAGTGACTTTGGTAGGAGCAAGCTCAGGGAATTATTCAGCAAGGTCGGCGGTTGGGAGGGTGGGAATTTGGGGTTAGAGGCGTGGTCGAAGGTATTTCAATTCATCACTAGAAGCCCGACGCAGCCTAGTTTGCATCCAGACGATCTCAAAGCCCTTCATGACACTCACGGGGGTGGAAATGTGGAGCAATTCATCGACAGCTTGTTCCCCCCAAAGGTCAGCGTCACCGAAATGATGAGGAGAGTACCCGGAGGGGACTATAAACTGAGCAATGACTGTGATGTAGGCAACCAGGAGGTTGGAAGGTATGCCTTTGATCCTGATGGAGAGGGAGAGAGGAGGGTCCTCAAGCCAACCGAGATCTCCGTCCCCAAGAGAATTAACTACCGTTACAGTCGGACGCCCGTGGCCCCGCCGACTTCATTCGATGTGAATACCGTGAGTATGAGCGGAAGGCTTCCCCGGGCTGATTTGGAGCTGTCCCACGTTCAGGGTTTCAGGGGTGACTGCGATGCCCGTAATTTGTATGCAACAAAAACAGGAGCTAGTGACGGAGGACCTCTCCTCGTCTTTACCCTCGCTGCCCTTGCCGTCGTATACGATTATCGTGCTGAGGGGCAGACATTCTTTAGGGGACACGACGACGACATCACTTGTCTGAGCGTTTTCGAGCCCGATGCCCGGGCGCATGTCAACGGCGTAAGGCAGATGCGGGCCGCAACAGGGCAGATGGGGCATACGCCTTACGTGTGTATTTGGGAAGTTCACAACGTTACAGAGCTGTATAGACTTGGGTTGAACATTTTTGAGCGAAGCGTATGTGGTGTCAGCTTCAGTTACGACGGAAAACACGTTGCGGCGATCGGCATGGACGACAATCACCAGATATGTGTCTGGAATTTGGTGGGCGGAAAAGACCGTGACACCGATGAAATCATTCCCAAGCTATTGGTTAGGGAAGACACGCAAACGGGAACGCCTCCTATGCTGAGTAATATTGTTTGGTGCGGTTTTAAGATACCCAATCCTGAGATGAGGACGGCAACAGGAAAGGGTTCAACAACAAGTAGAGTCAACGGCAGCACTAGAATGAGCAAGCAGGCGAGTGCCAATAGTCGCCGCAGCAAGGAGAACTCCCAGAGGCAGGAAATGGCAGCTCGCCAAGGTCCCACCATGCAGGCCCTTGTCACTGTGGGAAAGGGCAAGCATCTCAAGATTTGGACTTTTGACACAACCCCAAGAAAGAACAATGACGGTTCTTTCAAGTCCCCCTTAAAAGCTTACATTGGGAAATTTAACAACGCCCCTGCTTCCAAGACACTGTATTCTTGCGTTCCGATATGTTCACCTAATGATCCAGAGGTCGGGGACATTGTCGCTGTAGCTGGGGAGACGGGTGCAAGTAAATTAAAAAAGTCAACGGGTATCGTTTACCTTTTCAGGATGTCGACGGCAACTTGTGTGAGGTGAGTTGGAAAGAAACGAGCGAACGATGCGAAAGTTGTTCAAACCGAGACTGAATCGTCGCTTAAAGTTGCCTACTAACGAATATTTGCACATCTCGCTTTTTTCTTTCTCTCGCCTTTCAGCTTTGTTGAGGCCCACCCTCAGCATCCATGCTTCTCCCTTGCCTTCGAATCAAGCTCTAGGATTCTTTACAGCGGTGGAGGTGACGGCATGATCCGACCTTTTAGCGTTAGTGTGGGCAAGCTTGAACCTCTTAATACCAATGGTATCAACTTGAATCCCCCTGCACGAAAAAAACCGTCGATGCTTGCTCACCCAGAAAGCCTACACAACGACGCGACGATAAAAGCGTCGCGAAGGACGTTCTTCCGGAATAACGACGGCAAAAAGAAAAACGAGAATAGACGCGGTGAGGGCGACGAGCTCATAAAGGCTGGTCAGGGCAGGCCAAAAATCAAACACCTAGTCGTGGTCGAAGAGAGTGTAGGGGGTAAGGGCGAAGAGTGCGAGACCCGAACTTTCCTTGGTGCCGGGCTGTCCAGGGGCTCTATAAAACTTCTAGGCCTCAATTCAGGGACAAAGCATAGGACAATTTGTATGGGACACTCTGCACACGTATACGGCCTCGCCGTCCATCCCACTCGCCCCCACCTTTTCTCGACTGTGGGGGTGGACAGCGTCTTCCACACCTACGACATCAAGACACAAAAGTGCCTCCACCGCGCGACCCTGCCTACGCCCGCAAAATCCCTCGCATACAGTCAAGATGCTAAACATGTAGCGTTCGGGGGCTGCAACGGGGCTTTGCTAATCGTGGAAGAAGAGAGCCTAAAACACGGCTATGAGTTCGGCAGCGACAGTGTCAAGATTTTGGCTTTTTTTACAGACTGCGAGGAAGACATTGACGACCTAAAGTACAGTCCTGACGACAAGTCCCTCGCTGTGGGAAGCCACGATAACTTTATCGACGTTTACGATAGACTTCCAAACAACACATACAGGAGGAAGTGGCGAATGAGCGGCCACACAAGCTACATCACCCATCTGGATTGGAGCAAGGATAGCAGTGTCATCCAATCAAACGACGGAGCGTACGAAATACTATACTGGGACGTCAAGAATGGCCGCCAAATTAGGAGCACAATGGACACGATGGAGGCAGACACCGACTGGCAGACGTGGACGTGCGTGTTGGGATTTCCCGTGATGGGAATTTGGGCTCCAGCAAGCGATGGCACAGATGTGAATGCTCTCGACGTTGACACAGAAAAGAATTACATTGTTACTGCGGACGACTTCGGGAGTGTCAACTTAATCCGCTACCCCGCCGTCGTCAAAGCGGCGGCTTGCAAGAAGTATAGCGGGCATGCCGCGCACGTGATGAACGTCAGATTCGCTGGAAATGGAGACTACGTTGTCAGCGTCGGGGGCAAAGATAGGATGGTCGCTGTCTGGAAGGTGAACAGAAATTTGGACACGGAAGACGTCGATGCAAAGCCAAAGCCAAGAATAGGCAGCCGTTGGATTGCAAGCGGCGGCTGGGACATGGGACGCCCACTGGAGTACGTCGGAAGAGCGCATGAAATGACGGATCTCATAGCGAATGAAAATAACCCGAGAGCGTGCGGGTGGATAATGAAGGGTGGTAAGGCGGTGCTGGTAGAACCTGACATCCCCTATGGTGGTTACAAGGGACGGTACAATGACTACGGTAGTAGCCGAGCATAAATGCAAGAATTAATAAGATGTTGAAATATATTGTGTTGTGATGTTTGGCAGCAGCGAATTAATTATCATGCAAAGGGGTGGTGGTGGTGTTGTGGGTAGCAAACACGCTTAGTAAAATTATTAGCTTATTCAGACAGAGACGGAAGGGTGTTACATCATCCATTAATTAATGAGTTCATCGCAATGATGCCGAGTACGTGTCCTCCCAGACAACATCGTCGCCTTCCGTACACTTCGGAGATGCCTCTGTCCGTATGGGATTCTTGCGCTGCATCAATATCTCAGGGCGCGGAATAACAGCCCCACTTCGCTTGGCTATCCGAACTTTCGTGCCATCAGCAAGGTACTTTTTCGATATCCTGGTGGGCAGACCGCTAACAGGGTCAACCAAGTTCACATTGCTGTAATGAATGGAACGTTCCTTCATTAAATACTGATTGGGGATACCGAGGGCAGGATCACCGCGCACCAACGTGTTGTACATGTTTACACCTTCCACCACAACTCGATTCTTCTTCCGGATCATCTCAAGTACAGTCCCCTGCATTCCGAAAGACGGGTGGCTGCGAGAGATTACTTCCACCTTATCACCCCGAAGGATGTGGAACTTCTTCGGGATAGCATTTTTATTCTCAAACTGGGGCTTATATTTCCCCCCGATCCGGTTCTTGCGCATCAGCTCAAGTGTGGGGTTCTTCTTCACGAATGAACGCGAGGTAGAAGCCAGCGAAGCCATTGGCGTGTCGTGTGTACTCGTTGCCGCTGCGAGCCTAAACTATACTGCTAATGAGTGGAGTGGGGTGGTGTGGTGGGGTCAGAAGCTGTCTGAGTGGGGTGGTGTGTTGGGTTAGGAGGGTTCACCCGTTTCACCAGGAGCGAGTTTGCAATAGTTAGTTTAGTTTGGCCAAACTCGGATGGGAATTGACTCTTGACTCTTGACTAGAGAGGGGGAGCGACTGACGACCCGTGATGACAAATGAGTAAGTGATTTTTGGGAGAGGAGCGGAGACACGAACTATTTTTTGGCCCCCTCCCCTGCCTGATAAAACTAGAACACCCCCCTCTCGTTATTTTTGCAAAATACTCGAACAGTCGTGTCTGATATTATCAAGGTAGAGCTTCTGCTTCTCCCCGCTAAAGCTCAACTTGACCTACTCGTCTGAGTGCCTGCTTCATTCTTCTCCGCTCTGACGTAAAAGTTGCGTGGTCTCGTGAGCATGATTAAAGGCGTGATCATAGTGAACAATCACGGTCGCCCCCGCCTCGTAAAGTTCTACAATTCCAACTCTCTCAGTGAGGCAAACTCCAACCAAATCATACGGAAAGTATTCAGCGCTGTAAGCTCGCGACCCGATTCATTCTGTAACTACCTCTCATCTCCGGTCGACATCTTCGGACCAAACATTAAGCTCATCTACCGCCACTACGCCACTCTCTTTTTTGTCTTTGCCGTCGATGGTCAGGAGAGTGATCTTGGGATATTAGATTTAATCCAGGTTTTTGTCGAAGCGCTTGACAAATGCTTTGAGAACGTTTGCGAGCTGGATCTCATTTTTCATAGCGACAAGGTTCACTACGTTCTTGACGAAATTGTCATGGGTGGGATGGTACTGGAAACAAATATTGTCCAAATTCTGGCGGCTATTGAGGACCAAGGCAAGCTTCACAAGAAGTCGTTGGCAGTCGCCAAGCCATAGTCGACAGTCAGTGCGCAGATAAAGCCTCCTGAGAGGCAGGCGGAAAGCAGATAAAGATGTAACCTCAACAAATGGGAATGCGCAGATTTTTTAATGTAGTATTTTTTTCTTTATAAAAGGCGCCTGCCACTGCTGTTTATTCTTAAAGCTTGCTTAATTGCATCTCGTCCCCTCAACAAATGTTTTGCGATGAAGCCCAACGAGAACGATACAACATCGACTACGATGGTACAATGTTCCGCCAGCTTTAAGGTATACATACTAGTTGAATCGTTTCATCTTGCTAGAATTATTTCATCATCTTTCCCGCAAAGAACATTATGACAGCAATGATCATGAGCTGCAAAAAGGAAAAACCCTTCTTCACCTGGTGTGTGTTTTAAGAAGAGGAAGGAGGAAAGGAGGAAGGGGGGGGGGGTGAGATTGTTAGGTTAGGTCACGCGCATAACATTGTTCAGGGAGGGTAGCATTAGCATTGGCTCACCTGTTGAACACTCCCAGCAGTAGCCGCTTCCTTTCCTGGGGACCCTGCAGCCCCACCCTTGCGTTGTCGAACGCCCTCCCCCCTGATGCTAGCATCCTCCGCAGTCATCCTAGCAGCCATCTCGCGGTTCAAATCGCGCTTCGCTTGCTCGAGACTGTTGTTCAAGAAATCGCGCTCAGCAGTCAAGCTGACCGAGAATTGCACGAGCTCGTCGTACTTTTTACGGAGATTGGCAACCTCCTGGAAATCAACAGCCCCTCCCTCCCCGCCGCTCGCGCTTCCACCCTTCAAGCCCTCTTTGATTCTGTTTCCGCCATCCCCGACCGCCCCATAGCCGCCAACACCCTCCTTCTCATCTGCTCCACCCTCAGTCTCCACAATATGCTCCACGTGGAGTTTTTTGTTGCTGATCTGATCCTTCCGCTCAGGCGACTCGCCCACAGTCTTCCATAGCTGTGTCAGCTCAGCAGCGGAATCTTTTGAAGAGAGCTTTGAGTGGTTCTCTACCAGAGAGCTAAACTCCCCGGTCGGGGAGAGAGGGTAAGACTGGACCAGGAACTTGTCCTTGTTAGATTGGATCGCAGAGGGTCCCATGGCACTGTAGTCAGAAAGAAGGGACTTCACGTGGTTGGAGACTAGGATGATGGTGATGGAGGATGATGTGCCGGGGGCGACGATGCCCTGGTTCGGGCGCACAAGGTATCTACAAGCAATAATTTGGGGGATTGGAGTGAAGTGTAAAGTGGAGTTGAGCGGAGTGAAGTGGAGGAGAGGAGTGAGTGAGTGTCAGAAAAAACAAGGGGGAAGGCGCAAGCAATGAGCGCATCGCATCTTCTCACAACACCGATTCGATCATATCGTCACGTCACATTCTCACCTGCGCGGCTGAGTCGTCTTAACTTTGTACGCCAAGGTCTCACTTGTGTCATTGCGTAGCTCCATGGTTGTTTTGGGAGCAGCATCTGCATCGGCACTGTTCCGCAGAGAGAATTGAAGCTTATCACTGGGGGTAATTGTGAACGCCATGGCTTACTCGGCAAATTTGGGGGCTATTCCTGTGCTGTGTGAGTGAGGCTCGAGGTGGGGCAGGTTTGTTCACTGACGTAGAGGAGAGCCGACCGTTTGAGGAGAGGCGGTTCTATTATGCGACTTTTAAAGGTGCCTGAGCAAGGGAGATGGTTAGAGAGTGGACATGCGCGATGATTGTGGAGCTAGGATACTAACCTGATTTGGACGATATCTAAACCTGGGGATGTCAAAATCTGAACGAAATTGTCTATCCTCTGGCTTTATTCAAACACCCAATTTTACAAAATGGTACGATTTATGTTTCTACCGAACTGAAATCACAACGAGTGCTCTTTAATCGCTTCAGAACGTGCATACAGGATGGTTGCTTCCACGTGTGTTTTTTGAAACCTTTCACAAGGCGGCCAAGTACTATGTCATGGGAGGAGGAGGCGATACGAAGTCTCGGGCGGAT
>Ga0115555_1003183_pt1 | contig 10720 bp, 9 predicted proteins | sample COGITO_mtgs_1104_2_FD_87285 | JGI IMG/M metagenome (GOLD analysis project Ga0115555, IMG submission 87285) | Pelagic marine microbial communities from North Sea - COGITO_mtgs_110407 | ecosystem: Environmental > Aquatic > Marine > Epipelagic | place: Germany:Helgoland, sampling site Kabeltonne...
CTCCTCCTCCAATACTGGATTTGCTCATTTTCAGCCCCCCGGCTCACCACAACAAACGGAATCGCCACGCCTCCCACCCCCCATTTCACGTACTACATACAACAGGGGCGCTAAAAACGAATTATAGTAGTTGAAAAAGGTCGGGGGGTCCCTGACATCTCTCGATGTCCGTGCATGGTTTATCGTTTCGGATAGGTCCATTATATGCAGGGGGGGACTCTAGTGTCTCGAGACGCATTTTTCCGGGTAAATATTCTTCTCACTGTATATTCTCTACTCTTCAAGATAGTAAACTAATTCTTTCTTGACGAAAAAATAGAAATAATTCCCCCAAGACAGACAACGACAGCACCAACACTGACCAGTGTATTTCTCGTATTATCCTTTGAGTCTGCCCTTGGACTAATCTTCTGTGATTTGTCATCATTTTTTCTCCTCTTTCCCTTGCGGCGCTCCTCCTTCCGCTTTCTCTCCTTCTCTTTGGCAGCTGCAATTCGCTCATCTCGAAGGCGAATTTGACGCTCTGCATCCTCTGCTGTCGCACCGCCACGAGCTTGAGGCCGTTCGCTGTCATCACCCCCCCCGCTCCTCGAAATAGACTTCGCCCCGCCCCGCTTCAAGGAGTCCAATAGCTCATCGTGTTCCCTGTCGCCATGTTTCATCTTCTGGAACACCTTCTCGAAGCCCTCATTGCGACTTCTTGCTAGTGTAATGTTGTTTCTATACTTTTCACGCAGCTCCGATTCCAATTCATCCTTCTCATCGTGCTTTCTTGTGTAGTAGTAATACGAGTAAGCTGAGGTCGGCATCAGCAGTGTCGCAAGAGTCAAGAAGTGCGAGTTAATCTTGAAAGGCATGATATATAATTCTTGGTCAGGTAAAAAGGGGGAAAAACCACAAAATAGATCAACAGCAGAGAGCCGCGGTAGCACCAGGAAAGCTTGGGTTTTATTTCGTTTTTATAGGGGAGAAAAATGTCGAGTCACAAATTTAAGAGGCGAACGTCGAACGAAAATTTATTCATTTATTTACCTGGTACCTGCTGAATTGTCAATCGAAAGGAGTTCTCCTAGCTCCTCCCCCCACTGGTGAAACAAACGCCGGAACAAGAGACCAACCACGAACGGGTGGGCTCTCCTTTCCTTTCCTCTCCTCCTCTCCTCTCCTCTCCTCTCCTCTCCTCTCCTCACCTCTGCCTCGACTTAGGCTCACCCCCCCCCCTCCCCAACAACCACACCGATCAAGCGGCGAAACATGAATACAACAAAACTCGCCTCGTTTGTTCCCCTGCGTCTAACAGCCAAGGACCGATTGCTGCTCTCCACAGTGCACAATGCTCTCCTGGTGAGCGAGTACACCGACAACATTGACATAACCTCCCGGCGCAACAAGGCCATGCGAATTCTGGCCGAGATTGAAGAGGCCTGCGGGGTCGCGTGCGGCCTGGGAGTCTGCGCCGGGAAGAAGAAGCTTGCACAGGGCGAGATTCGGGACAATGAAAACTTCCTCGCTTCTTGCTTTGAGGTGGGGCGAAGGAATAAGATTCTCAACCCCTCCAAGATGAGGGACACTTACGGGAAGATGATGTACTTGTTGCAAGACTCCCTCCAGATGAGCGTGAGCAAGGGGCTTGGATTTTCCTTGTACAAGGAGATTGTTACTGTGAAGGCATTTTTGTGTGAGGTTGTTGGCGAGGAGCTCGCACAGAAAATTCTCCAGAGCGAGGAGTTTGAGAACGCGACGAAGGAAGTCAAGGAGGTCGACGCGCGCAGCGGAGAGCGCGTTCCTCGAGACGTCGTCGTTGAGATGGTGAAGCGCAAGCGGGAGGCCAAGGCGCTTGCCGTTGAGAAATTTGCGGGAGGCGGCGACAAGCTCAGCGAGGAAGAGCTGCTTCTGGCCATTGATTCCATGAGTGACGCGCGCACGGTGATCCAGCAGAACGTCGAGCCTGTCGAGAGGATGCTGAGGCTTCTCGAGACGAATTTCGACGAGAGGAAGCCGACGGATGGCTTCTCCTTGGAGCTCAATGGTGGGGGGGGCTTTGGTGGCGGGTATGGGAGGAGCTTCAACCGATTCAGTTTCTCGGGCGGTTTCGGAGGTGGAGGCGGCGGAGGGGGGAGCGGCGGTGCAAAGCTTAGCCACAGCCACTCAACGCAATACACCTTTGTGCGCCAAACGCTGAATTTGTGGATCGAAGTCCAACAGCACATGCACTGTCTCTGGCTCAGTGCTGACAGCGACTTGTTGTCAACGCGGGGGAGCTACCAGCTCTGTAACACTGGCCAGGGGTTGAACCGCGTCCAAAGCTGTCCAGAAGTGGGCCATATCATGAGAGCTCTGCTCAATAGAGTGCAGAAGAGGGTGGGAGGCGAGTGGGTGGGGCTCTCAGTCATTCACCTCGGCGACAGAGACGTCCCCAACGCGCTCATCTTCATCGACAAGTACACGCAGGTTCCCAATATCCTGAATCCCATCTGCGATTTCATAGCAGAGATTCCAAAGCTTCAGGCCGACCCCAAGCTGAACAAATACATTGTGGACAACTTTGGCTCGGGTGAAAACTTGAAATTGATGGTTTTGGCTGATTACTTCAAGCACGGCTTTGATGGGAGCGGCGACGACGGTGGCAGCTGCATCGACGGCCGCTTGACGAGCTCGTGGAACTGGACGTCCAGGATTGCCAAGAAGAAGTATTATCATGCCTTTATGTTTGCTGGCTTCCAGGGTTTCAACGGAGATTGGAAATAAGAATAAGTAGGGACAAAAAATGGTGCGTGGCACTTTAAAACGCTCTGAAACTGAAATCAATTGGAAATCCAATTGGGCAATGTTGTAACACAAAATAATTCCTTTGCTTTGGTGTTTGTTCGTTCTTATACTAAAATAATTAATTCCTAGGCTTGCATAAGCATAAGCGGTGGGCATTATCTAAATGGGGGGTGAGATTGTTGGTCGATAGTTGTAGAGGTTGTACGCATGTATGTAGAGAAAATTTCGCTTCTCAAATCAAAACAAAGATCCAAAAAATATCAAGAAATTTAATTATTTTCGCAAGCGAAGAACAAAAAGGTACTTTCTCTGACATTATTCCTTAATTTAGGGTCTTAAACCCGAGAACAGCTCTTTATCAACGTCTAAACCATTCTCTATAGCTTCAAAGTCGCCAAGAATCTCCTCTATCCCCCCACAACCAAGCCCTTACTCTCTCAACAACATCGGATATGAAATCTCCGAGTAACCCGATAAACCACGGATCGAAACCCCCTCCTCCCACGACTAGCAAGGACAAATCTTCAAAATCGATACCGAAGAGAGCACCACCTCCGCGATCGAAACGTTTCACTTACACTGACCACGACGACTTCACTCGAAGTTTCCAAATCAAGGGAACCTCGTTCCGAATCAGCAACACATTCTCTCCGCTGGGAATTGTTGGAAAGGGGAGTTATGGGGTCGTTTGCGCTGCTACTGATGATTTGTGCGGAGGCCGTGTCGCAATCAAGAAGATTAAGCCGGTGTCAGGTGACACTTGGGATGCCAAGCACGTTCTCCGTGAGTTGCGCCTCATGCGTCTCATGGAACACCACCCGAATGTAATTTCCCTTTTGGATTTGAATATCGTGGAAGCAGAGGATGAACTATACATAGTAATGGAGCTGATGGACAGTGACCTCCACAAGATTATTCAGAGCAAGCAAAGCCTGACTCGAGCTCATCTGCAAGTTCTGATGAAACAAATCCTCAACGGGGTCAAGGCAATGCACCAGAACAACGTGCTTCATCGAGATCTGAAACCCGGGAACATCTTAGTGGGAAAGGACTGCCAGGTTCGCATAACAGATTTTGGACTCGCGCGCTCAATCGAAAATATAAAGAAGGAGAACGACGAAGATGATGATGGTAACGAAGAAAACAAAAATCCGGCATCTGCCATGACGGAATATGTGGTCACCCGTTGGTATCGGTGCCCTGAACTACTCCTTGCGCCCCATGTTGCGTACTCAAGCGCTGTTGATTTGTGGTCAGTAGGTTGCATTTTCGCGGAGCTGATCTTGAGGGAACCGCTTTTTCCTGGGCGATCCTACGTACACCAGGTCCAGCTGATTCTCGATGCGATCGGCACTCCGCCTGATGTTGCTGCCATGGGTTTCGAGCCGCGAAAAGACGCGGCCGCGTACCTCAAGCGCCAGAAGAGCCAACCGGGGAGACCTTGGAGCACACTATTTCCTGGTGCCGACCCAGAAGCGGTAGATTTAATCAGCCATCTCCTACTTTTCAACCCTAAGCTTCGCTTTGGTAGCTCAGATGCCCTGAACCACGGTTACTTTCGCGGTACGACTGAGCTACCTTGCAAGGAGGAGCAAAAAACTCCAGGCGGTGAGAACCTGACCCCCCCCCCTGTTGCCGTTGATTTTGATTTCGACAACGACACCATCAAGCTGGAGGAGCTGAAGCGGCTCATTCTCGGCGAGGTGAAGATCATGCAGGAGCGTAACCGAATCAAGAGAGAGGCCTTGCGAGAAAAGAAAGAATCACGCTTTGCGACCGAGATGTCGCCGTCGCGGGATGCAAACAATACGGATTTGGCAAAATCGGAGCGCAAATCTGAAGAGAAAACACGAAAAAAACCTGACGAGAAGACCAAGGCGAAGGAGGAGTCATCAGCGCCCACTCCTCCCAAGCAGCAATCAGCTCCTACTGAACCACAGGAAGATTCTCATTTCACAAATCAGTTGAAAAAGACCGCCAGCAATCGCTCCCTGAAAAAGAACAAAAGCAAGGGGTCGATGCGCAACGTCCTGGATGAGAAAACCTCCCCAAAGACTCTGCCTCATTCTTCTCCAAACATCGATCACCACTCCCGCTTAATTCGCGTCGGGAGCCACGGCAAAATGATCGATCGCGGTAATGGCTCCGGACTAAGTGGCATCTCGATTCACCAGCCTGCGGACTCTACCAATGCCGTGGAGAGCCTTACCGTGCCAGAAGGTACGAAGAAGTCACCGAAACAACACAAAACTCTCAGCAAGACGAGGTCAAAAATTGAGAATGCTATTAAATCCTCACAAGTACCGCCGTCTTAGAGGTAACGGATGCCATATACATGCAAAATGCAAAATGCTAATGTAATGATAATAAATACCCTTTATGGAAAGCTAGCACAATTTTATTATTTTTTCAGTAATTTTACAGCTGGTCAATAAATGCCCGTGCACTCTTACTGACCGAAAAGGTACTCTTCCCGACGGCAGATTTTTTTTTGAAGGTCGACTTAGGGTTCCGCTTCATGACAGGATTGTTCCGCGGTTTGGCTAGCAGGGTTGTACGCGGCATGGTTTTGTTCTTTTTGGCAGCATCTAACTCAGCCCTTTCCCTTCGCCGTTCTTCAAGTTCGTCCTCAACTTCCTGTAATTGCGCCTTTATTTGGCAGTATTTTGTTTCCAGCATCTTTTCTTTCTCACTGCGTCGCGTCTCCGGGCATCGCTCATACACCTTAAAGTGAGTGGCCCATGGAGCGGCCAGCATGGAAGGTCCCTCGGGTGCCTTATACTCCCCCACTGATTTCCAATTTCCTCCGGAAGGAATTCCCCTCTCTGCCGGGTTGATGGCGAAGCCAGTACTCGCATTTATCGCAGGCCCGTTGTTTCTCCCGGTACCGGGAGCGCTCTTTGGTCTGCTTCCTCGACTAGAATTGTTATTGTGATGATCAGTGTTGTTCCTCCCGCTCCTCCTGCTACTGTTGTGAGCACTCTTAGGCCGGCTATTTTCCTCCCTCCTCTGCTTCTTCTCATCAAGAAATTCTTCGGCCCGCTTCGCTCGAGCTGCTGCGGCATACTTTGGCCTCGTCATCGCTAGCTTTTTAATCGTATCTGTCCGAATCGGTTGACGCTTATTTGTCCGTTCATCATTTCGACTGGTATGAGCCTGGCTCCTCTCTGTTCTGCTGGTACTACGTCCAGAGACAGGCCCAGCACTCTTGGGCCTCACGGTTCGCTCCCGTTGCTCCTGTTTTCTCTGTACATATCGATCCTCCGCCGTAAGGGGTGCCCGGTTTACTTCCTGGTCCCTGCCGGACTGGAGAACATCCTCATATCTAGATCTACCGGTGGAAGGCGCGGCAGACCTCGGCCTTGACCTGGCGCTCGACCTCGCGCTCGACCTCGCGCTGCCACTATAATCACTCCTGCCACTATACTCGGGGCCAGCCTCGTCAGCATACTCGGGCTTCGGGGTCCTCCCGGCACTTTTGTGGCTTCTCTCCGAAAACTGCTCTCTCCTCGACGCCCTCTGTGCATCCTCTAGCCGGCTCCGAGCGCTCAGGCGCGGGGCGGCAGACCTAGGCCTCGAGGATGCAGCGCTGACTGTCGAGTAAACCGACCGAGCCGAAGAAACCGACGAGGCAGCATATTCACTGCCTCTGCCGGTAGTGACACTGCCAGAATTTCCATTTTTGTTCTTGTTCAATGCATCTTCCTCCTCTTGTGCAGCCCTGATCATCTGCTGTTGTCTGAGAAGCTTCTCTGCTGCGGCCTCCTTCTTCAGCGTGCTCGAGGTCTCCCGACGGCAGGTAAGCAAATCCTTGGCAAGAACAAAGGTCCCGCCGATTAATATTCTGTTGGGTGGCTTGTCCCTCACAAACACTTCCCTCTTGTCCTCCCTTCTCGTCTCTTCAGCGAGCAGTGGATTGCGGCCTACACGGGGGCGAGTGTTGCCCATCAGGTCCTTGAAGTCCATGAGCTCACGATGCTTCATCATCTCAACGGCAGCCTGTTGCTGCTGCGCATTTAGCACTTGGTGGCCGTCGCCGAAGTCCACCTTTTTCGAGGAAAACGTACCGCGCATCATCTTTGGTGTTCTCTTCTATGTTGCTCCTTGGTATCAGTAGTTTCGAGGCTGTTGTTGTGTGTGGAGTTGCGAGGTGCAGGGCGGTTGGGGGGGAGGGTAAATCGTAAATTAATAGCGTCAATTTTTCCACCCTGGGCCAAATCGTTGTACTATTTGACGGTCAAACGAGTTAATTTAGCGATAAACCGTTTATTGGTGTAATGTTCATGTGGTCGTTTTTGTCGGCGTTGTTTACTTTTTCGCAATTTTCAAGGAGATATTAAACAAGGGATTTTGATTCATGCGCATCGCTCCAAACGAAACCCACACATCTTCACATCGTGCTGATAGCTCCCAGAACTTCCCCGTAGCAAACGCAACCCCGATTTACGTAACCCACTCCACCTCTGAGTTAACTTCATTTGAAGCCGGCCTTCACCTCGACCACCACCCCTCCTCCTTCTCGCCCTCTGTCCAGGATTCATTCAGAGAGGAGAGGATCCCCGAGTACCAAGAAGAATCAGAGGGTCTCGGAAGAGGAGAAAACTCTCCCCATTCTTTCGAAGCATCCAGCAGCTTTCGAGAAGGTCATATCTGCGGAGTGAGTAAGGTTGTTTTTGAGATTTCTGTGGGGTTAATTATACTCTACATTCCCTATTTTCTATCGCAAAGGGAAAGGAAGTTTACGTAATCATCTCCGAAAAGAAAACGCGTCAACGTTCGCGGAGTCGTCTCAGCGTCAGCAAAGATGGAGGAGATATTGAGAGGTGTTGCAGAGGAGAGGGGAAAGTTGTCAGGGGAGTTGGAAAATAGTTTGAACTGGCTAGAGAGTTTTGGCAGTGGGCTTGGGGGTATTGAAGGAGAGAGCAAGAGAGAGAACGCCGCATTGACACCAACCCCACCTTTGCGCCGGGCAGCGGAAGAAACAAATACGACCATGACAACATCAAATACGACAAGTACAAATCCAAACAACCTCCCGCCAGCACCACCCGTATCAACGACAGATGCAGACAAGCTAGCTATTGCATCGACGTCACCGTTGGCATCAGTAGAAGTGCCAAAGTCAAAAGCAGCCACATCAATCCCGCCAAACCCTATAACACACGTAACAGATTTTCAGATTGACGAGGCAAAGACATCTCTCTCCCAATCGATACTGAAACTCTCCGAGACCTTCCAAGAACTCCACCAGGACCTGGACGAGGAGTACGCCAAAGAGCAACGCGATTTCGACAGGATAGTAGGGAGCAAAGGGGACGAATTTGGAGACGGTGACGGCGACGGTGATAGCAATGACGAGAATGTGTCAACCAGCAACCGGTACCACATTTTTCAGAACGACGAGTCCCTACATTCTCCCGCGTCCGCCTCATTTATTGGGCTAACCTCCAGGGCCAAGGAGCGTCTCTCACCAGCAGCCAGCTCCCTGCGATCCTCTCGCTTCGGAAATGCAAGCTCAGTTTCCCACGACCACAGTCATGCTCGCGAGGTCCGTAAGGTCAACAACTCGACGTTACACATGATGAACAAGGCGAAGCGAAAAATCGATAAGGACAAGAACGATGTGACTGCTGAGATGCGGCGTTTCGCAATTCACGAGACTGAAAAACGCCTCAATGAGATGCGCCAGAAGCATGTTCGCGAGCTCGCTGACGTCACGGGGGATGTGATACAGACGGCTGGCGTCGCGCTTGTCCATCAAGATGACATGGCGCTTAAAAAGCTGCAGAGAGCGATGGAAGCTAAGCGAGACCAGATTCTCGCCGATGAAAAAGTACGCATCGAGGCTAGCTTAAATTTAGAGCTCAAGACAATGGCACACCAGCACGACATATTCAGGAAGGGGGCAGAGGGAGACGCAGAGCACTTTGCCAGGGCAGAACTGAAGAATATGCTCGCCGAAAAAGAGAGGACAAAAAGACTGGAGCTTGCTCTAGTCCAGACTGAGCAGGCACTGCTCGAGCAGGTCGAGAAGATCAAGTCCGATAATGCTAAAGAGACCCAGCGTGTTTTCGGGGAGTTAGCCGTGGCGCTCGAGAATGGTGCCAAGGCGAACATAAACCAGCTGGTTGATTCTATTACTAAAGCCAGGGAAGAAAAGGAGGCAAACCTGATATCCCATAGCGAGAAACTCGTCTCGGAAGCGATGGAATCGCTCGCGTCGGAACTGCTAGATGTGGAGCGTACAGAACTACACACCCTAAGGGTGGAAGCAGAAAACGGCCGCCTTGAACTCCTCACAAAGACTAGATTTGAGGGCGTAGAGGCCGTGGCTCGAGAGGTCGAGAGCGAAAAGATTCGTCTCCGTGCTCGCAAGACTGCAGTGGGTGACGAGCTCAGATCTGCGTTGGAGGAGACAGCAGAGAATGACTTGAGAGAACTGGAGGAGGCTCTTCAGAGCGACCTAGAGATAGCGGAGAGTCTGATGTTAGACAGTGTAAGGAACGGCTTGGCGGGGAGTTTGCAACAGGCGAAGGAAGAACATGCTGCGGGATTCCCTGTCGACGAGGGTGCTCTGGAGAAACTAAATGCGAAGCTGAAGGAGGTAAGTTCAACGTCTATAGTGATTCGTGACAGCAATTAAAAAGGTCGCGGCTATGGATGGTTGTGGCTACGGATGTTTGTGGCTACGGATGTTTGTGGCTACGGATGGTTGTGGCTACGGATGGTTGTGGCTACGGATGGTTGTGGCTAAGGATGGTTTCGGCTGCAGATTATTGCAGCCATAACAGCACCCGTTTCCCCCCCCCTTCTGAGCTCACCTTCACATAAAACGCTCGTCATTCCACTTGCCTCAGAAACATTTAAAAATCGTTGTCGAGCTTCCCAGGCTGATCGAATCAGGAAGGCTGCGCCACATTCACGTTGATGAAAGGGGCGAAGGAGAACGTGGTGGAGAATTTTCCCTTACTCACCTGCGCAAGACGTATGAAACCTTAAACACTAATTTTGAGGAACTCGGAAACACTCTAGGAGACACCGTCAGCGAGGTCAAGTCCTTGCGCAGAGAATTGAAAAAAATCGATCCAGCGGCCCATGCATATCTATGCGGAGGATACGATAGCTCGATGGACGCAGCTACTATTGAGCATTTGATCACAAAATCTTGCGAAGTAAATTTCGACAGGGGAAACAACGAATATCAAAGCAAATTCGGAATGGGAGTTGGAAGAGGAAACGTTAGCTGCAAAAAATGCAGCAAACTTTATCGAATGAACGGAGAACTTCTACAAGAAATCAACGAGAGCAACAATGTCATGGACATAGGGGGACATGGAGTTGATGAGATTTCCAGCGGTTTATAAATAGCGAAAAGTGTTTGTAGGTTTTATTTTGAATGGCAGACAGAGGCGAGGGGGCTAGTGATTGTTTACAATTCCTGAGATTTTCGTAGGTCGTAAAGAGATAAAGGGAAGGATTTGGAAGATTCGGCTGTGCAAACAGGATCGCCACGCCTCTCACCCCCCCTTTTCACGTACTACATACAACAGGGGCGCTAGAAACGAATTATATCAGTTGGAATCGTTGCTGTTGCTAATGCTGCGCTCACCGCGGGGCGAGGTCTTAAAGAGGTAAAGGGAAGGAAGTAGAAGAAGGAACGATGAGCGTCGTGGAATAGTGGGTGATGTTTAAGTCATTCCAAAGCTATTCATCAGTGTAGGTTAACCTAGATCACCTGCTCGTCGACTAAAATGGCATTGCAGACGATAACGAGAGCTCTATTGTTGTTAATGAAGCACACTTGGCTATTTGAGATGTTTGGGAGGGGGGCACCGCCGTTCCTTCTTTCAGACACCACCATTCGTGTAAACGCCCTTTATATAACACTTGCGTGATAACGTTTTTCGTCATCGTCCACAATACCGCAATTTATCCTCAACCAGTCATCTTC
>Ga0115555_1003185_pt1 | contig 10710 bp, 10 predicted proteins | sample COGITO_mtgs_1104_2_FD_87285 | JGI IMG/M metagenome (GOLD analysis project Ga0115555, IMG submission 87285) | Pelagic marine microbial communities from North Sea - COGITO_mtgs_110407 | ecosystem: Environmental > Aquatic > Marine > Epipelagic | place: Germany:Helgoland, sampling site Kabeltonne...
ATACGGAATCATACCCCTGTTCTTCGATGCATACGCAAGACAAGGAATGAGCAAAGAAATATACGAAAGCGAGAAAAAAGTATACTACTCCAAATCAGGAGTAGAAGCAGAAAGCTCTAAAGTACAATTTCACCAACACTATCCCATTACCCTAGAGGATATGTTCCTGAGAACAGCTAAGACAATTATTCCCGTTGCCAAATGCAACAGCTACCTAAACAAAATATACAACCTAAGCCCACAAGACCAACCGCAATACGGATACTTTGAGCCAATATACAATACAACCGAGCCAACACCACATGGAGTATTGCCCTACGCACTTAAAGGAGCCAACTTCATTCCAACAGAAGGAATGGAAGACGAAAGAACCACAGCCATAATATTTAAACACCCACCCAACGACGAACTTTGGGAATATAGATACTACCAAGGAACTGACCCCATAAACTCAGAAACAGGTCACTCAAAAATGTCAGCATCTATTTGGGATGCCTACACCAACACCTGCTCTTCTATGGTGTTTTGGAGAGTAAGAGACTACAAGCAATGCTACCTGCAATGCGTACTGCAAGGACTATACTACGATAAAAATAACGAAGGTGGAGTAAAAGAACTGCTAGAAAGAAATATCGGACAACTATACTACGATTTTCAAGAACAAATAGGAGTAAGCAGAAGACTAACCGCAAACTCCATACTTCCACCATTCCTGCAAACTCCCACATCAGGTTGGTGGGGAATATCCAACAAAACAAACACAGCAGGACACATATCCAACAAGATTATAGAAATGATTGATGCATACGCAGAAAACATATACATCCCTTGGTTCTTCCTACAACTCAAAACATTTGTACAAAAAGATTTAAAAGGAAGTGCCACACACAGACAAACTAGATTCCAAGCCGCTGACCTGAAATACGATTACGATGATGGAATATTTTCTATGGTATTCGCATACATAAACGCACAGTCACACTCCCGATACGAACCCAAACTAATTAACGAAGCTAGAAAGGAAACAAGAAAAATTAAATACGTGCAAAATTCCGAAACAGGATGGAAACTTAGACTAGCAGAAGTAGACGGAAGAGGAAAAATTATTAGATACATCAGAAAATGATGAAAAACAAATTATTATATTTGTTACAATTAATTATACTGTGCGAGTAGTTTATATAAAAATCGTACCGAATGGCGCACACCATTCTGTGTAATAAAACCATAATAAAATGGCACATAAACCATCAGAAGGTGGAGTGATTAACTCAGGGCTAACAGCAACGCCTTTAGTGCAAAACTCTATCCTTAGCGGAGGAAAACTTACGTTAGCGGGCAACGCTCCATTAGCGGATATTTTGACAGCTCCTTTAATTCTGTCAGATGCTACGGCATCAAGAAAAATTGCATATGCTGCAGGAACAGCGCAAATATCAACTATCGACCTTTCGGCAGTTGCTCTACTTGCTGATTCTCAGTACAGCATTTCTGTTGAATTTCCAAAATTAATTGGATTCAATAATGTTCAAGTTAACGGTGACGGAGGAAGAGCCGAAGCAAACGAACTTACTCCAATTCGTGAGTATGTAGTTACTTCAGGTTCAGTAGCACCAACAGCAAATGCATTGAGAGATTTGTTTATTGCTCGAATTAATGCGGATGCAGGAAAACGTGTAACAGCGGCTTCAGGTGGAGCAGGAACAGTTCAGCTTACTCAAGATGTATTGTCTGACGGAGCCTTTTCAATGACTGCACCTTCAGGAGCAGCTATTGCAACAGGAACTCCTCATGTAGCACCTGCAGGAACTCCTGCGGTTGTTAATGCAGACTACCCAAATCAAGCTGCACCTGCAGGAACGTATACTACTTACGAAATTGACTTTGTTAATTTCAAAAGAAGTAATGTTGTTAGCGGAGCATTGGTAGGGTATCCTGAGTTTATCAGAGTGTACGTTCTTTTAGGACAAGCAAACTATGCTGCTTTTATCACAGCAATAGATGCTCAACTTGATGGGACTCACACACCTGTGTCTGACTATCTTGGAATATAAGAAGTTAGTAAACCTTAAAGAAGGGGGAGAAATCTCCCTTTGTTAACTAACTCATTGACGAGATAAGATTAAAACCATGGCAAAAAAAAGAATAGTCGTAACCAAAGACGTAAAAAGAGACCCTAAGACCGATAAAAGAGTCGGAGAAAAGCAAGTGCTTAAAAAAAGACTTCATGGAGGTACTAAAGAAAGGAATGTCACTTACGAAGGAGGAAAAAAGACAATAGAGAAGGTAAGAAAAGACGAAGACGGCAAAAAAGTCAAAGTTGTCGTTAAGGTGAAAAAGCAAACTCCCAACACAAGCATGAAAAAAAGGGGAGCCATTAAGCCTACAGAGTTAGTAAGCAGAGATGTCAAAAAAGGAAAAGCTGCTGAGAAATACGTTTCTAAACAGGACAAGGCAAAAGCAGGGGAAGCAAAACAAGCAGGAAAATCTGCTGCAAAGGCTGCAAAAGCAGGGGTAAAAGGTAGGACAGACCCTTATGATGCGCCAAGAAATATGCCAAGGCTTATGAGGAAACAAACGGTAACTAAAAATGATGCGCCAAGAGATATGCCAAGGCTTATGAAGAAACAAACGGTAACTAAAAAAACAAATAAAACCTAAAAATCATGGGAGACGAGAAAAAAAAGAAAAAAGAAAAAGAATCGCCAAAATACACTAGCACATATGCTCACAAAGAGTTAAAAAATCTAAAAACGGGGGAAATTGTAAAAAGCGGAACAGTAAAACTAAAGCCTTCTAGTGAGGAAGAAGCTCTTGGTGGCGGGTAAAAATAAAAATAGTGAATGAGTGAAGTAACGCTGTTTGAGCCGAAGTCTAACAATATGGAGTTAGACTATCCCGAACTAAAGGGGTATAAGGAATTTGAGGATTTGAGTTCAAGGGAACTAAAGCTATGTTGGTTGGTGGGGAATCGAACTTCACCAATTGCTAGTTATGAGAAGAAGAAAAGATTAAGAGCTGCACTTGAGCAGTGTTACAACTCAGCCTCTAGGAACAGGAAAGAGTACCTAGAAATGCACGAGGGTAAAATCCCTCAGAAGCTGAAGGAGGGGATAACGAAGATGTCCACGTTTAACCCTTCTTACAGGTTAAGAGCTAAGATGCTTGACGAGTATATGTTTGACCAACTGCAAACGATAGTGGTTAAAACAGAAGAAGAGAAGAAGACAATGGATATTGATGAGCAGAAAAAATACGCATCTTTGATGATGGATGTTTCCGCTAAGATGCCTGAGATGATTAATAGAATGGAGTCAGGCTACGGAGTTACCGTTAAAAAAGAAAAAGAAGTTACAGTCAAGAGTTCCATCGAAAGAGTAAGAGACCGACTAGACTAAAACCGTATAAGTATGCCTTTATTTGTTAATACATCAACGCAGAGACCAAGTAGACTTGGAACCAAAAAAGATAAGGAGTATCATGTAAAATATGCTAGGTGGACACTTCAAGGAATGAATCACCCGCTTCACAGAAACTTCGTTACAAAAACACTTACAAATTGGTCTTTCTATAAAGGCGGTGACGGACAATGGATATTCGATGAAGATTTAGAAGGATTTTTTTTAGATGAATCAGGAGATGTTAGGAATCGACTGAAGATTGCTAAGAACCTTATACGACCAATGGTAGAACAATACGTTGGTAACGCTATTAGATTATCTTTTAATGCTAAAGCTAAAGCTACTTCTGATTTTGCAATAAACAGAAGAGACCTAGAATTGTCTAGACTTCTTTTTTATAATAAAGCTGCAGAGGCTATACCTCAGTTTGCAGATGCAATAAAAGATAGTGTTCCAATAGGAGAGACAGAAATTGAAACGGAAGAAATATTTGAAAACAGTTGGGTAGATACTCACGAAGAAGACATCAACAACCTTGTTCAATTTATAGCCAATGAAATAGAGATTGATGAAATAAAAGTTCAGATTACTAAAAATTTAGCTATCTCAGGATTAGGCTTGTATAAAGGATTTGAACAAAACGGAAGATATTTAGGAGGTTGGGTAGACCCCTTGTTTTATTATTGGGATTTGAGTGCTAGACGTTCAGACCTTAGAGATGCTGAATATATGGGTGAATGGTATTACTTAGATGCTCCGTCTGTATTTGAACGATACCAAAACTTAACTAAAGACGAAAGAGAAGCAATCGAAAAGTATTCTCTTAACGAAAGCATTGAAATTCACAGAATGGTACACAACTACTATACGGTTAGTGGTGGAAAGATTCCTGTGTACGAAGCGTATTGGAAGGACATGGAAGAACATGAATACGGATACGTTGAAGACAACTATAAGTATCCGTTCTTTACTCGAATTAACCATCCTGATTCTCCATATACAGACAAAGACTTGATAGAGCCACCTACAAAAATGAATAAGGCTTTAAAGAAAGGTCAGAAAAAAGCCAAGGTATATGTAGATGTTTTAAGATATTGCATTTTCACACCAAAAGAAGAGATAGGAGTAACTAGCTCGGTAGACATAGTTTACGAGTTTGGAGAAGTTCCCTATCAACAAAAACAAGCATTAGACCCATCTAATGTAGAGTTCCCATACAAGGCTTACTGTTGGTCTTACGATAAAGGAGAGGTTTTAAGCCCGTTAGACGATGCTATTCAACCTCAGCGATTTATAAACAGACTATTGTCAGTGGCTGAATCTCACATCAACAACTCTAGAGGCTCAGGAACGGTAATCTCTAAAGATGCTGTTGACCCAAGAGACGGAGAAGAAGCAGTAATGAGAAACATTAATACGTCTAAACCTATATTTTTAGACACCACAAGAACAGGAAGCGTTCAAAATGCTGTTGGTACTTATGGCTCTACTATAGGTAGCGGAACAATGGCTTTGTTTGATGTTATAAATACCATGCAAGGTGCTATGCAAGATATTACAGGCATAAACGAGGCAATGACAGGAACTCAAGGCGGCAAAGATGCTTTAGTTGGGGTTATACAATCTCAAATACAAAGAGGCTCTATTGTGCAAGAACCATTTTATTATGCCCTTACGTCTATATTGACTCAAGCTTTTCAGCACATGACTACTGTAGGGAAAAGAGTTTATATAGAAAACCCTAGAAGACTAGCCATGATGTCGGGTGACGGAGGAATGAACAATATTATTCTAACTAGAGATTCTGAGCTTGAAGATTTTAAAATATTCATAGAGCGTTCAGAAGATGAAGCAACAGCAATTCAATCAGGAAACGCACTTTTATTTACTTTACTTCAAGCGGGAATGTTAGATGCTCCTAGGTTTGCTAACCTGTATAACCGTTCAGATTCAGACGATATTGCTAGAGCAATGCGTGAGTATCAAAAAGAACTGCTAGAAGCATCTAAAATGCAGCAACAGCAACAGGCACAGCAACAGGCAGGTATGCAACAGCAGGCTGAGGGAATGGCACAGCTTGAAAATGCTCAAGCTCAAGAAATGATGCAGAGTCAAGCCGAGGAAAAACAGCTAGACAGAGATGCTGAAATGGATAAAATTAAAGCTAAAGAAGGTGCTAAAACAGAGCGGGAAAAAATAAAAATGGATGCAGAAGCATCTGCTAGAGTAGAAAACGCTATTGTTAAGTGACAAAAAATAAATATATTTGTTTAACGTAAAAAGTGAAGCATGCCAACAGAGAATGATGAATTAGAATTTGATGAAGTCGTAGAGCAGCCGCAATCCGAGAGTAATGCGGATGCACCCGTTAGCGATACGAGAACATTGGTTTCTGCAAATGAAGATGCAGGAGAAAGCAGCGAAGATGAAGTTTTAGCGCAGCTTAACCAAATTGAAGCCTTAGCTGATATAGACCCATCTGTAAGAGAGATGGAAGAGTATAAAAACTTAAAGTCTATTGTAGAAAAGAATAGGGATACAGCGGAAGAAACTGAAGACGAGGTTGAAGAAGAAGAAACTGAAGATGAGGTTGAAGAAGAAGAAACTGAAGAAAGAGATTCTACGAATCCTTTTGGCATCGGAGTTGATAGTGAAGACGAAGAACTAGAAGAAGTGGAATTTGAGATTGATGAAGAAATGGAAAGCTACATTAAAGACCATTACGGGTTGGAAGATGTAGGTTCGTTCTTTGAAAAAGTAGATACTTGGAGAAATCAAAGCCAATCAGGAGCGGAAAACTCCAAACAGTTGGAAGAGCTAAATGAAGGGCTTCAAAATCTACCAAGTGAAATTAAATCGGCAATTCAAGCCTTTGCTAATGCAGAGGATTATAAGTCGGCTTTTAATTCTGCCTCTTCAAAAGTAAATTACGATGATGACTTTAAAAGTCAAGATAAAGAAGGAATCGTGTCGCATTACTTTAAAGAAGAGATAGCGGAAATAAAAGAGTCATTAGACGATGGAGACATTGATGACGATGATTATGAAGATAAAGTTGAATTGCTGTACAAGTCTGCGAGAAAATTGTTTGAGTCAGACAAAAAGATGGTTGTTAACAGGCGTGCTGAAATAATGCGTGAGCAAGAGGATTCTGAAAAGAACTTTAAAGGTAGCGTGGTCAGTTCCGTAGAGAAATTAAAACAACAGTTTCCCAACTTCAGTAAGAAAGACCTTCAAAAGGTCAGACAACGCTTGGTTGACGAAGACATCGAAAGTTTGTTTTACAACAAAGACGGTACATACAAAGAAGAAGCGGCAGAAATGATGGCTTTTTCAATGTTTGGAAAGCAGGTTATGGAGAGTTTGCTAGGAAGAGCCAAGAAAGATGGTATTTCCAAGGCGAATGAAACTATAGTTAAAAGAGGTAACAAGAAGCCTAGACAGGGACAAACTCAGCGAAAGCAGAGTACAGAGGCTCTAGATTCTATATCTCACTTGCAAGGGCAATTCAGTAAAGACCCTTATAGTTAGGGGAGTGTTTAATTTAAAATTATAAAGAAATGCCTTTATTTAATTTACCAAATGATTCGTTTAACAACACGAATCTCAACTCAATCGGTTCGCAGTATGCGAATGATTTTGGGCATGACATTTCGCTTTTGGTTGAAAAAGTAACCAACAGAGCGATTTTTGATTCTGCTCCACAACAATTCTTTGATTTGAAATTGCTTAACATGAAGCAGTTCCAACAGGTGAACTCTGATGAGTTCTTCTACAAAGAAATGGGATACCAAAGAGAACCGCTTACATCTACTGCAGCTGCAGCGGCTGTTACGTATCCTGCGACTCAGACTTTTGCATTGTCTTCTTTAGACAACATTAGTACTGATACTATTGTTATTTATCCTAATAACCAAAAAGGAACGGTAACATCAATTAACACCTCAACTTCTGAGATTACTGTAAAGCCTTACACTAACGATAGCTTACCTGCTGTTGTTGCGGGAGACCAATTCAGTAACCTTTCTTCTGTGGAAGCAGATGGAGCAGACGGTTGGGCGCAGTATTTCAGAGGAACAACCATCGAAAGACACAACTACATTCAGTTGTTCAACAAAGCGATGCGTTATGGAGAAGTAGAACTTCACAAGTTGAAGCAAGCTGCTGTAACCAACAACTTCCTTGAAATGGAAAGAAACGCAATGATGCGACAATTCCGAATTGATATTTCAAATGCATTTTGGAATGGTCAAAAAGGAGAAGTTTCTTTGACTTCAGGAGCAGTAGCTAAATCTACAGGAGGGATTTTCCCTGCGATGGTAGCTGCAGGTTCTCCTAATGCAACTGCAACTTCAGCGACCTTGACTGCCGCTTTTGAAGATATAGTTTTATCTTCTGAGTACGGAGAATATGGTCAGGTGCGTTTTGCGTTCATGACTCCAAGAGTCCACTTAGCACTTTCTAAGGCTTATAAAGACGAGAAGACTCGTTATACGCCAAATGATGAAGTTGCCAAGTTAGGTCTTAACGAGGTTGACATAGGTTCTTCTAGAATCGTTATGGTTCCTTATCAAAGATTTGCGGATAGAGCTTCTTTCCCTGCAGCCTTTGAAAACAGAATCATGGTTGCCGACATGAAAAACATCAACCTTTGCCAACTTTGGGCAGAGCGTTCAGGAGAGACTCTCTCTAGAACAGATGGTATCCCTAAGAGATACAAGGAAATGTGGGTAGATGCTAACATGGGTGTTAAATTCAATAACCCTCTTGGGTGTGGTTGGATTGATGTAACGCTATAGAAAGCTAACACACAATTATATTATCCCCCTCTTAGTTGAGGGGGATTTATTCATTAAATAAAATAAAATGGCTGTTAAAAAAGGTAGTGATGATGGGTTGTCTTTTGAGGAAGGTAACAAAGTTGAAAGAGACAAAAGCTCTGACTTAATGTACAAAGAGCTAATCGAAGACTTGCGTAGAGATATTGAAGAATTAAAATCTAAAACATCTGCAGCAAGCGAAAATGAAGGTTGGGATGAAGAATACGATGCAAAAGAGGATTACTTAGATACTCCTGCTGTTTTCTTTGCATTTAGCTGTTGGTATGGGGTTTATGGAGATAAGCGTTACGGAAGAGAAGTTACGCCTCCTAGAAACCAACCAATCATATTTGAAAAGCTATATAGATACTCAAAGAAAACAGGTGGAAGAACTGCTGAAATGGTTAGCGTAAGTCAGGCTACTATCAGAAGTGCTTCTATGGCTGATTGGTTAAGAAATCACTCTTTGTTTGGTATTAAGTTTTTTGAAGATATGGGAAAAGCTCAAAATGTAAATGTTACATTAGCAGAGAAGATGAGTGAAATGAACAACGTAGTCAACAGATTAAACGACCACGCTGTTATTGAAAGATGCACAAGAGAAGGTATTACTGTAGCTACAGGAGACCTTATGGAGCTAAGAAAAGTACTCACTCGTAAGTTAGCAGAGCAAGCATTGAAAAATGAGAAAAATCAGCGGGAATTAAAACTTCGTGGTGGTGAAAGAGATAAAGACGGAAGAGTAGTTGAAGACAGAAAAGTAGATGTTGATAATGACTTACAGACGACAAGTGTTTATTAAAAATAAATTAAACAATGCCTATACTCGCCCAAACTCTAGCAGACCAAATGAGGTTTGCTTTGGATGCAGAAGGAGCAGACCACTATAATGATACGTTAGACATCATTCCTGCTATCAATGCATCAATGAAATGGTTAAATAACGTCATGTCATTGGCGTTTGGACAAAAGAAAATAGGCGAAGAAATATTTCAAGACATAAGTACTGCGGGAGTTTTTCAGACATCGAAGGCTTCCCGCATTTCTTTTTCAGTATTCCCTGAACCTGTATGGACTATATTGGCTATTATGCCATCTCCTACAACAGACACAACAGGTCAGATATTTACTCCCCCCGCATCAACAAAGAACTCAGCATATAGAAATGATTTATACCATATTGCATCTGAGTTCGATGCTAAAAGACTTACCATTGAGGAATGGACAATAAATAGGAATAATCCATTTGAGGCAGGCTATGATGGAAAGGTAATTTGCGATGCTCTTAAAGAGTATGCATATACTGCTCCTGCTAACTATTCTCCGCTAGGAACCAATACCATAGATAGAGAGATAGAGATAAGACCTGCTTTAAATCAAAAATTGGTTACTGTTTTTTGGGCTAAGAAACCTACGCCTATAACCTCTCTTGCTGATTTTATTGAGTTCCCTGACACAGCGTTTCAGACGTTGTTCAATAAGGCACTTCAATACATTTCGTATAAGCAAGGAGACCAAACAACACTTAATACAGTTACCAATCAAGATATTCAAATTTTACTCCAATCAATTCAATAATGGCAAGTTATAGATACGTAGCAAACGACATAAGGACTTCTTTGAATAAAGCATTTGATGATGCCGACATTAGGTTGATTCAGATATTGTATTGGATACAGGTTGTAGCCAATAGAATAAGAGTAAGTCAAAATGAAATAACTGAAAGCGGATTGTTTGTTTCTACATTCACAAGCGTTACCGTATCTACAGACACTAAAGGAAGGCACTACTTTGACTTACCTGCTCAGATAATGGATTTGCCTAATGAAAAGGGTGTTGTCTATATAACTTACAATTACGAAACAGGATGCTGTTGTGCAGGTGCTAACTTTGCTCAGACTTATTTTCAGCCTACACATGTATCTAAGCTGAGAACATTGTATATGGATGAGTACACTAAGCCAACAACCTCAAACCCATACTTTTATAGGATAGGAGACAAGTTTCACGGAGTAGATGTAAACAGAATTTATTTAGTTGGAACCGAGTGTATTAATGTTACAGATGTAGAGATAGCTATAAGATGTACTTTAGACCCATCTAGCGTATGTGATTTAGATGCACAGATTCCACTTCCTGACGAAAGAATAGAGGAACTAATGAAGGCGGTATTAGACCTTGGAAGGTTTGTAATGATGATGCCCGAAGAAAGGGTTAATCAAGGCTCGGATGAATCTTCTCCTGAGAGTCCACCCCCACCGCAGGTTCCCGAACCAATACAAATACAAGAACCTGAAAATAGACAGTAATGAATAGCAACGACTTTGTTAGCGTAAATCATATTTTAGCAGAAGTGTCCATGACTCTTGATGATGCCGAGTACAGAAAAGGATTTTCTATTGGTTGGTACACATCTAGAATCCAAGATGCTTTGCAAGAGTTGGCTTTTGATACCTTCTTCGATACCGTCACCATTGACAAAGACATGC
>Ga0115555_1003195_pt1 | contig 10693 bp, 8 predicted proteins | sample COGITO_mtgs_1104_2_FD_87285 | JGI IMG/M metagenome (GOLD analysis project Ga0115555, IMG submission 87285) | Pelagic marine microbial communities from North Sea - COGITO_mtgs_110407 | ecosystem: Environmental > Aquatic > Marine > Epipelagic | place: Germany:Helgoland, sampling site Kabeltonne...
ATGCGAGCACGGTCGTCAACGCAGTAGGTGCAAGGAATGTGGAGGGACATCAGTATGCGAGCACGGTCGTCGCCGCAGTAGGTGCAAGGAATGCAAAAGGAGTAAAAAATGAAGCTAATGGAACTGAAGCACAAAAGCATGCAATTGCTCTTCCTTACTTCCAAACTGACAACTCTAGTTCGCTAGACGTTGGTCTTTTTCTGATAATGATGAGTACTTCATCAGGGGGTAATGTAGCTCAGGGTCTGGTAGGATAAAAAAAATGGAAAATCGTTTGAAACGTAAGGAGCGACTTGGGTCGTAAGTTCATAATATTAATTATACCTTCTATTTCATATATCAGTAATTAATGGACTTTGCTCATATGTACTTCCTGCATAGCGGCCGAGCAGTCAGCTCAAAAGGTCAGCAACCAAAAAGCAGGTTTAATTTACCTGGTAATACATGATCAATAAATTAATTACAAAAATAGCCAGTCAATTAAAAGACGAATTTATTCCTTGTCTCCGCCAGTATGTCAGCATTGTGCCATTCCTTCCAATCAATTGTCAGCAATCCGAACCAGTCATAGCTCGGCGACTGCTGAAAATCGTCCCTTGAGTAATAGCTCCCCCCCAACACCCAGTAAGCGAACCCCGCCTTGTGCTCGACGATCCACTTCCCCACGCAGTCGAAGTACCAATTTAGCTTGTCGTCGTTCCCCGCCCTATACGAGTCCAAGTCGTTCCCAATCTCTGTGATGACGTGAGCCCTGCCATTATCGTTTACCCAACCGATGTTCCGGTCGACGCCGTCCAGGAACGCCCCGCAGTCCGCCGTCACCTCCCCGAAACCGCTCCAGTCGTATATGTGGCTCTCGAAGACAATCTTGTCCACCAGGTCCTCGTCGACGGAAATCCACTCCGGGGAGAGGTTGCCCGGGTCGGACAGGAAGGTCCAGTCGTTCTCGTAGCTAAGTCCGCCCACGAATATGAGAGCGCTGGGGTCCGCGTCATTCAACGCCCTGACGCCCATGGGCACGTACTTCATCCAGTCCTCGATCAGATCTCCCCTGGTCTTCTCCCTCGACCCCGTGTCGTACCTAAACTCGTTCCTCAGGGAGTATGCCACGACGTTGTCGTGCCCCCGGAACGTCGTGGCCATCCGACCCAGGGACGAGAGCCACGAACTGACGTCGAAATATTCGTCACCGAACCAACCGTTGCCGTCCACGAAGCTGCAGCACCAACTTGACCTGCTCACAGTGTTGTCGAACTCAACAAAAATGGAGCGACGGGACGCCTCCTCCACTATTGCTTTGAAGCTTTCAATGAGAGGGAGGTCAATTAGGTCAGGATTGTGAGCTACGGTGCGTGTGGTGTTAATTTAAAATGGCAAAAACACGAAAGCTGAAAACAAAACGCAGAATAACGTCTGACTCAAAACAACATACATACTACCTCCCCCCACTGCCCTCACCTTCGAATCCAGTCACGAATTGACTGTAATCAAACTCTGGATGGTTGTTATTCGTCAGCGACTCTCTCGCCGTCATGTTCAAAACCGCCTCGTCCATCATAAGTTCCACACTGTAGTTAATCCGGAGGCAGTTGAAAAGGTTGCCCTCGCTGGTGATTACGTCGAATATGGCCGAGATGGAGTTGTTGTTCAGGCCCTCGGGGAGGTTCGTCTGCATGTGGCCGGCCCAGTTCAGGCAGCGGAATTGGACCTGTTCTTTGTCAGAGTTCAGAATTCGAGGCCCGGCCACGGAGAAGGACCCATTGATGATAGTCACGACACTCGCAAAGGCGAGAAATCGGAGCATTCTTCTTGTGGCACGATGCGAAGTATTATTGGGCCCAGTGAGTACTTTTGAAGAAATGCTGCCTATTTGTCGGTACAGCTTGAATAGAAAAAAACATCATCTCTCTCGTCTCGGAACTCGGAACTCGGATCTCTTTCAGTTTTTTCATAATGACCCAGGGCCTTTCGTTGTATATTAAGTGTAATTAATTGCGGCAGCTCGGCCCACATCCTCGCTACTTGTCTTCTTCAATAAAGCTTACGCTTACGAGTCTACAACTTCTTCACAACAACAACGTTTCTTGCAACTTACAACTTAATAAAAACCTGGCAATAACAGCAACTGACTGACACAATTGTGAGGCGGATCCAGAATGTGGGTACTTGGCCTATTCTTCGGCTTACTCGGATCGATTGGTGTAAACACGGGCAACAACCTGCAATCTTTAGGTCTCCACAAACTCCACGAAAGGGAGAAACGAGAATGTGCTCCCGGGGAGCATCTTCCCAACTCGGCAAGTGTCATCTGGGTAGTGGGGACCTCTCTCTTTGTCGCTGCTTCCCTGATGAACTTTGCCGCGTTTGCATTCGCCCCCGCATCTCTCCTTGCTTCCTTAGAGGCGACACAATTTGCCACCAACATTATCTTTTCCAAGTTTGTTCTTAAGCAGGACGTCGCAAGTCGGATGTATATTGGGACCGTGACTGTTATTGTCTCCACAATTTGCGTCGTCTGGAGTTTTGTGCTTTCACCCGTCCCGGAGATAGACGCATCAATTTCGTTGATATCGGACAACTTCATGAGACTGCCTTACATCCTTTTCATCTTGTCTATGGTAGGGTTGGCATTTATCCTCTACCCATTTACAGAAAAACTACGGGCTTATAACACGAACCCGAAGAACAAACCTTCTTGGAGGCAGCAGGGAGAACCGGTGTGCTACGCTTTGTTCTCCGCAATCTTTGGAACGCAGGCAGTTGTGTTTGCAAAAGGCCTTGCCATTTTTGCGCAACGCCCTTGGAAAAAAAACCGGCAAAAAAATACGTTTGTCACCCCCCCCCCCCCCCCCCCCCCTAACTGACGCGGTACATACTCACAACCACAATTACAACCAACTGCAGGTGCGCTGGCGCACTATTTGATCTGGGTTTGCTTAGTTGGCTGGCTTGCCTTTGTGACAATTTGGCTGAAGAGGCTGAATGACGCGCTGGGGAAGTACAACGCACTCTTTATCATCCCACTTCTTCAGGCAAACTACATTCTTTTGGCCATTATAAACGGCGGTATATTTTTTCAGGAGTTCAGGGGCTTCACGGCAGGGAGTTGGGCAATGTTCATAATTTCGTTGTGTGGAATTTTTGGGGGTTTGTTTTTGCTTCGGCCCGAGGTAGCGGACGACAAGGAGGTGGATAAGTTGTTGGAGGGCGGTGAAATGAATAGGTTGGCAGAGAAAGCGAAATTGAACGGTATTGACAGCGTTAAGGAGGAGTCGCCTGAAGACGACGATGAGCGATCGACGACAATTTCGTCGGCATCGACATTATCTCGGGAAAGGCGAGCAACTCGGGCCAAGTCTCGCGCAGTTAGGCGGTCAGTGTTTGAAGCTGCCCCTCCTCCTTCTGCTGGGTCAAAAAAGGGCAGAAAGAGCGTTGACCGCGGCGGGGGCGGAGGAAGAATGAAGGCGACGAGCCGCGCCTCGCTAGCTCTGTCGAATCTTGTACAGAATGGGGAGAGGGATAATACAGGGGTTCTGCGGGTGCACAGAATGAGTCTTGCGAGCACCTATACGCAGGCAATACTTGCTAGCGAGCGGGAAGACGAGAGGATGCTCGAGAAGGGGGACAAAAGGAGGAGGAGCTCCTTGTATTTGGATGACACAGGAGGAGTCGCGTTCCACAAATTTGAGCCCAAACGAGGGATGCTGAGCACAATCGAGTCAGTGAGCAACATGAGCGGCTACACCACCGTGGATGGGCTTTGCGAAGATGATTCGCAGGCTATTGAACCTTATGTCGAGATGCAGATTGAAAATACAATATGAAAGAAAGATTGGCATCGGTGCAAACATCCATCCTCAATTTAGTTGCTTCTATCTAGGGTTAGTCTATTAGGGTTACTATATCATCACAATGAAGTTTATCGCATCGCATTGAGTTTTTCCGTCCCGTTCGGATCAATCGGGGGGGACCATAAAGTCGTTGGGATTGATGAACGAGCTTAGTTTGAACCATCCATCACCTCCGTTTCCATCAAACTTCACCTGAAACTCTACCTTTCCGCGGAACTCTTTCTTTCCCTCGACCACCCCGCTCTTGATCCTTTTCTCGTCACCTTCCTCGTCATCGCCCTCGTCGACGGTAACGGCTACGCGCGTGCCTGTCATTGGTGACACGAATCTTACGTCTTCAAACAGTTTCCAAACAGTCACATTCTTTTCAAGCTCTACTTCGACCTTCTTCTCCTTTCGAAACCAGCTCGCACCTATCACGAACCCGCTCTTTGTTGTCCCATTGAAGTATTCGTCCTGCCACTCCACAACCCAGCCGTAGGGAGGCTCTGATATTTCGCACTCGTGACTTTTGTACCAGCTCGAGTTCTCCGGATCTGACCTGAGCTTGATTTCGTACTTGAGCACCCCATTAAATGCAGATTTTGCCACAATCACGCCGATTTCATTCCTCTCTTTCACTACAACTGTCGTTCCAGGTTGGAGCCCCTGCGACAACGCTCGCATTCTCGAACTATCCGATTTTAGCATCTGGGCACCGTCCTTCGCTCCGTCGTCATTACTCCCGCAGTCGTGCTCGAAGGAAACTGAGCGATCCAAAGCATGCTTGGCATCGGCTGTCATGTCATGGTCAGTTGCACGCTGCTGCATCTGCTCCAACTTCTCGCTCGCACGCATCAAGTTCTCGCTTGCCCTCTCCATGTTTTTACTTAGCCGTTCGAGATTCGTAAGCTTTTCTTTCGTTTTACCCAGGTGCCGTTCTGACTCTCTTGGCCCCTTCGCCTTGTTCTTGGATGACTTGGAGGAAGCTCTTGATGAACATGATGAGCTATCCCGCACAAAGTCACTGTTTCGGATGCAATCGCTGGGGCGAATGGACTCCTTCTCTTCCTTGTCTGAATTTTTACTCTCAATAAAGTCCATCGACACTGAATGGCTACGCTTGTGTTCATCATGATAAGTACTCCCGTGCCGTCGGCAGTGGTATTCTACATCAGAAGGTGGTGGTGGGGGGATGTCCTGCCACTCACTATTGCGTTCATGGAGCGCATCACGCTCAAAGTCAAGATCATTGTCGGCAGTATCACTCATAATTGGGTTTGATGGAGTCAAGGGGAGGTTAAGATTTTCAGTAGATCAAGTCCGGAGGAAGCGCCAGATATTATTTTATCAGAATAAAATACGAGGCGCGCTATTCAAATGAGCATTAAAGCCTGATTTTGATGACTGACGAAAAAATATTCGTAATTGGCACTGGATGACAAATTGGGAACAGGATTTTGCCCATGAAGATTGTGTTATATTTAATGACCATAAATAAAAGTAAGTTCGATGTAATTTTCTCGACCACAAGGAAGAATCACATTGCATGGCACTGGGAGAGACGCAATAGTGATTTAAAGTCATCATGTAGGAGTTCAGATGCCTCTGTTGCGTGAAGCGGTTCAGCTTCTTCTCTGACCCCAATCATGCTCCATTATAGCACCCCAGTCACTAACCCAACATTCTACCTCACTACCGCCTTTGAACGCCATGCTCTGCAGGAAACTGAGAAAACTGTGAATCAAAAAACCTGTACAGGCCCAGCGACATCTGCCCAAGCTTGCCAGCAGGTGTAACCGCAGAGTGCATCCATCTAGCCAGAGGTACTGAGAGAGCAGAGATCATGGCGGAAGAGTGGTTCTACGTCGACGAAAATAGCGAACAGGTAGGGCCGTTACCTATTCCCGCCCTGAAGGAGCTTTTTGCGAAAAAGACAGTCGATGAAGATACTTTCTTCTGGCGGGATGGCCAGGCAGAGTGGCTTCCATTAGGTGACATAATTGCCCTGAAGGCAAAGTTGAAGCCACCCCCGACTCCTAAGCTTCCTCCTCCGCCACCGGCGGCGGTTCCGAAAGCTCCTGCTCCCCCACCTAAAGCAAAGCCGGTTCCCGCCCCCCCTCCCAAGACTGTCATCGGAGCTCCCTCTCCTGCTCCTGCTCCTGCTCCTGCTCCTGTCCCTGCTAAGCCTTCGCACCGAGGCTCTGCCACTGCGATTGGAATCAAACGCGTTGGAGCTCCACCCACGGGCCCAGCGGCGCTAAAGCCTAGCGCTCCGAAGTCATTGGCGCCGCCGCCACGAAAGCGCAACTCCCAGATCAATAAGCTTGCCGATAATCAGGTGCCCAAACCCCTTAACAGCAAGCCGGCATTGCCCGCAGCTCCGAAACCTGTTCCTGGAACAAGCCGAATTATGCAGAGAAGGGCCAGCAGGAGCGGGAAGAACATGGCTCGGGAGTCGCAGCAGGGACACTGGGTCGAGAAGGTGACCGTCGACGGAGCGTTGTATTATTCTAACCCTTCGACGGAGGCGGTGAGCTGGGACAAGCCGGACTGCCTTAAAACAGACGAGGAATTGCAGACGGAGGCCGGAGAATGGATTTGGGTTAGCGATCCCAAGGAGGTTTGGGTACCAGCTCGACTGCTCAACGAGAACGGGGGAGAGATCAGCGTTCAGCTGCAGAGTGGAATGAGGAAAACCATCAGTGCGAATGACCCGAGCGAGCCAAGATGGCCGCTTCTGTTGAGTTCTCTGCGACATATCGAAGACGACTTGGTTATGATGGACTCACTGAACCAGGGCCTCCTAATGCACGCTCTGAAACAGCGCTATCAGGAAGATAAGATCTACACTTGGGTTGGCGCCAACAAGAGTGTTCTCGTGTCTGTCAACCCCTTCAAGAGCCTGCCGATCTACACTGTCAACTGCATGGAGATCCACAGCAAGCCGAGTCCGAACAAGCCTCCCCCGCCCCACACCTTTGCGATCGCCAATCACAGCTACATGCGCATGAAGCTCGACCACCAGAACCAGGCGATTCTCATCAGCGGTGAGAGCGGGGCTGGAAAGACTGAGTGCACCAAGCAGTGTCTTAGCTTTCTGGCGGAGGTTGCGGGCTCCGAGAGCAACGTGGAGCAAAAGATTCTGAACGCCAATCCAGTTCTGGAAGCCTTTGGAAATGCCAAGACACTGAGGAATAACAACAGTAGCCGATTTGGTCGCTGGATGGAGGTCTCGTTCGACGCTCGCGGTGGGATCTGTGGCTGTAAGATTGAAAATTACCTTCTAGAGAAGGCTCGTGTCGTGAGGCAAACGAGCGGGGAGAGGAACTACCACATTTTCTACCAACTCTGTACGAGCAAGAAGTGGGGCCAGCTGTATGGCGTGACGAGGCCAGCCGATTTTCGGTATTTGAGCGAGTCCGGTTGCGAGACGGTCACCGGCATCGACGACGAGGCCGACTTCAACGATGTGACCTTGGCATTGACTCAGCTAGGGTTCGCCGAGGATGAGATTGATCAGATGTTTGGCATCACCGCGGCGGTATTGTACATTGGGAATATCAAGTTCAAGAGCGACGGCGGGGAGGGCAGCAAGCTCGACGATAGCAGCTTTGAGGTGCAGAATGTGGACAATGCGTCCACCCTTCTCGGTTGCGATGCCAAGCGTCTTGCGCTGGCTTTCTGTGAGCGCAACATTGAGGTGCGCGGTGAGAAGAACAGGATTTTGAATAAGCCTGAGGAGGCGAGGGAGGCGTGCGATTCCTTTGCCAAGGCCGTCTACAATAACCTCTTTGACTGGATAGTCAAGAAGATCAACCAGTGCGTCCAGGGACAGAAGGGGCTCTTTATCGGAATTCTGGATATATTCGGCTTCGAGATATTCAAGCAGAACAATTTCGAGCAGCTCTGCATAAACTTCACCAACGAGAAGCTTCAGCAGCATTTCAACACAAACACCTTCAAGGAGGAGGAAAATGTGTATGTGAGCGAGGGAATCGAATTTGACAAGGTTCCGTTCATTGATAACCAGCCTGTTCTTGACTTGATCGAGAAGAAACCTTTCGGACTGCTGGTTTTGTTGGACGAAGAGGTCCGGTTGCCAAAGGGGAGTGACTCCAAGTGGCACGATAAGTGCGACAAGAACCACGAGAATCACGAATGTTGGCTGAGCGACAAGAACGCCAAGATGCGCATGGAAGCCGCCAACTTCACCGTGCGACACTACGCCGGGGACGTCGAGTATAACTCGAATGGATTTTATGACAAGAATAAGGACGCCCTTTTTCGCGACCTGTATGACCTGATGAGCGAGAGCAGCATGAACTTGTCTCGTCAGTGCTTCCCGCCGAAGGATAAGAACCCCCGGAAGTTGACGAGCATCAGCGGTCAGTTCAGGATGCAGCTAAACCAGCTGATGCAAGTGGTGAACACGTGCCAGCCGAGGTATATCCGCTGTGTCAAGCCCAACGACGCGAAGCGACCAAACAACTTTGAGATGGTCATGTCAATAGAGCAACTCACGTACGCCGGCGTATTCGAGGCAGTGAAGATCAGGAAAAGCGGTTTCCCGTTCCGACTTTTGCACAGGAGTTTCGCCGCTCGATACAGGTGCCTGGCGAAGGGAAGGGCAACTTTCGGTCACGTCCGAGAAGGTGACGACAGGTCCTTGTGTGTGGAGATCATGAAGTGCTTGCCTCAGGACTTCAGCAGGGTCAGGATCGGCAACACGATGATATTGTACCGGGCGGAGGAGCACAGGATCTTGGAGCTGTTGAGAAATCTGGCCCTCGAACTCATCATCCCGTCTGCCCAAAGGGGTTCCCGGAGAGGAATCGGGTGGAGGTATCTGCGAAAGGTGAGGGAGGTAAAGAGAGTATGCAACGAAGCTTTGAGAGTTGCGAACGACGTGCGAATGCTCGATTCCGCCATAAAGAACGTCAACGAAACTCTCGGACCTATGAGGATACTTTTCCCGGCCAACCCTCCCGAGTTGGAGAAGTGCAAGCAGCAGAGACACAAGCTCCAGGAGCGCGTTGAAATTACCGAGATCATGAGAGGGCTGGTCTCTAGGAATGCCGAAGAGGTCTACCAGGAGCTGGGCTGCGTCATAATTAGGGCCAACAAGATTGTGGATATCCCCGGAACTGCTGATGACATGGCCATCGAGGAGAAGTGTCGGGAGATGCTGAAGAGCTGTGCTGGACCTCGGCTAGATCCTCTTGCCGAGGAGGCACTCTGGTTGCTAAAGCGCGAGGCCATGGTAGACGTAGTTGGACAAGCGGACGAGGTCGGCTATACCAGCGCGGACATCGAGGAAATTAAGGAGAAGTTGGCTCTGGGCGAGGAGGCGTTCGTGAAACTGCAGCTCAAGAGGGCCAACGAGATGAATGATCCCGAGAGAGTCATCAACAGGGAGATCCGCTTAAAGGAGTTGTTCTTAGATTCCATGGGTGCATTATTTACACTTGACAAGCTGGGGCTACTGCAAGACCCTGAAGAGTGGGCGAGCATGAAATTGTTTAGCTTCGCAAGGAACACAGAGCTGATTGCCGAGACTTTCTTGGTTCACACCGAAAAGCCGATCCACGCACCGTTGACAAAGCTGGAGCCAGGACCGACGAGCAAGTCAGCGTGCAAAATGTTTAGGAACGTTATGGGCTACATGGGCGACCGAAAGTACAACTACCCCGATACCTTAGCGCAGGAGCTCATCTCGTCCGGGTTGGACGGGGAGGAAGATTTGAGGGCCGAACTTTACGTCCAGGTCATGAAACAGCTCATAGACAACCCCAGCATCGCAAGTGAGACCCGTGGCTGGGAGCTTCTAAGTCTCTTTCTGAGCAGCTTTCCTCCCCCTAGTAGCATCGAGAATCATTTGGCCATGTTCCTTAGAGAGCACTGCGAATCGGACGCCAAGAGGGAGAAATTTGTGACCAGCATGCATGTCATCATCTACGGAGGCGAGAGAACCAACAAGATGAGCTTGAGCGAAATCCCCAACTGCGTCGCTTCTTTCCACAACAGGCCGGTCACCAGGAGATACCAGAAGAACGACTATATTAGCTCAAGAACGATGATGGCAAACGCAAAGATGGAGCAGGGTGGCGTTGCTGCCAGCGGAGGAGGCTCCCTTGCACATCAAGGTGGAGGTGGACAGAGCGGGGGTGGAAAACCCGCCCCCCCCCCCAGATCGGGCGGTGGCGGTGGCGGTGGCGGTGGCGGTGGCGGTGGCGGTGGCATGCCCCCATTACCACCTCCGCCACCACCATCGGCCGAGCCAACTGGAACTTGCCTCTTTGATTACAACCCTGCCGAGGAGCAAGAAGGCATGATCAAACTGCGAAAGGGCAGTGTCGTGGAAATTATCAACAAGGAAGACAGCGAATGGTGGTTGGTGAAATCTAGGAAGGGAAGCAAGCCAGAAGGATGGGTCCCAGCATCCTACTTGCAAAGCAATTAAAAGCTTCTGTTGTTACACAAACACAACAAAGACCTTTGAAGAATTAAAATAAATACGCGTTTCGTTGTACAAAGATTAATGAACACCAAATGAATCACGTGAATCGAAGAATAAAGTGCTAAAAAAGACGACAAAGAATAGCAGGGCAAGTCAGGAAAGCATGAAACGCCTTGGCGATCGTCTCAAGGACTTGAGTTGGGCAGGCAGCAACCCCTTCACAGACAGTCACAGTGTCGGGAGTGGGGTCAGCGGGGGCTTACCACTTGTCCTCGACATTGAGGGGGACGAAAAATACAAAGCAGGAGGAGGAGGCCTTGGCGGCAGAAACGGGGGCGATGAAGCAAGTGTATTGTCGGATTTGTAACGATAGGGTTAACTAACTAACTAACTAACTAACTAA
>Ga0115555_1003198_pt1 | contig 10685 bp, 7 predicted proteins | sample COGITO_mtgs_1104_2_FD_87285 | JGI IMG/M metagenome (GOLD analysis project Ga0115555, IMG submission 87285) | Pelagic marine microbial communities from North Sea - COGITO_mtgs_110407 | ecosystem: Environmental > Aquatic > Marine > Epipelagic | place: Germany:Helgoland, sampling site Kabeltonne...
CTTGACTTACCTTAGTTGATGTTAGTAATAATGTAACAATAACCACACACCCCCCTGTTAATTAATAAGAGAACCAAAGCACCAAATCCAATCAGAACATTCGAATTTCGTTTACTTAAATACATATTTGTAATACACATTTCTTTCATAAAATTATTTATATATATATAATGATGATTTATGAATACGACAATTTTCAAAAATATTATATATGTCATTATTTTTTTTATAATAAAAAAATGAATTTTTTAAATATATTAAATTATAATATATTTGAATAGATTATTATTATTTATTGATTCAAAATAATTGTATAATATATTAAATTAATATTTTGAAAAAAAATCGTATTACAAAAATGTATTTAAGAAAACAAACTACAATTTTTCAAGTTGTCCAAAAACAGCTCAGAGCAGGAAAGAGGAACGCAAACCTGACTATCAAGATCCAGATTTCAGGTCGAGGATTTCCTTAGGTGTAACTATTCCAAACCCATTTTAATAATATTCGCACAAATATACTAAGTGTCATTTACAACGGTTTTTATGTTCTTCAGTATTTTCCAAGTTGTGTCAATTTCCCTTCTTTGTATGCAGCAAGTTGTGCCTGTGTGAACTTTTTCCGTCGTCCCTCGATTTCTCCTATGCCGATGCCCTCCTCATCATAGTGGACAATAGCCGAAGGCGGAAGATCACCCTGGGCGATCCTATTCACCGTTGTGAACAAAGGGAACTCCTTCTCCCAGCCTTTGGCAATGAGGAGTTCCTGCACTTCATCGCTGGTCAGAGTGCCCTGCAACTTCTGCCCACCCAATAGCTCCTCTTCGATATCCCCAAAAGTCTGACGCCCTTTGCCGTTAACAAAGGCTTCTGCACACTTCCTATTCCTTCCACCGTAGCAAGTAGTGATGAGATCAGCCATCCCGCAGCTCTCCCAATAGGTCTGATCATTTGTGTTGGGAAATGTTTTGCCTATAAGATTTTTCATTTCTCCGAAACCCACTCGCATGATCGCAGCCTTGGCGTTGTTTCCGTACCCCAACCCGTCAATAAAACCGGCTGCGAGGGCGACGATGTTCTTGAGCGTGCCGCACATCTCCACAGCAGCGACGTCCATGCTTGTCCTAACGTGAAACGAGCCTGTGTGGAAAAGTTTCTCAAACACTTTTGAGTGACTCTCATCATAGGCGCCGATGGTAGCCTCTGCAAAGTTGCCCTCAGCGATCTCACTGGCAACATTCGCGCCCATGAGAACAGAGCAACCATCGATGTTGGGGATTTCGCGCTGGATCACCCCGCTAATCAAGTTGAAGCCATCTCTGTTAATCTCCATTCCCTTGATTAGACTGACGGCCTTTGCCCCAGGCTTGACCATGTCCCCAGCCTTCATGAGCTCGCACGTCTCCTGGATGAACTGATGAGGAGTAACAAAAACGAGGAGGTCTGCCCCCCTGCACGTTTCCTCAAGAGAGGGGCAGGCCTTGACATTGTCCCCGAGTTTAATTCCTGGCAGGTACTTAACATTCTGCATTTCATCATTTTTTTTTTGGCAAGGGTCAGGATTAGCCACAACATAATCCACGTGTGGAAAAAATAGTAAGTAGCAAAGCTCACCTCGCGTTGCCGGTTAATTACACTGGTCAGAAGCCTTCCCATGTTCGACTTGCCAGAGTGCTTCCACCACTTGAAAAACTCATTACGCGAAACATAGCCGCTCGAATCTGCGTCCATCTCGCTCAAAGCCGCAACGCTGTTATTGATAGAACGGATGAGATTGAGGATGACACTCGGCGCTGGTTTACGCTCGAAGAACGACACTCAAAAAGCATGGGGCACTCACTCACCTTTCAGCTCGCGAAATACTAACTCCAACTTCAGCCCCTAAAAGCTGCAATGCCGTGGCGTCCATCTCACCATTTACAAGGTGGGGGCTCACAACTTTCCAGGCCTCAGATATCTCAGCGTCATCGGCACCGCCGATCGTCTCCTCGTGCACATACATCCGAATCGTGTCGTTGAATTCATCATGCTTTATTGCATTCTGAGCTGCAAGCCAGGCAGCAGCTGAACCCCAATTTCCACTACCAATAAACGCAACAGTGTGTTGATTCCTGGTGGCTTCAGAAGGCAGACAAACACCGCGGGTTACTGAGGATGATCGGAGGGTTGCAGAAGAACCGATTCCTGCACTACAAGAGAAGAGAGACGGGCGGAGTGTTCGCCGAGCAAGAGACTGCATCATATCGTACCACAATCGCAACAGCGACAGCGATTAAACGCACACACTCAGCGGGAGAAGGTTTAAATTAATTCACCAATCACGATGTACGAACGAGGTTTTTTCCAGCAGTTCTGCAATTTGGAATTGTCACTAAAATAAACACCATAGCACTGCCCTTATACAAGAAACGGGTTTCGACACACAACACTGCCCTTATACAAGAAACGGGTTTCGACACACAACTCGGCTGCGACAAAGAATGAGCATTCCACAGCAACAGGATTTTCTTCGCCTTCTCCTTCGGACATTCCCTCGCTCCCTAATGCTTCCCAAAGCGACGCACCCCCCAAACCCCCCTCATGGCAAGGGGACTTCACCTTCTTCGAGCTGCTAGAGGATTCTAGAGGCGAGAAAATCACGATGGAAACACCTTGGCGAGGTCAGATGGATGTTGCTTATAACAGGGATTCGTTCTGTACAGCTGCCCGTAACCATCTCGCGGGTGCGGACGTTCTTCGGGAAATGGTGAGGATTTATCCACAGTATAAGTACATCTTCCGCGGCGACAACTCGCCTCTGCTACTTGCTATCGACGCTGGTCGGAGAGATGTTGAGGTCTATCGTGTCCTCGGAACAACTTGCTTGCCGGACGTCCTGCTCACGAAACGTCCCGGAGGGGAGCCTCTCCACGTCTATGCGGAGAAGAAGGTGGGTTACGCGGTGGGCGTATACCTCGAGTCTCTCACGAGGGCTGCTGCGGATACAGCGTCCATGATGGATTTAATTTCTTACGGTCAGGTCAACCTCTTCTATGAGCAGCTTCGCAAGCGAGATCCGAAGGAACTCGCGCAAGCGCTCTTCAAAATGAAAAAAAACAAAACAAATAAACACTGGAATGATGATTACAACCCTTTTGTCGTATGCATAATTGCGCATGACTCCACGCTGTGCAATTACGTTATGGATGTGATCAGCAACGCCGGTTTGGAGGAATCTTTCCGCCGGCAGTGTCTAGAGAAAGCATATAAATTTGGTCCGCCCATCCACTCTATTCTCGGCAAGGAGGCCGGCCGCGATATCGAGCTTGTTCGAAGAATTGCTACAGCCGGACCAGAAGCAATCAAAATGAAAGCGGAAGTTTGTTATTCGAGTATACCCTTGGAGTATCCTACAGCGCTTGAACTGGCTAACAGCCGGCGAAATCTGTCCCCTATCGACCTGGAGATCTACAATGTACTGAAGCTGATCTCGGATGAGCACGAAAACTCGGAGCTCGAGGTCGTAGCTGTTAAGACGGCTGCGGAGGCAGTTTGCGAGAGAATCGCCTCTGGTGAGGTTATTGATTTGATTGATGCTGATACCCCTCCCAAGCCGCCGCAGACGCAGAGCGCGGATGATGAGGGCAAGAAGAGGAAACGATAGGACAAGTAGCGAAAAATGAACAGCAGAGTAGCAGGGGGTCATATAGAATATGTAAGAGAGATGAGAGAGGTCCGCGGTAATAATTTGTGGCAACTACAACTACTTTTGGTTATTTTTGGGTGTTCCTTCCACCTAATTACATTCTGTTCTTGGCTCACTCCATTTTAGGGTACGACTCAGTACTCATCCGCATCGCTTCAATCTGTTTGCTGGCGCTGAGTCTGCCGGCTTCCAGGGACAGTCGAAGAAGTTCCAGGTCATTTTTCTGATTAACGCTGTTCATTAATTCTTGGAGATCGGCCTTCTTTCTGATGCTATTTTGGCGGAGTAATTCATTTCCACCGTAGGACTCACCATAGGCAGACCGAGCATCGACGATGGCCTCAGTATTTTCGTTTTTGTCCTCATGTTCTTTCCCAATTTCGTCATCGCAACTATCGTCATCTTCTGTCTCGGTAACCATGTTTGTCAAGACAATATCGTCCACACTTAGACGATGGATAAGTCTCGCTTTCATCCGCTCCACCTCTTCGGAAGATTTCCTCAAGGCGTTAACATCATTCTCATCATCATCCTCGATGAACCTCAAGTCGGATGTGGAAAAGTGGTTCGGTCGGGGAGAAGACGATGAGCGGGAATTCCACGCCTTAATCACAGCTTCTTCATTCTCAACAATCATCTGGTGCGTATGCTTCGCGTCGGCTAGGTTGTAAATATTCATGCTGTCTTCGATCCTTTCCTGCACCCTTGCTGACTCTTCAACAAACTGCAGCGCCCGTACACGATCAATCTTGACCCTCCCATTGTTGTCAGTGTCAGTGTTATGTTGTGAGTTGTCATGATAATGTTTTACACCGCTTGCTCCGCTATCAGGACTACCCCACGCCTCATAGATATGCGATGGGACCGTGATAACTTCGCCATCACCAGCCTCTTCAACCTCCATCTGAAGAGTCTCCCCACCCCTTTGGCACAGTTCTAACGGCGACTCTTCGCTAACTTCCACTCTGTAATTCTGCTTGTTTATTAACTCTTTCTTATATTGAGATTTGAAAGGAGATAAAGACTGCTTCAGCTGTGGCGTGTTGTGGTTTGTTGAGTTGAGAGCCTTGATCTGGTTGTTATTGGGCTTAGAACGAGGAGATTGATGGGTTGAACTCGACGGAACATTAGGGACATGTGGAAGCTTTGACAGCGATTGCTTGTAGTTTGCGTGCTTGGAAAAGCGGAGGCAAAGAGATTCTTTCTCACGGAAGTTTAACATGGGAGTGATTTTGGGACGATTAATCGACTTTGATGTAATTTTAATCGCAACGCAGACAAGTGAACTACGAGTTCCAGTGAGAAAAGGAACTATGGTGTTTTCTAGGGAGCTGGAAATAAAGAGAAACGGAAAAAAGTAGCAGTAAGACCCGGCACACCCGGCACCCGGCCGGTCATCTGGCTCACCAATATATATATCTCGTGACTAACGAAGGCAGATCGATTGCTGCCTATTATCATCATGCACAACCCAGTATCTCGCGACCGTCTTATTAAAATACTAGAGTTTCTTGCCTATCAACATAGCGGATTAAATCAATCCACCACCACCCCCGTCTTCACAACAACTTTTCTAGATCCAGTCAAGGCAACCTTGGCAGCATGTAGCGAGAGGGAAACGAAGTTCATTGGAGATGAAATCGAAAAATTAGTGACATTTTATAAAAACAAAAATGGAAGCTCGAAGGATGCATCTACCACTTACTTTCGCATCGCTCGGCCTGTCCCTCTCCCCGCCCTCTCCATCCCTCCTCGGCTCGCTGATTACGTCGATCCCTCAGACGTGGCATTGCGTACTGACGACACGAATGGTGTGGTGACTGTTAGCCTCCCCCAACTGCCGAGCAATGCTACTTCCAAAGAGAAGAAAGCTTACTTCGACTTCAAAAGCAAAGTTCTGGTCCATGCTGTAAAGAGGCAGCTAAAGAAGATCGTTTTGCCGATCTACACAAATCTTTTCACCAACGTGCTGCAATCCCCTACTGACAACGACTTGTTCGTCGGATTAGGATGTTGCACGTTTGCGAATGGGGTCTCCCACCACCTTTACGAGATTTCTTGTGAAGTCCAGATGGCGCCTGACGGGGCCTTGCTAGTAAGCCCATGCCCTCACTCCTCCCTAAAGCTTAACAGAGACATAATTGAGGCAGTCGAAAATATTGAAGGAGGTGATGTGGCGAACGATTCATCCCGGGCTGACAAGGCCATGGGCGAAATTGCGTCCAAAACGGCCGAGATCTTCCCACCTGACTTATTCCCTGCTGAGCCGGAGACCTTCAAGAAGCTCCTGAAGTGGTCCGCTTTGGTGCTGCACCCAAATGGCGCTTTTGTTGGAGGAGGCGCACTGCGCGCGTCTGCAAGGCCATCGTCGCAACCAGCAACGTCGTCGACTTCGCCTTCCGTCACCGTTGACGACAGCTTCTCTCTCCTGACCCGTCCTCGCAGCACGAGCGCAATCGGCAGAGAGTGCAGGGAGTTCATTTCGCAGCTGAGCGCATCACCAGAAAAACTTGACGTTCCGAAAGGCGTTTATTCTATCACGCATGGCCCAAACGTTGACGTGGAGGAGATGGAGAGAGAAAAAAAAGGGAGGGGGATGCTTAGCTTCTTCAGAAATATTATTGGAACATCACCAACGTCAAATAGGACGAGTTCGTGGACTCAACCGACAACAACTGTGTCGAATGAAACGACAAGCGCTCCAACTGCACTCATTCTCCCAAGCAGTCGAGACCAAGACTTGATTTCTTCCCTGCTTTCCTCTCCCGCGGTCGCTTCCGTTGTCGCATCAGGTCCTCCTGGAACGGGCAAATCGCATTCTATTGCCAATATTATTTGCTCCTTGATACAGCAGAACAAGCGCGTTTTGGTGGTGAGCAAGAATCCCGCTGCTTTAGGTGTCATCAGGGAGAGGGTTCCAAAGGTCTTTAGGGATTTCATTGCGGACCTGAGCGGGGGGGAGGGGGAAGGGATGAGGGGAGTGATGAGGACAGTGGAGACTCTCGTGGAAAAGATCGGAAGGGGGATCAACGAGGAGAATAGAAAGAGGGGTGGTTTGCCGGAGGGGCTAAAGGTTATCGGTGGTGGGCGTGCCACAGGGAAGCGAAAGAGGGGAGAAGGCGGCGACGAGACTGCTACTGATCACGGGGCTGAGATGATGTTTGAGATGGAAAAAATTCAACAGAGGGAAGACATCGTCGATGAAAAAATCAGAGAGTTCTGCGAAATGGAGGGAGATTTCTTTACCAGTGACGAGGGGGCCAACCTTGCGAAAAACTTCCGAGTGCTTTGTATGGAAGATCCACATTTGAAGAGGGCTGAGGCAGTGGGTTCCAGAAATGACCTGGTGAAGGACATAAAAACATTTGAGCATGTATTGGAGGAGAAGCGTTCTTTAAGCGGACATGAGTTCAGCGCGGACTACTCGCAATTGTTTTCTTCAGAGGAAGACACGCCTGAGCTTTACGTCTTAAGCGAGTTGTATGCGACGGTGCTTGAAAAGGTAAAGTTGAAAAGCAGCAAATTCCTGCCGAAACTCCAATCAATTCCATCTTCATTTATCACGGCGATTCCGATAATTGGGAGGGCGAGGAAGGATACAGAGAAGAGGATATACGCTTGGCTAGACAAACATGTGTTTATTGACGGCAAGAGAGGTGGGCAGAGGGGGGAGAAGGAGTGGAAGCTTTGCTGGCGATTCTTGACACTCCACAAGACCATCCGAGTTCTTGAAAGAAAATACAAAGGGACGTTCGGTACACTGATGGGGGACGACAATCAGCCACGCCTGCTCAATTTTCTGAAGGCGAAATTGCAAGTGGAAGACTCGTCAAGGGGACGAAGTCTCCGCGATATAATGAAGCGCGTTGCAGATATCAGGAAGCTGGAGGATGAGCTCAAGATGCTCCGGCAGAGGAAAGCGGAGGTTGTTTTAAAGCTGGCTGAATGGAAGACACTGAAAAATCTGAGCAGAGGCTTCGATAACGAGAGCCAGGCAAAGTTGATTCGTTTCTCGCAAATGGCAGGGAAGATGGCTGGGAGCGCAGGGAGCGCAGGGGGAGGGGAAGGCAAGGAGAGTAGGAGGCAGAAAAGGCACAGGGAAGAGTGGCTAAAAGGATTTGATGCATGCGTTCCACTTATTCCGTGCTGGATTATGACGCAGAATAAGGTGTCGAAATTTCTCTCTTGCACCTATAGTTCCTTCGATCTTGTAATTTTAGACGAGGCCAGCCAGAGTGACAGCAGCGTGCTTCCTGTTTTACTGCGTGGCAGAAAGTGGCTCATAGTCGGTGACTGCAAACAGGTGTCGCCCCAAGAGACGTTTATTAGTGAGGAGAAACTTAGTAAACTACGCAGCTTACTCCCCAAGAACAGCGTACCTGAAAGTAGTTTCCTTCTGCCCGGCCAGAGTTTTTTCGAGTTTGCCAATCAAGCTTTTCCATCTTCGAGGGTCGTCTTGAAAGAGCATTATAGGTGTGACCCAAAGATAATTGACTTCTGCAATGGGAGATATTATAGGGGAAACTTGGTCCCGCTCAGGATAGGGAAGAGAGAGGAAAGGTGCGATCCTAGCGTCATCGACGTCTACCTGGCTGATGGGAAAAAAGAGGGTAAGACCAACCAACAGGAGTGCAAATACATTGTGAGAGACATCAAGAACAAAGTCAATAGCGGCAAGTACAAAAAGAAGACGATTGGGGTTATTAGCTTGATAGGGGAGGAGCAGGCGGCCTTAATTCGAAACGAAATTCTAAATGCAATTGGCGCGGCCGCATACAAAACTCACGAGATTGTTTGCGGATGCGCCCCAAAATTCCAGGGGTCAGAGAAGGATGTCATCTACGTCAGCATGGTTGCAAGTAGGCATAGCATGGTCGCACAAACGCAAAACATGCACAGACAGAGGCTCAATGTTTGCATGAGCAGGGCTAGAGATCTTATCGTCATCGTCAGGAGCCTGAAAGGTACGGACATCGCGAACGGGGACGATTGCAAAAAGGACTTAATTAATTGGTTGGAAACGGAGTCGGGAAGAAAAAGGAGCGGAGGCGAAGGGCAAGAGCATGAGCGAGAGCAGCAGCAGGAGGAAGGAGAGCAGGCGCATGACGAGGGCGGAAAGCTAAACTTCGTATTGGAAGATGTTTGCAATTTTTTAAAACATAAGCTGTACGAGGTCAAAACAATGGGGGAAGTATGGGAAGGAGGAATCTTCGTCGAAAATGCGGCGGGTGATAGGGTTGCCATCGGACTCGAGTTTAGCGTGGACACGATTGGGGGAAAAGACTTGACGACGCAGAGAGAGGCCTTTGTAAATAAACAACGCGTCATCGAGAGAGTCGGCTGGGATTGTTACAGGATAAGTCCTCTTCGTTGGATTGCCAGGGACGGGGCAGAGGGAGAGCTGTTGACCTTCTTGACAAGCCGCGGCATCAAACCGGCAGTGAAGGACAGGAAGGATAAAGCGAAGGGGAAGAGCCTTCGGGAGGATGACATCCAACTTGACGTGGAGGAAGACAATTACATCGAAATCACGTCATCTTCTTCTGGAGAGGGAAGTGAGGGGGAGGAGAGTGAGAGCGATGGTGACGAGGATGGTGACGACTACGAGGAGGAGGAGGAGGAGGAGGAGGACGACGACGATGACAGCGATGACGAGGGGGAAGACGACGAAGATGCTATAAACCCTAGCATTTATGGAGAAGCCATTAGCGCGGGAAGCCTAGCCAGCCCCCGTAGGTCTGAGGCTCGTGAGAAGAAAGATGGACGTGCTCATGTCGTCATAGACAGCGAAAGCGACAGCGGCGAAAGCGACAGTGACAGTGGCAGTGGCAGTGACCAAGGGGACGACAGCGAGAGCGATAGTGAGGATGTGGATTTTCCCACGACCCAAGGGATGACCACGGACAGGGAGAAGCGAAGTGAAGAAGCGAAAGCAACCACGCCGCGTGGGAGCAACAAGCGCAGGAAAAAAAATATCGACCCTGCGTATCGACAGAACGCAAAGGACGTTAGGGATGACGAAATGCTGGAGGAAGATATTGATCAGCAAGAAAAAATGAACGATAATGAAGAACAACAGAGGCAAGTTGAGTGAAAAATGACCTCGTTTTTTTCCATTCGTGTTTCTTTCCGGATTTCGCAAAATTTTTCCAAATGGAAAAACAACAATTTTTTTTCTCCACTCAAGATTAATTTTTTACGTCAAAACTCTTCGTGTTCGACTCATACATTGTATTAAGGGCCCCTCGACGCCCAATTAACTCTCAATTCACGCGAACCTGTCTATAACTCCTCCTCCAAAACTGAATTTTGCTCATTTTCAGCCCCCCGACTCACCACAACAAACGGGATCGCCACGCCTCCCACCCCCCTGTTCACGTACTACATACAGTAGGGGTGCTAGAAACGAGTGAGTAAATACATTATGAGATGTGTTGTGGTGCTGGCAACAATTTTCTCGCTGGTATCATGTAGCGAATTTTCTTCACCGAAGCAGGAGTACTTCTTCATGATGTGTGGTGCAGGTGACAATCTATCTGAATTCAGCTCCACCCTCGACACCGAAGACGACAATGGCCGTAATCTCTTGTTCTCAAGAACACCTAGCGACGAGACGTGCCTGCATTTGTGCGGGATTCACGGCAACACAGGTTACCTCAAGAATATATTAGATAGAGTCAGCGAAGACGAGAGGAGAGAGTTGATCAATTTCCGCGTGCGTGAAGAAAAGAACCCGCTTGGACTTAATATGCCTGTTTTGTCTTGGTTCGTGTACGGGCTGCACAAAGATGCCGTGAATCTGCTGCTTGAGAGTGGGGCAGATGCCAATGCCATCTTCTTCATCGAGTCAGGAGAGCTTGTGACGTGCAAGGATATCATCGACCGCATGCTAGAACAATCGAAAGAGGGAGAGGGGAGTTGGAATGAAATGATAGAGATACGGAGATCACTGGAGAGTTTTGGGGGAAAGGGGTATGAACGAAAAACCCCATCTAAAAAAA
>Ga0115555_1003207_pt1 | contig 10664 bp, 10 predicted proteins | sample COGITO_mtgs_1104_2_FD_87285 | JGI IMG/M metagenome (GOLD analysis project Ga0115555, IMG submission 87285) | Pelagic marine microbial communities from North Sea - COGITO_mtgs_110407 | ecosystem: Environmental > Aquatic > Marine > Epipelagic | place: Germany:Helgoland, sampling site Kabeltonne...
AGTAAGAAACAAGAGCGTTGGGGTGTAGCCAAGTGGTAAGGCAACGCTTTTTGGTAGCGTGTACCGCTGGTTCGAATCCAGCCACCCCAGCCAACAAAAATTCAAAGATTTTTAAATAGGCAGCATTTTTCTACACTCATAAGTATTAGACAGGATAAACTGAAAAAACGTAGTTGTTCGACGAACTTTCAAACCGATTTAGGACTTTAGGGGACTTCATTAGACCTAAAACGTTAAAATTATAATTGCTAACCTTAATAAAAAGAAATCTTTTTACTCTTAAAAACATTTCTTGGCTTTTTTATAAAAAAGATTCCGCTAAACTTATATAAAAAGCATAATAGATCGAGGGAAAAGGATATGTTAAAACTTAGAAACTGGGATCGCCACGATAATGGTGGGCTAAAGTTTACAGAGCTTGGTTTTGGAACAGCTCCTCTTGGAAATCTGTACAAAAGTATCTCTGATGACGACGCACATCAAACCCTCAACTTGGCCTGGGATTCAGGTTTAAGATATTTTGATACAGCTCCGCTCTATGGTTTGGGGTTGAGTGAAACAAGACTGAACAGATTTTTAAGAGGAAAAAAAAGGGAAGACTATGTCATTTCGAGCAAAATAGGCAGGTTACTCAAAGTTTGTAATGCTGTTGATAGAGATGGAATTGGAAAATGGTTTGAAGTCCCAGATCGAAAGCAGCAGTTTGATTATAGCTATGATGGAGTTATGCGATCAATAGAGTTTTCACTTGAGCGCCTTGGCTTAAGTCGATTGGACATAATTTACGCGCATGATTTATGTATTTTCACTCACGGTTCAAAACAAGCTTCTGATGAACGAATAAATGAATTATTTGATAGCGGGGGCTATGATGCAATGCTGGCGCTTAGAGACCAGGGTGTAGTTTCTGCAATAGGCGCAGGAGTTAACGAATGGGAGGTTTGTCAAACCCTAGCTGAAAGAGGCGACTTTGACTTATTTCTTCTCGCTGGTCGCTATACCCTTTTGGAACAAGATGCATTGACTAGTTTTTTACCACTTTGCGAAGCGCGAAATATTGGAATAATAACTGGTGGACCATATAATTCTGGGATCCTAGCATCTGGGGCAGTACCAGGAGCTTTCTATAATTACGACACCGCTCCAGAGGCAATAATGGCTAAAGTAAAGAAAATTGAAAAAGTTTGTTCAGAGTTTGAAGTTCCTTTAAAAACTGCAGCCCTTAAATTTCCATTGCTGCACCCCACACATTTATCAGTTATCCCGGGGGGGCAAAGTGTTCTTGAAATGCAGAGCAACTTGGAATCGATTAATTTTGAAATTCCAGTTGAACTTTGGAAGGCGTTGAAAGAGGCCAATTTGCTGCATAAAGATGCGGCAGTAGGTTAATTGTAAAATACAGATTGGTGGCATTCAGTCACATCGGCCAATAGAAAATTAAAGTTCAACCATAGTTTGAGTTATCTTAGAAAGATAAAACTTATACTGCAGTGATTACAAACTCATTACCAATGCTGTTTTTAACAACAACTGCACGTTGACTGTTTTTTCTTTTTGGTTGATCTATCCTGCATAATGAAACTATTTTCTTTTGTAATTTCATTAGCCTGAGCTTCTCTGAGTAACTTATCCTCAAAATAATCATAAAGAGACAGAAAGCCTAGCTTAGCGGCCTTCTTTTCTTCGTAGGTCCGTTTACCACGAAGATTTTCAATACGCTCTAATATTAATTTATTTTCCATAAAGTTTGGTTAGCAGTTTCTTTCATTTTCTTCAACTGATTATTAGAGTGTTCAAGCTTTGAACCAACCTGCCAAAGGACAGATTGGTTCCTTTTTTTGCAAATTAAAAGCATTTTGCCAAATTTGATGCTAGTTTCCTAATTAGATCCTCATATAGTAATGGGCCAATATCTAATCCAACACCTAACGGATCAATAACAGCTGTATTCGCATCTGTTCCTTCAACAACAGCCGTGACAAGCCCTTTATTAAATTGCGGTTCAGCTAAGACACACTGAATGGATTCATCGATAACCCGGTCTCGAACTTCTGCTAGACGAGCGGGACTTGGATTGGAAGCATCTCCTAATGAAATTGCACCAGATGCACTAATGTTGAAATCCTTCTCAAAGTACTGATAGGCATCATGAAATACTACAAATTTCTTATCTCTGATCGGGTCGAGAAGCATATTTATTTCTGCAGACATAGAATCAAGATCTTGCTTCGCCGACGCAGCATTTGAAAAGTAAGCTCCAGCGTTATCAGGATCAATCGCAGAAAGTTTCGCTGCAATTTCATTCAACCAAACCTTTGCAATTGTGGGTGACAACCAAGCGTGAGGATCATGATCGCCATGATTATGTCCATCATGGTCGTCGTCGTCCTTATGATCATCGTGATCATCATGGTCGTCATCGTCCTTATGGTCGTCATGGTCATCATGGTCGTCATCGTCCTTATGGTCGTCATGGTCATCATGGTCGTCATCGTCCTTATGATCGTCATGATCATCGTGATCGTCATGGTCATCATGGTCGTCATGGTCCTTATGATCGTCATGGTCATCATCGTCCTTATGATCGTCGTGAGCTTCGAACAATGCTCCCTCTCTAAAATCTAACAAATCGATTCCATCAACCTCCAATAGAGTTGAGACAGGTGTTCCTTCGGCTAGACTGGAGAGAGCCTTACTCAACCAAGGGGTTAGATCCTCACCCATCCAAAATATTATATCGGCATCCTGAATAGAGCGAGCTTCAGAAGGTCTCATCTGATAGTCATGAGGAGAAGCAGCAGCTGGTATAATTAGGTTTGGGTTTCCCACACCATTCATTACTCTAGCTACCAATGAATGGACTGGCGCTATGTCTGCCACCACTTTTGGTACATCTGCAAAAGCGACACTACCACCAAACATTATTGCAGAGGTCAGCGAAAAAATTTTGTTAGACATTCTTATCTCCATGTTGTAATGTAATTAATGTTATAACATAACATAGTTACTATCTCAGATAAAAATATCATTCAAGAGCAATATTATGTCACAATGAAAAAAAAGATTACTCTGAAAAATTTATCGACAGAAATTTTTGAAACCCATGATCACGGATTATGCTATGAGACATCCATACAAGCATTTGAAAAGCATTGTTATGAAAATAAACTTCAATGCACACCATTGCGTCGGAAAGTTCTTGAGTTTTTATTGAGAGATCATCGACCTCTTGGAGCTTATGATATACTCGAGTTGCTGAGGGCTGAAGGGCTTAGTTCCAAGCCACCCATCGCTTATCGCGTTCTTGATTTTTTGATAGAGCAAGGTTTTGTCCATAAAATTCAAGGATTAAATGCATTTGTTGCTTGTTCCCATCCAGGAGATTTTCACTCTCCCACATTTATGATTTGTCGAAAATGTGATAAAGTGGCTGAAGTAGAACATAATGAGAGTGAAATCAATCTAGAAAAAGCATCGCGTATTGAGTTTCAAATTGAAGAGGCTTTTATTGAGATTAAGGGTGTTTGCAACTCTTGTATCAGTTCTGAGATAAAATAATGCTCATTAAAATAAATGCTCTCAATGTACAATATGGTGGTAAAAAAGTTCTGCAAAATCTAGACCTGTATCTGACTAAACGAGAAATAGTAACAATAGTTGGACCGAACGGTTCAGGAAAAACCACCCTCTTCAAAGCCATTATAGGTACAGCTCCCATAAGTTCTGGAAAAGTTAAATTAAAACCAAATCTAAAAATAGGCTATGTGCCACAGCAATTGAATATTGACGGATCATTACCACTGACGGTAAGTCGGTTTTTACAAATTGCTCAAAGTAACGATGAAAAATCTTTAAAAGAGGCCTTAGAGATGGTCGGAATAGAAGATATTTTAAAAGCTCAAATAAGTAAGTTATCTGGTGGACAGATGCAAAGGGTGTTACTCGCTAGAGCTATAATCAATCAACCAGACGTCCTATTACTTGACGAAGCTACTCGTGGTTTAGACCAGCCTGGAGCAGCAGCTTTTTATCGTTTAATTGAAAATATTCGTAAAGATACTGGTTGTGCTGTCTTGATGATTAGTCATGATTTACATGTAGTAATGGCAGCCTCAGACAGAGTAATTTGTCTTAATGGTCATATTTGCTGTGAGGGAGCTCCACAAACTGTAGCAACGTCGCCTCAGTATAAGGCATTATTTGGAACTGATGTGGATGGCGCCTTCGCCCTTTACCAACATAGCCATAATCATAATAGACAAAGCGAGAAAGTATAAAAATGTTGGATGATTTTATGGTAAGGGCCACACTAGCCGCCATTGGTGTAACACTCGCGGCCGCTCCGCTAGGTTGTTTTGTGGTCTGGCGTCGAATGGCTTATTTTGGCGAGGCAACAGCGCATGCTGCTTTGCTCGGTGTCGCCTTGTCACTCGTGTTTGAGACCTCTGTTTTTGGGGGTGCCTTGTTAGTATCTCTTCTAATGGCTTCATTAGTGACTCTAAATCAAGGGCGATCACTTTTTTTAGATACGCTTCTCGGAGCAGCTGGACATATGTCGCTTGCCGCAGGACTTGTTATTGTTTCCTTCACATCCGGCATTCGAATTGATTTAATGGCATATTTAATTGGGGATATATTAGCAGTATCACGTCTGGATCTCTTATTAATATGGTTGGGTGCTGGCATAATTTTATTACTAATTATTTGGCGTTGGTCTCCTCTTTTATTGGTAACATTAAATGAAGATTTGGCCTCTGCAAGTGGTTTAAACCCAAAAAAGGAAGGGATGATCTTAACTTTAGCTCTAGCAACAGTAGTAGCCGTCGGCATTAAAGTTGTTGGGGTATTACTGATCATAGCAATGTTAATTATTCCAGCAGCATCGGCGCGCTCACTCGTAACTACACCTGAGGGAATGGGAGTTGTTGCTGCAGTAATAGGAGTATCATCAGCCATCCTAGGATTAAACTCTGCTTATATTTTTGATACGCCAACTGGACCATCAATCGTCTGCGTAGCCTCAATTTTTTTTATTGTCTCATTATTGGCAGGCTATTTCCTAGACCAAAAAAACAAAGTTTAGGCTACTAAAATGTACGAAATGAACGAACCCCTGCCAATTCCCATAACTGTAATTACTGGATTTCTTGGTAGTGGAAAGACAGCTTTACTCTCCTCCTTACTGAAAAAACAGGAAATGACAAACACAGCTGTTATCATCAATGAGTTTGGCGAAGTAGGTCTAGACCATGCATTAATTAAACATAGTGATGAAAGTATCATTGAATTACAAAATGGCTGTATTTGTTGCACAATTCGAGGCGATCTTAAAAAAACATTGGTCGGCTTACTGCGTAAAAAATTCGAAGAGGAGATTGACGCATTTAATCGAGTTGTGATTGAAACCACGGGTTTAGCCGATCCAGTGCCAATTATTCATACTTTGATAAGCTCATTTGACCTTCAAAAGAGCTACTTATTAGATGGAGTGATTACACTGGTTGATGCCGTAAACGGGGAAAATACACTGGATTTACAGGAGGAAGCAGTCAAGCAAGTAGCAATGGCAGAACGTATAATCATCACCAAAACAGATCTGGTGGTTAGGAATACCAAAGTTTCGTTAGTTAAGCGACTTACCCTGATAAATCCATCAACTAAAATAATTTCCAGTAACTTTGGCGAGGTATCAATACCTGAACTTTTAGGCTTTAGTGCCTACGACCCAGACAGTAAATCAAAAGATGTAAGCGCCTGGCTCGCAGCAGAAGAATTCGAAAAAGATCACCATTACCATCAAATTGATGTGAACCGCCATGATGATAGAATCCAAGCATTTTCCATCACGACAGATGAGCCAGTTAACGCGATGGCTTTCGCATTCTTTCGTGATTTATTGACAGCGAATATGGGTTCCGATTTGCTACGATTGAAAGGAATTATCAATATCGCTGGTAAAGATTTCCAAGCAGTTATTCATGGCGTGCAACACATTTTTCATCCAGTCCAATGGCTAGGTTCCTGGCCAGTTGAGGATCGACGCACAAGACTCGTTCTCATAACTCGCAACATTAAAAAAGATGAAATCGAAAAGTTTTTCAATGCTCTCTTTGGCATAGTGGAAGAAAAAGGGATGGAAACAGTAATAGATCTAGTAGGAAATAACTCTAATGCTAATGCCACCGATAAAACTGATAAAACTGTACCTGATGGAGTACCCATCGAGGAAACGTGAACAAAAGAAAAACTACGCTTAAAGAACCCTAATTTCTCACCGATTAAAATCCAGTTTGTTTGAAACAATTTATTGACTCGCTTCACGTAAAAATTTCTTGTACCGTTTTTCACTAATACATTATTTTTACTAATTGGAAGGTTTAAAATATGATAAAAAAAATATTAGCCGCAGTTGGAGCTATGGCAATCATTGCAACTCCAACTTTTTCTGAAACAATTCGTTGGGCTAGGGCGGGAGACTCGATCACATTGGATCCTCATGCCCAGAATGAGGGACCGACGCACGCCTTGGCTCATCAAATGTATGATGCACTACTGCAACGAGTCATGTCGGGTGCTATTATTCCATCCCTAGCAACAAGCTGGAAGGCACTTAGCGATAACCCAAAAGTCTGGCGTTTTAATCTTCGTAAAGGTGTAAAATTCCACGATGGTGCAGATTTTGATGCCGAAGACGTGGTCTTTTCTCTTAACCGAGCGAGGGCAGACGGTTCTGAGATGAAAGAGCTCTTATCATCGGTGAAAGAAATTCGGGCAGTTGACTCGCACACGGTGGACATAGAAACTCAAGGAGCAAACCCATTATTAGTGAACAACCTAACCAATATGTTTATAATGGATAAAGGCTGGTCCACCGCCAATGATGTGCTAACACCTCACGACGTAGCTAAAGGTGAAACTAATTTTGCAACAATGAATACGAACGGGACAGGCGCATTTATTTTAGTGAGTAGGTCAATAGATGAGAAAACAGTCTTAAAGTCAAATTCAAATTATTGGGGTAAAGATATATACCCAACTGAAGTATCAGAAATAATTTATACTCCGATACAGTCCGCCGCCACACGCGTTGCCGCGCTTCTTTCCGGTCAAGTGGATATAATTCAAGACGTTCCTGTTCAAGATCTAGAAAGAGTAAGAAGCACCGATGGTTTGAAGGTTGCCACTGCGGCTCAAAATAGAGTGATATTTTTTGGATTAAACACTGCTGAAGGCCCTACAAGCAATCTAAAAGTACGACAAGCCATGAATATTGCGATCAACCGCGATGCAATAAAAAAAGTTGTCATGCGCGGACAGTCTGATCCGACAGGAGTTATTATGCCTCCATTTGTCAATGGCTGGACAGAAGCCTTAAATGGATATCCTGCCTATGACCTAGCCGCTGCCAAAAGTCTAATGTCCGAGGCCGGTTATGATGATGGCTTTAGCATTACCTTAAATTGCCCAAATGATCGCTATGTTAACGACGAAGCAATATGTCAATCAGCGGTGGGAATGATGGCTCAAATTGGAATTGATGTAATACTAGATGCGAAGCCTAAAGCTCAGCACTTTCCAATAGCGAAAGGTGGAGAAGCCGATTTCTATATGCTTGGGTGGGGTGTCCCAACTTTTGACTCCCATTACATTTTTAATTATCTCGTACATACTCAAACTGATGACCGCGGTTCCTGGAACCCAACTGGTTTTTCCAATTCTATGGTTGACGGTATGATTGTGAGTTTAGAATCAGAAACTGATTTGAACGTACGTGATGGCACAATCTCCAAAATCTGGAAGGCCGTGCAAGAGTCACAAATGTATTTACCAATTCACAACCAAGTTTTGAATTGGGGAATGGCTAAAAAGATCGAATTTGATGTTCAACCCGAGGACCAACCACACTTTCAATTTCTTTCGTTTAAATAAGATATAGTCTTTACAGGCCTTTTACTCATAGGCCTGTAAAGATACTCAAAAGAAACTAAAGGCGTAACTTTAGGGTTTATACGCCTTGAATACTTTGTAAAAAATTTGGAAGTTCCTGTATGATATTAATCGTTCTTAGAAGGCTAATACAATCTATTGTCGTGTTGTTTTTAGTCGCTCTTATCTCATTCTTAATATTTCGGTTTGTAGGCAATCCAGTTGATAATCTTTTGGGACAGGAAGCAACAGTACAACAGCGCGCTGACTTAGAGGAGGCTCTAGGATTAAACCAACCAATTTATGAGCAATATGTAAGCTTTGTTTGGAATGCTTTAAGGTTTGATTTTGGAAACTCATACCGCGGTGCGCTGCCTGTCGCGGAGTTGATATCAAGTAGATTGCCAGCTACCCTTGAGCTCGCCCTTGTATCAGCTTTATTTGCTGTTTTTGTGGGTGTCACTACTGGTGTATACACGGCGATCCGACGCAATAGTTTTTTGAGCAAACTCATATTATCCGTTTCACTCATTGGTGTGTCCCTTCCAACCTTTTTGATTGGAGTACTCTTAATTTGGATTTTTGCAGTTGAACTGAGATGGCTTCCATCCTTTGGACGAGGTGAGGTAATCCAAATTGGATGGTGGTCGACTGGTTTTCTTACTGTTACAGGATTAAAGTCATTAATTCTTCCAGGAATTACTCTGGGGCTTTATCAATTAACATTAATTATGAGACTAACTCGTTCCGAAATGTTAGAGGTACTGAACCAAGATTATATTCGCTTCGTAAGAGCACTGGGGCTATCAGACCGAAAAGTACATTTTAATCATGCTCTACCCAACACACTGGTTCCTGTGATTACTATCGCTGGATTACAATTAGGCTCAATAGTTGCCTTTGCTATAATCACTGAGACAGTTTTTCAGTGGCCGGGAGTAGGCCTTCTTTTCATAAATTCTGTTTACTTTGTAGATATCCCAGTAATGAGTGCCTATCTCCTCCTAGTTGGTGGACTGTTTGTCATCATAAACTTAATTGTGGATTTGTTGTATCTCGCAATAGACCCTCGAATAAGAGATAATCAATTAATGGGCGAGGCTTAATATATGGACCGGTTCCTGCATTCTGATCTTTTTTATGACTTCGTTAGATCACCTATTGCCGTTATTTCGTTTGTCCTAGTTTCAACACTAATACTACTCGCAGTGTTCGCTAATTTTATTGCTCCAACAAACCCGTTTGATCCTGCCAGTTTAAATTTAATGAACGGCTTCACTGCTCCACTTGAGCCAAATGCTTTTACTGGAGAAGTTTTTTTAATGGGAACTGATGACCAAGGTCGAGACCTTTTTTCAGCCATTTTATTTGGGCTGCGAGTTTCACTTTTTGTTGGTTTAATGGCAGTCGCATTAGCAACAGGCATCGGGGTATTTCTTGGCCTGCTGGCAGGTTATATTGGCGGTTGGCTTGATAGTTTAATTATGCGGCTAGCCGATATTCAGATGACATTTCCTTCAATTTTGATTGCAATGTTAATTTATGGTGTCGCAAGAGGTGTCCTGCCTCCCGAATTACGTGACGAGATGGCTATCTCAGTTTTAATACTATCCATTGGATTATCTGAATGGGTATCGATTGCCCGAACAGTGAGAAGCTCAACTTTAGTAGAGAAAGAGAAAGAATATGTTGCAGCAGCAACGTTAATTGGCCTGAACCACTTTAGAATTATGCTACGTCATATTTTACCAAATGTTCTGAGCCCTGTCTTAGTAATTGCAACAATAACCCTAGCTTTAGCAATAATTGCAGAAGCAACACTGTCATTTTTAGGTGTCGGGGCACCTCCAACAAAACCCAGCTTAGGGACTCTAATTAGAGTTGGGCAAGATTTTTTATTCTCTGGTGAATGGTGGATTTTACTGTTTCCGGCTATAACACTTCTACTATTGGCTTTATCCGTGAATTTATTTGGTGATTGGCTGCGTGACACCTTAAATCCGAGACTGAAATAATGGTAGAAAAACTGTTAGAGCTCAAACATATATCAGTGACATTTAAAACTCGTCGTGGAAGCTTTAAAGCGGTAGATGATTTATCTCTAGACCTAAAAGAAGGCGAAATACTGGGCATAGTAGGTGAGTCTGGTGCCGGGAAATCGATTACTGGCGCCGCAATACTTGGCCTCATCCCCTCTCCCGGTAAACTTTCATCTGGAACGATATCCTTCAAAGGGCAAAGAATAGATCTAAATCCTAAACTTATGCGTGGATCGAAAATATCAATGATTTTTCAAGACCCACTAGTTAGCTTAAATCCGTTACGCCGTATTGGAGATCAACTCATTGAAACAATCCAAACCCATTCGCCTTGTTCTAGCGCCGAAGCCTTTAAACGTGCAATAAAAAGCTTAGAAGAGGTCGGAATAGATCCAAGTCGCTTTGATGCTTATCCACACACATTTTCAGGTGGGATGCGCCAAAGAGTGGTTATTGCTCTGGCCCTTGCACCTGGGCCCGCAGTAATCGTAGCTGATGAACCAACAACTTCACTCGATGTTTCAAATCAAGATCAGGTTCTCAAGCTTTTAAAAAAATTGTGCAAAGAAAAAAAGACATCAGTGATTTTAGTTACTCATGATATGGGCGTAATTTTTCAAACAACTGATCGCGTTGCTGTTCTCTATGGAGGCCGTCTAGTAGAGATTGGCGTGACCCGAGAGGTGCTAAAAAATCCAA
>Ga0115555_1003226_pt1 | contig 10599 bp, 5 predicted proteins | sample COGITO_mtgs_1104_2_FD_87285 | JGI IMG/M metagenome (GOLD analysis project Ga0115555, IMG submission 87285) | Pelagic marine microbial communities from North Sea - COGITO_mtgs_110407 | ecosystem: Environmental > Aquatic > Marine > Epipelagic | place: Germany:Helgoland, sampling site Kabeltonne...
ATAGTCAACGCGAACACGGTGCACAACTGCGCTCGAACGCCGGCTTTCTTAAAAACGTGAATCATCATCTGATTCGCGGCTTGCATTCTCGCTCTCACCCCTTCCGTTTCTTCCTCTAAATCTTCTAACATCCTCCCTTGCTGCTCTAACTCTTCGCCTATAGTTTTCCCGACGTTCCCGATCGTTCGTATGTGGTGGGATAAATCCTCCAACTGCTCGTCTTGATTGGCGAACAGCTGGTCTTGCGTCGCGCGTTCATCCGAGAGCATGTAATCGTCTATCGTGTTTCGGTTTTGATCTAGAACAGATTTCACTCTGTTTTGTTCGCTATTAAGGGAGTTGCTACTGTTCATCATCATGTTTTCCACTCGTCCTTTTAAAACGTTCAACCTCTCTCTCGTTTGCGAAGTCCACGCTTTCCTTCGTTCCAACTCCTCTCTCGAAACTCGAAATCTATTCGGATCTCTCTCCGCGGCTTCTGTCGCTCGATCGAGTTCGTTCAACTGCCACAACAACGAATCAATTTCAGAGGAGATGTTTATGCACGTTTCCTTCTTTTGTGTGAGTGTTTGTAAGTTATGTATTCGAGAGAAGGAACTCTCGCACGTGGAAACGGAATCGGAGATTTCCTCTCGAACTAAATAGAACGGGTCGTTGACATCTCCTCCTCCTCCTCCTTGTCCACCTTCGGTGAACGAAGTCGACGACGCCATCGGAGTTCTCCTCTCCTCTTTGAAAACTGTGTGATTTAAGCGTTTTTAGATGATGATGATTTAATACTCTCTCTCTCTATGAGCATAAAGTCGGGGTATAAAGTGTGAGGACAAAAGTAGTGGTTTCAAATATGTGTTTTTGGTGCCTTTCATCAGCCTTTGTTTGAACGTGTTGTGTTCGAGAACGCAATACATAAGATTTAAAGGTGGTACGTTCGCAAAATGTTCGAAAAATCATCGAGCTATTCACATATATATATATACTAGTAGTTACAAACGTGGTATATTATCATTAATCTATCCTCTCTCGTCATTTCCTCTTCGCTGTTGCGCTTCGTCTTTTTCTTTCGAACACGTGCCCTTCTCGGCTCGTCGCCAGCGAATAGAACAACAGTAAAGGCACAAAAAAGTACGGAAAGTAAATCAAGAACAAGGTTAAACTCCCTCTGCGATAGATTTCCGTTAATATTGGAACCATGGTTGTCATCACGTGACTGGAATATCCAACTCCCATCCATCGAATATTCGTCTCCTCTTTACGTAAAAGCTTTCTCAACAAGACGTAAAACATCGGCAGTTGCACCAAGACTTCGCAAACGATAAAACTTTTCAACCACATCGGTTGTTCGAGCATGAGGAAGTCATCGTTTTGTTTGACGTGGAACTTCAGCAACTGTCGAGCGAAAGACGGGACGTATTTCTCGGGAACGATCGCTTGAGAGTCGATCAAAATCGTCGCCGGCACGTGCGTCGCGAAGTACGCGATGTACACTTTGCGCATGAAGTCGTTCATCATCGTCCTTTTTTTCTATTATTCAACTCTATCTTCTCCTTACATACATAAAAGAGAGCCGCTTTCAACAAAATCGCGCTCTTCTGCTCCTCCTCCTGCTGATGTCTTTCTCTTTCTTCTTTTTCTCCTTCAAACTCTTCTCGTCGTCGCTAAATCGTCGTTAAAGTCAGGAGGCTTTTTGTTAAGTGTTTGTTCGTTTTTCTCTTTTCTGTCAAAAATCACCCCCCAAAACCAAGAAGAATGAAGTGTGATGAGTCACTCTTGGCCCCAAACGAAAGGAAAGCGAAGAAATTCAAAAAGACACAACACTTGGCACAAAATTCGTGGTGGAGAAGAAGAACCAAAAAAAGAAAAAAATTTCGTTCCTTCTTCTTCAAACAACAACACTTTATCATCGCGCGCTTTTTCTCTCTCTCTCTCTCTCTCTCTCTCTCTCTTGCGTCGTCGTCGTCGTTTGAAGAAGAAGAGAGAAGAGAGAAGAGGGGAGGAAAGAAGGAGTATAATGGAGGTGAACGATTTAATCGCGAACAATCCCCACGAGAACGAAGAAGAGGAGGAACAGGAGAAGAGAAACAACAGAACGAGATTAGCAGCGGCGAGAAGTAATCATCATCATCAGCAGCAGCATCCGGCGATGATGGATAATAATAATAATAATAATAAAAACCATAAAGTCGTCGAAGCGGCGCTGGAGCTTCCACCACCACAAATACAACAACAACAACAACAGCAGCAGCAAATGTTTCATCAAACCGCGCACCCATCACAACAACATCATCATCAACAACAACAACAACATCATCAACATCATCAACAACAACAACAACAACAACAACAACAACAGCAGCAAATGATGATGTATACTAATCCTCACCAGCCAGCGCGGCACGGAACGTATCAGCAGCAGCAGCAGCAGCAACAACCAAACCACCTTCATCAAGGAAATCTAGGAGAAGCTCTTCCTCAAGCACCTGCGGCTGGACTTCACCGGGGAAATATTGGTACTGGAGGGAGGCACGAAAACAACATGGAATACACGGCGGCGCAACAGTTGTCGCAGTTACAAAACATCCACCCGAACGCGATCGACGCGCAATCGTTGCTAGCGTTGGCAATACAAAACCAAGAGGTAGAGTCGAACCTCGTCAGGCGTCAGACGCAAAGACTCCCATCAGGGTGGAGGAAATCGGCCAACTGCGTCAAGTGCTCGAAACCGGCGCCGGTTGGTTTTCGGTACAAAGTCAAAGACTCTCCTGGGAATTTTTACTGCAAAACGTGTTACAACGCGCAAAATACAAAGATGAAGAGAGACACGTGCACGTCCTGTCACGTCACGAAAGATTCTTTGACGTGGTTTAAGTCGAAAAAGACGCCCGGGGGGGCGACGTTGTGTCAAAAGTGCTACACCTCGGAGATGAACGCGCGAGCGATTACGTGCAGTAACTGTCAAAGTGATAAAACGACGAACGCGTGGGTTCGCTCGAAGACAGATAAGAGGAAATACTTGTGTCAGCAGTGCTATCGCAAAGAGAAAGGAAAGAAAACGGTATCGAAATGTGGAGAGTGTAATTGCGATGTCGAGGTTGGTGGGTGTAGGAAATCCAAGTTGCAGAAAATGAAGCACTTGTGTGGCGCGTGCTTCGAGAACGAGCAATCTCTCATTAAGCAGAAGCCATGCACGGCTTGCGATGGGAAATTGGACCCGGACAATTTGAGGAAATCTAAGGTGGATAAATCAAATTATTTGTGCAATAAGTGTTATCTGAAAGAATTAAATTCGATGGTGAATAAACAGTGCGGGAAGTGCGGCACGAAAGAGTCGCCTGGGAGTTGGAGCAAATCTCGAACAAATCAAGGAGTGGATTACTGTTCGCAGTGTTTTTCCAAGGAGAGAGCAGAGTTAAAGAAAGCCCAAAAGCAAGAGGAAGTAAATAAAGCAGCGGCGGCGGCGGCGAACAATGCCACGGATGCGATGCAAGTAGGAGTTGAGGCGGGCGCGAGTACTCCCAATCGCAGCATCGAGCAGGCGGAGAATAGCACCCCCCCCTCGACGCGGGGCGGAAGGAATGCACGCAACAAGAAGTGATCATTAGAGAGCAAAAAAGCTAACAAACGCATATACAATTTAGAATCTCAATATTGGAAAATACGGATTTATATACGCGCTTAATTTTTACTACTCGTACACTGTTTTGGCTGCGATTTCTAAATCTTCACGCTACTTTCTCAACACTCGAATGCATTCTCCTTCGTCGGCGTCTAAATTTGAAGCAATTATTCTAAACTTATTACCAATGAGTTCTTGATCCATTCGCGCGACTTGAACAGGTTGCGTTTTCCACTCGTCGGCGTGACTTTTGTCGGAGAAGAAAAATACCACGTGATTCGCCGTAATCTCGAGCCCAGCATCCACGTCAATACGTAGCTTCTTCTTGTTGTCTTCTTCTCCTTCTTCTTCCTTTTCTTCTTCTTCTCTCTTCTTCTCATCTGCATCATCAACGAATAGCTCGCATGATTTCCACAGAAATATGGTTTGCTCTTCCTCAATCGTGGAATATCGATGACCAAGTTCATCTAACAAATCACATTTGAACGATTGATAGCAATATCCCGGGCTATTACTTTCCACTGACTTCGCACACAGGAGAACGTTTGCTTTTGTCAAATTTAAGCCGCAGACGTTATCACCTAAAGGCGCTCGCGAGCTCCAGAACTCGGATATATTTGCCAGAGCTATATGAAGCCATATCTTCTTCTCTCTGCACGTCTCTTGCTTTGTTTCTATCAAAGTTTCCTTCTGTTTTTTCATCGTCATCTCCTTCTTCTTCTCCTTTTCCTTATCCCCACAACCAGAAACCTTCACATCGAATGCCAAACAATCGTCTGCTATTCTTGCCTCTACTTGTATCGGTATTTCTTCTGACGCAGATAATGGAATCGGGCATTCTAGAGGCGCAATTACTTGGCGCCAATGTCTACGATAACTTTGCGCGGGGAAAGTATTCAATCTAAAGGCTCCTGAGCCATCCAAATCGCACTCCCAAAACATTGCGACGGCGTTAATCTCGAGACCTAACGATCGAAGACTACTACTACTACTACTGCTGCTGCTACAACAACAACAACATCGCACTACTTCTGTCCGACCCCAATCCTTATCGTTCGTGAAATCAATCTCGAATACTTGGATGTGTTTTGAAATTGCTCTTATTCGCCCTCTCTTTTCGAGCGAGTCAAAGTGACATTGTACGTCCAAACGCGAAAATCCATCGGAGGTTATCGCTTCGCCGAACAAAGCAGCTCTTCCTTTTTTCACGTCAACATCGAGCATCGACTCCTCCGCGTGTAAAAGTTGAACCCATATTTTAGCGGAACTTGGAACGATACTGAAATGATCTCTCCTCAATAACTCCCTCGAGAACACGTCTTTCAAGACCATCAACCACCCTTCGCCGAGGAGCGCAGAATCGAGGAGTTCTGATATCAAAACGTCCAGTTCGTGCTTTGCTATCGCATCCACGTCTTCGCTCCTCGTATGAAACATCTGAATCGAACTCGTTTCAGGTATTTTCTTTTCTCTCACGTTATCTCTCACGATTCGCTCTCCTACGAGAAACATTGGTAAAAACATCTCACACGAGTAAATTCTAACTGTAACTCCCGTTTTTGTTGCGGCCATCGCGGCGAATAAAGAGAGCAACCCGGTGCCACTGCCGACGTCAAAAACATGCAAAACCACACCACCATTTGCCGCGTTGCGCTTCTTTACCGACGTTATCTTCTCCGTGCTGTTTTCAATCGCTCGTTGAAACATCGCGTTTCTTTTCGTATCGTTCAACATATCTAACCAAGTCGTTGAATCGGCCAACGTCTTCGCGATTTTCTTGACGTGTTGTTCGTTCTTCCTCCCGAAGAAGCCGCCATTTTCTCCTCCTTCCTCTTCTTTGTTCTCGTCGTCGCTCGCGGAGACGGCAACCCACTCGCCGTGTTTGTCGAGACAAAACTGCATGTCTGTATGTTTTTTATTTCTTCATTTTGTGTTGTATTTCTGTCGCATCTGCTCTTCTGGCAATCCTATTTGACTTGATTCATATGGATAAATAATCTTAAATACTTAAATGGTACGAGTAGCATAAGAACTAAGGTACTATAGTATCTAGTAGTAGTAAATTACAACGTATATGCGCATCTTGGCTAATGCTGCTTGATTCTTCTCTTCCTCGCAAAGGCCTCTCGACGTTGCTTTTCGAGGGTCAAGACGATACTGATTTGTAAATACATCAGAACGACAAAGACGAACTTAAAAAAGGAAGACCACGTATACCAGTTGCCGCTGAAGATGCCCAGATTTAACGAACCACTGTTTCCCTTACACGTCACGACTGAAGAATCACCACTGACGTCGATAATACCATATTCCTCTGTTCCAACGTACCATTCTAATGCTCGAGGTATGATGAAAGCGTTCGTCAATACAATCATAACCTCTCGTTCAAAACGAACCGACAAGAGCACCGCGCATAATCGAAACATGATGACCACGACAAACTCTGGTGATTCTGCCACTTTCAGGGCTGGTGCCACGCTGGCTGATAATTTAAGAACAGCGATGAAGGACTCGCGACTGTGACAATAGACGCGAGGAAGAAAGATGGCGATTAGTGACGTTCCCACGAGCACTGATGAGGAGAACACTTTTAAAAGAAAAAGAGCGCTGACGCGCCTCTCATAACCTGTTATTCTCATGGTATCTTCGGTCACGTCACAGTTTGTGAACATAGATAAGGCATACCAATCGAATGAATGACCCCATTTCAAATACTTACGATAAAGTTCAGATCCCCATATGAGATATAGATAGCCAAAGATGGCGATATCGTAAGGTCTTCGAAAATTTGAGTTTTCAAGGACGTACGCACCCTCGTCTCTCGGATTCGGAAACGCAAAGTAAGCCTTGGCATGCAAGGATTTTCTTTGCTCAGAAATGAACTTGAAAAACCGGTTGCGACGGTTGAGACTTTTATGACTGACATCATCTTCTTCGTCGCTATCGAAAGCTCCTACTTCTTCGCGAATATCTTTGATGAACTTTTCATCTTCCCCGGGCGGAAGCGGGGGCGACGTCATCCAACTTATCTTCATCCAATTGACGCCGTATTTCGCCGCAAACTTACGCCGAAATCGTGCTTCGACCAAGAATGAGACGACCAAATTCAAGCCTATCGATCCCATAGACAAAATTCTGTTGCACCCGTTTCTGTCCAAATCTTCAACCACGGTCGAGAATGTCAAATCTGCGGCTTGGCCCTCAAATATTTTAAGCATTCGAGCGAATGGAAAGAAGTAGTTCATCATTGTCACAAACGCGTGTCTTTCAAATCGACATCCATACACGCAAGCTGACGAACGCATGAACATTACCCTGGCAATTGACACCGGAGCTGTTTCGTTTGCAGAACGAAGCGACCACATTAATGGACTCATATATCGAACCAGCATGGTGATGCTTTCTCGGTGTCGCGTGTAAAATTTCGGATACACGAGGAGCGCAAAAATGGCTCCTGGAAACGTCAGCACGCCGATCATCCTCGAGATGTAAAAGCACAAACTCGACGATTCGCCCATGCGGAAGAAAGTGAACACGAAATCCGAAAATGTCCCGTCCGAAAATTTGATCCTTCGAGCGCAAATGACCGAAAATATGAGCAAAAACGCGACGAGATCGACGCGTTTTCGATAGAAGGAATTTTCAAGAACGTATGCTTTTTCAATCAACGGATCTTCAAAAGCAAGCATCGATTTGTACTTCAAAGAAGCGAGTGCATTACTCAACTTACCGAAAATTTTGCGGATCGATTGAGGGACGTAGCCTCGTCCCTGGCCACTATCATAACTTGACAACAGCTCCACGAAAAACGAATCCGCGCCAGACTGGATTGGCGAGTCGAAAGATTTGTCCATGCTGTCTGCGCCGTTATAACTTTCGAGCAATTTGCAGTCTCTCTCAATAGCTAACGAGAAAAGCTTCAAGAAGCACGCTTTGTGCTGCAGTAGCATGTTTGTTATTTCAAGCAACCGGACTGTGGCAACTTTTCGATCTTCTTCGAGCTCATTTTGTGAAACAGTTGTGCTGATTTCAGTCAGGCTTTCGAAAACCAAATCTGAAGCGCGAGCGAATATCGCTTGGCTCTGGTTTTCCAGCTCCTCAACGTGGTCGATTGCAGGTGCATGATCGGGAGCGGTATACGCCCCGCTCTTTACTTTGGACACGAATTCCTTCACTGCGAGGCATACTGCATTCGAGGCAATCAAGAGCGGATCGTCCAAAACTTTTGCGATGGCTTTCGAAAGATTCGAGCTTTGCGCCAAAACTGCGCAGTCTCTCGGCGAGAATCCGCTCGAGTTTCGCGACGTGAACCAAGATTCTATGGAGGATACTATGGACAAAAAATCAAGCACCATGTTCGTGTTCCCATTCATCGCGGCAATATGCAAAGCCGTATCTCTCGTCTCTTTGTTGCCGACGGTTGAAACCGTACCGAACAAGTTCTTTTCTCCGCCCAAGGCGATGACTTCGCGAACGATTTCCACTGAATCAGACAACGTCGCCGCGTACACATATGTTTTATACACTCCGTCCGCAGCTGCCAAAGACCGTGCATTTTCCAACATCTGAACTTGTGGTTTTAGCAATCGCTTAGAAAGCTTAGGGAATCCGTTTCTCAAAGCCCACAAAGTTATATCCTTTTGTACTAAGCAAAAATTTGGGTTCGTGAACGATCGCACGTCACCATCCTTGACTAGACACGCGCCGACGTATCGCTTAAAAGTGTAGCAAAATTCGGAGGACAGCGCATGCACTTCATCCATCGCTTCTTTCAGTTCTTGCGCGAGATCAATATCAGGCGTCAAGAGGATAATGATTGGATCACATAGTGCAGAACCTGCGAATTCGTGTCCTTCTGGCCACATCAGATTGATTGTCATCAGACCTTCCGCGTAATCGAGAGGTACCGATACGTACACGTAATTTGACTGTGAGTTTTGCAATACATCCGGCCGCTCCTGTTGCTGATTACTTTCGCTACTACTCTGATTCAAGCGCGTCGTTGTTTTTCTCGTCGATGCTTCCGTTACTGGAGAATTACCACCGAAACGAGCGATTACACTTCCTCTTTCCACTTGTCCGTTGATACGCACGACAGCTACGACGTCTGGAGGAACGTCGGTGACAATCAAAGTATTTTCATTCTCGCACGAATTTAAAATGTCCGGATTTGTACACATCACGTGTTTGGCCGAACGACAGTCGTGCTTTTTACGAATTTTAGTGCTCAATTCCCATTCGCCATTTCTTCGTCGCGTTCGCACCGCACCAATGATTACATCTATATCCACATCGTCCAAACCTCCATCGTCCGTATCGATGGCGTAACTGGCCAATTCTTTTGCAACTTCTTTGTCTGACGTTCCTCGTCGATTTCTCAAAAACGAATGACGTGACGTCATTGGTGGGATCAGTGTATCCACGTTCAACTTCGTGCATCCTGGTTCCGCGGTGAATTCTAATCTCGCCGGCGGATGCCCAGATTTCTCTGCGAAATAATTTTTGACGCCTTCGCCGATGGAAGCGCTCAAATCGTGAGGTTGTTTGTTATGAATCTTAATTTCTGCAGCGAGCGTGATAAAAGCCTCGTTGTCGAGATGCATTAATCGATCGTAACCTTCACTTCGCGTATACGACGCGTTGATTATCTCCCTTCTTCGTCTTTCCTCCGCATTTGTCGAAGGATCAAAATTTTCGGGCAGATGGTTCAGCAACATTTGCGCGCACTGTAAGCGTATAACTCTGAGCTTTGACACGCTGAGGGTTTTTTGATCTATTTGGGTTCCTTGTGATTGTTGCTGAACTTCTTCATTTCTTTCTTTGATTTTCATTCTTTCTTTCCTTTCTTTCTTCGTTGTGCCTTGATGCCAACTTGCACCGAGCAACGTGAGTGCATCGCGGATTCGCCGTTGACGAGTCAACTCATTCGAGGGAAGTACCGAAGAAACTTCGCGTTTATTATTATCAGTATTCGTTGCCGAATCGGAGTTTGCCCCTCCATTTGGCGCTGCTTCACCAGTTCCCGCTTGCGACATAATCATTCGATCGTACATGGCCAACGTATTTAATGCGCTCTCTTGCGCACTCGCCGGTACTCGCTTGAACGCCAATCTATTCAAGGAACGTAAACACGCTCTCCGACCTTCCTCGAAATTACCCACGTTGTGAAATTTCGTGCACTTTTGACAAAATCGACACAATTCGTTGTTAAACATCACTTCATCCGCTTTCAAATGAAACACGCACACCTTGACGCGAATTGAATACAAAGACAAGCACTCCTCATCGCACCCATTCACTTTGCAAAAAACTTTGTGCTTGATGACTCTATACTTTGTCCCATTCGCTGCCTCGCTTCTTAATTTGACCGGGACAAAACCGGTCGTTGCGAGTGCTGCTGCGGCGATGCTCGTTCTCGCGCCGTCGTCTGCGGTACCATCCGCCGAATCGGTCGTAAAGTTCTTTTCTTCTTTTCGTCGTTTTTCGAGATACTTATTCTTGTCTCCCTCTTTCTCTTCACTCGTTCTCACCATCGGTCGAAAGCGAGGCGAGTTGCGCAAGTCATTCACGTCCGCTTCTTCTTCTTCTTCTTCATCGTCGTCGTCGTCGTTGGAGCCATCTTCCGTCCCCATCGTTTGTTTCCTCTTCAAACCTCCTCCTCTTCCTCCGACTCGTTTTTTCCCAGTCTTTAGAGTTGTGAGTGTTGTTATTTTTTTCCCAATGGCTTTGTCCGAGTCCCATTTGAATTCTTCGAGCGCCCAAGCAGCATCTTTCTCGTTCTCGTTCAGCGGTAGTATTCTCTCTCGTTCTTCTTCTTCTTCTTCTTCTTCTTCTTCTTCTTTTGTGTTGTTAGTATTGTCATCGTTATTGACGATGCTTTCGACGTTCGTATTTGTCGTCGTCGCCATCTTTTGTCTTCTTCTTCTTCTTCTTCTTCAATAATACTACTACGAGTTAAATGTCGGAGCGCGAAGCGTTGTACGGAA
>Ga0115555_1003244_pt1 | contig 10577 bp, 11 predicted proteins | sample COGITO_mtgs_1104_2_FD_87285 | JGI IMG/M metagenome (GOLD analysis project Ga0115555, IMG submission 87285) | Pelagic marine microbial communities from North Sea - COGITO_mtgs_110407 | ecosystem: Environmental > Aquatic > Marine > Epipelagic | place: Germany:Helgoland, sampling site Kabeltonne...
CTAACTCTCACTCCACAACGCTAAAAGTAATAATCCACCGGCTACTTCCCCACAACACAACCCTTGCGCACCCATCTCATCTCATCTCATCTCATCTCACCTTCCCGAACGTCCGAATTCCTCTCTCCCCAAATTTTCTAGCTATAGCATCGATTCCATTGCGAAATCTTGCAAGCCTGCTCTCTCGATCGCTCAACAGCTTTGTATAACCCTCGAGTCCCATTTCGAGGAGTGTGACCAGGAGGTTGACCACGTGCTGCCCTTGCCCTCTTCCTGGGTAACACTTCCCCACCTCTTTTATTATGGCTGACTGGGGACCATATACTACAGAGCCGCCTACGGGTACCAAAAAGTTTTTGTCGAGGGAGCTTACGACGCATGTCACGCCGTAAGGGCTCCTCCTGTCGGTGGCCTGTGCACAAGCTTTTTTCAGCAATTTTTGAATGACTGATTGGCACTGAAGGCCGTAAGCAGAGTTCACTACGTGGTAAATTGAGTATTTCCTGGACAGTTTTGCAACAGCCGGAATGTTATCGGGGAGCCTGGGGGCGAAGCAGGATGTAGTCGTGACTATCGCCAGTATTCTATCGGTCGTATGCGTCTGGATCAGCGCCTCGAGTTGGTTTAAGTCCGTAGTGACACCGTCGGAGTCATCCTCGCTCGCATCTCCCTCCCCGTCCTGACAGCGACCGACTGTGTCTACAACGACCACCTCAAATCCCGCTGTTTTCAAGCCCTTCAGCACGCTCTTTTGGTCGCATCTGCACCACAAGATGACGTTTTTCCTTACAGCGTTGCCGTGGCCATACTGTCCATCTCCGCCACTACTCTCTTTGCTGTCTTTGCTGTCCTCAATTCCCCTCAGCGCCATGCATGAGAGCATCAAACCCATCCCAGTACAAACGGGCAAAATTACTCCCTCGCCGCACACCTCCTTTCCTAACCCACTCCCTCGCCGAATAACGTCGACGAGAAACCGGCCAGCTAACAGCGCAATTATGCTCATTCCTCCCGCCTTGGGCTGGCTGGCGGAAATGTCCCCAGAGCGGCCCACTCCATGCCCACTCCCTGCCGCAAGATTCTGCGTCAAAATTAGCGAGGAGAAAATCCGCGCTTCCCGCTCCCCGACCCCTATATTGTTCGGGTTGTTGTTGCTGTCCATGTTTGAGAGCTGGCCAAGAAGCCACAGAATCTGCTGCTGTGATATACCTTTGTCGGGAAGCCTGCGAGAATTTATCATGGACTGGAATGTCGCAGTTGTCGTCGAGAGGGAAGCGATAGAAGTGGACAGGGTCGAGGGAGGGAGATTCAGCGGTGAGAATAGCGCATTCAGGGGGTTGTTCGACGTCATGGCGATGGGTGACCTTTTTCCAGGCTGTGAAATTTGGAAGACCGTAAAGTTTAAGTTACTTCCCAAGCAGGAATTGAAAAGTCCAAGAGTACTTTTTTGGAGTGGAAAATCGTACTTAATTTGAAGAAAAGTGGGCTTCCTTTTTTGCATTCCGTGGAACCCCCTCTTGCAAACTCCATTGTGTTCCCCATTTCACTCTCTCGTTGAATATCCACGCCTCTACAAACGCTTTCTCGCCAATAAAAGCGCTGCGCACGCATTTGGTTTAAAAAAGAACCCTAGCCCGCTCCACTCCACTCCACTCCCTCGTTGACCTCTTTATCTCCCCTTCCCCGCTATCCCCACCACAATCCATCCACCCTGCCCTGAATGCCTCGCTTCTACGACGATTATGGATGTTGCTTCCTTACGCACGACTCTGCTGCGGGCCGGAAGCAGCAGCGACGAGGTTGGAAGTTTCGCGACAATTTCAAGAGATACTACTCAACATATGTGAATAACTGGCGTGGTTCTGAGGACGGCCTTGCCGTGTCACAACAGAACTACTTTCGCAAGACCGGTGCTACTCCTCCTCCTCTCCCTGACGGCTGGAAGGAAGAGATCGACGAAGTTTCAGGGATTGCTTACTTTATAAATCTGGAGACTAATGATAGGACTTGGGCAAGGCCAGGCTTTGTGCCGCCTGCCAACCCACAAATGGCGAGAGGTCCGGTGCAGCCGATGATGGGGGTACCTCCTCGAGGAATGGTGCCGCCCTACGGTGGCGGCCCCCCCAGGGGCTTTCAGCCCCCCCCCCACATGGTACAGGCAGGCCCCCCGAGAGGCAATCCAAACTTCCCACCCCCTCATATGATGCAGCAGCCCCCCATGCCGCCTGCCCCTGGCCAGTTTGCGCCCCCGGGAGGACAGCCTCCTGCCTTTGCTCCGCCCGGTCAACAACCCCCCGCTTTCGCCCCTCCTGGAGCGGCGCCCCCTCAGTTTGCGCCACCACCAAATTAAAAGATACTATTGTATTTGAGAAAAGTTTGAAGTGCCAATAATGTTTCATTTCAGCGAAACAAATCGCCTTTTATTACTACAAAATTTCGTGTGTGTGAGATAGGTCACCTTGGGTACTGTCGCTACTACCGTTGTTGCATGTTTTGTCGATTCTTGTCATATTATTGATTGTCACTGGGCTTGCCATTTTGCCCTGTATTTCGGAGGCCATCCCCTGTCTCCCACAAAACTTTCCCCAATGGCGAATGCAATTCCTTACTCCCCCCATGCTATACGGGTTAATGCCATCCGAATAGATCCCCCGTAAATTTTCGTTTGTCGTTTCACCTTGCCAAATTAACCAGCTGTGGTATGTAGATAGGCCGACTAACGACCAGAAGGGGAAAAAAGTGAGTACTACGCAAATTACGGTCAACGGGTTCTGTCAAGAGGGCAGTGTGAGACAAATGGAAAGTGTAAGTTTTTTAGATTTATTTCATCGTTTGTGAATGATAAAGCTGTTCGCAAGCAAACAATGACACGCAAAACGAATCAAAAAACAAATCGGATCGATACACACGCACGAACGCACGCACGCACGCACCTCAGTTAATGTGTCTACCAATATTGTTTGTGTGCTGAGCCCCTTCACCCCGTTATTCCGAATAGAGGTAAACGAATCGCTCAGGCCGATTACACTTCCTAAGCAAACCACAAAACATAAGACCCCACAGCAAAACACAAAACCTGTGAAGTAAACGTAATTTCGTTTTCCTATGCAGTTGCTCGTCCATGGACAATGGTGGTCAAATTCTTCCACGCAGTTATTGCAAGTTGAGCAGTGCTTGCTTCTCGGAGGACGATAGATGCGGCAGGTTTGGCAATACCGGTATCCCCCAAAGTCTGGCCTTCGAAATGGCATGTTCATCTCGAGCCCGTTCTTCCCCTCCCCTCCCCAAATACCATCGCTCCCCCCATTCTCCCTGTTTCCGCTATTCTTTCTCTCTTCCATAGTTTCTAGACACTTAAGAACGGCGGGTGGCACTTCTAGCTCCTCAAAAATTTCCTTTCTTTGGATTATCCCAGGATCAGAGGAGGCGGTCTTCCACAATAGCCACATTGTTATCACGAACATGACAGAACTCAAAATCAAAAGTAGCGAGCGATTATTACCGTCTTCTATTTTTCTGCTGGCATCGAAAAACCAAAGAGTAAACGGAACAATTATCCAAATGTTGGTCGCCCTAAAAACAGATGTGTCTGAACCGAGCATGAGCTTCCCTCCAAAATAGAAAACATTATTTCCATGGAAGAGTTGGTAACGCTTGCACGTCGTGTCAAGCGGCGGCGTTCTCGTCGGCATCATGGACAAATTCACGTTATCGAATTCTCCCCCATCCTCCACCGTTTCCCCCCTGTGATCATCTCCACCAACAAAATCTTCCCCCCTGACCCACCCTAGCATGCCATCAAAGCTCACTTGGTGCCATCCCTCCTCGTTCACGTCAAATACGCTAAGGTACCTACCCCGCATCCTATTTATGATCAGCTGAGCACTGCTTGCGATGCTGGCCGATTTTCTCATCCATACCTCATTGGAAGCCAGCTTGCGTTTCGTAGAATTATAGGATAGGGCAAGATTTTCAGGGGATGTAGCGGTAGGGTTTTGATCCTCAATGGCGGATATTCTGTTTCGTTCCAAGAGATAAGGGGGGACATCCTTATTGCTCATGATCTGATGATGAACGTTTGTTGTTTGCATGACGTTGACGTTTCTTTTGCTTCTCTTGCTTTTGTAGGATTGTAGGCCGTCCCCAAAAACCCCTTGTGAGTCTCAACACCACAACAGGAGACTTTTACAAAGATTTAATGGTAATAGAAGGAACTTTGGATGCAATGTTACACACTTCTCTTTTAAAAGTATATTCGTGGCTTGGCAGCCTTTAAATTACAATTCCTATTGCGCCAAACAAGTGGAAGCGAAACATCTTTAAACTTAATCAGAAGCCACCCAAAAAGTCTTCTTTATCGCATAAAATTCCCTCATGATCTGATAAATAGAAGAGGCGACCCACATCGATCTTGCACATCAGTCCCGCCGTACACATTCCTCACATTACCTCTCTTGACCGTTTGAGAATACCGACAACAACCCACCCGCCAATTTATGCCCACCGTCCTCTAATATCATGGAGTCGATCCCCGAATCGTTTGTGGCCTCTAATCCCTCTCTCCTTCCCAATGGTACTGAAATCCCCATGCCCTCAACAACACCCCAGCAATCTGCCGCATTTGAGCAACTAAATGCAATGAACCCGATGCTTTCAGCGATGAATCCCCAGAACATGTCAATGGAGGATGCTCGCAAATTCTTGGTGGGTCAGGCGAAGGGAGGTGGGGGTACAACTGACCCGTTCACTCCTCATGAACTGCAAGGAAAGAAGCAGCAGGTGTATTGGGGCCCCGGGGGCATCGGAGGAATGGGAGAGGATGCTCCGAAAAGTGACGGGATGAATATATCCGATGTAATTGCTCACTATGGAACTGGTGCCCGCGATGAGGCGATTGAAGACGCCAGAGAAAAACGCCTTGCCGAGTTCCATCATAAGATGGAAAAATCGGTTGAAATGTCTGTCATGAATATTATTGACTCTGCTCTGGTAGATCCGGAGAATCAAGTTGGTCCGGGGCTAACCGAAAAGGATGTGAAAAATATGGCGAGAAGGTGGAACGAAAGAAAAGCGTTTAGAAAGTACAAGTTGGTCAGCGCAAAGATTAAACGAAGCGAAGCTGAGATGCAAGAAAGGCGGAAGGCCAGAGAGGAGGCCAGGGAACAGGGGGGCGAGGAAAAAGAAGAAAACGAGGTGATATTCGGTGCTCGGCGCCGAAAGAATCGAGATGCAAGGGAGTCCCGTCGAGAAAAACGCGAAGAAAGTGGGAGACTTACTAGCAGAGGAACTGTCACCGGGGGAGATTTGAACAATATGCGCCGAAAGCATCGGACATTTGAAATGAATCCACTAGGAGTTGTTGCCCTGCGGGAGAGTTTGAAGAGGGGGGCATTTGCAAAACCGCAAATCAGCAGAGGTGTCAATTCACCCAAGGACGAAAACGGTGTCTCTCAATGCCCTGAGAAAAAGAACAACAACAGCGAAGGCGACGGCGCCGGCGCCGACAACAACACAGTCGGCAGTAAAGAAATGCTGACCAAAGATAACGCACCCGTTGCTGGTGAAGCCAATTCCGACGTTGTCGATGACGACGACGACGACGACGACGACGACGACGACGACGACGATGATGAGATCGAATGGAAAGACGAGTCGAAAATGGATAAGGATGACCTGATGATATACGATTCTTCCACCTTTTCTTCTACAGCCATCAGGACCAATGTATCTTACATTAAACCTCCCACCCCTCCACAAGCAAAGAAGAAGACGGTCACCTTTCACAGTATCTACAACAACAATTCTCCTCGTCCAGATAAGAAGAAAAAGTCGTTACCGCCTTCTCGGCAGCTGCAGAAATACCGGCAAGTTATCTCTGCGCTGAAAGATAGCCTTGAAACCGTCCGAAAGGTTAATGACAGCAAGCGGAGAAACATTAGCAGTAAAAACGGTTCCTTCGCGCAGCAGTACAGTAAACTCAAATATGATGGAAGCGAGACGGGGGCAGAAGAAGGAAAAGATTCTGTTACAGAGTGGCGCAGCGAAAGCAGGAAAAGCGACATAAAGAATGCTAACAAGGAGGTTCCCATTCGCGCCAACACGCTCGTTGATGTGATCGATACTATCTCTGATCTGCGCGACGACATTGAACTTCTAAAGAAAGAAAAGCGAGAGATTGAGGCGGGCATAAAACGTGCGGGAATCAAAATTCGAGCTCACGGCAGTAACGCCGCCGCCGATGACGAACAGGAATTCTTGACTCTCAAGAAGGCCGGGATCGAGCGAGAGCTGGCAGAGATGGGGTTAATGTTGGCAGAAATGATGAACGGACGAAAATGTCTGATGCAGCAAAATAATTTTGTCATTGAACGCACCGATGATGGCAGCGATAATGATGAGGAGGATGAAGCAGCAAGCAATTCACCGGGGGCTACTATGGGCGGTCTCGATGGATTGCGCGAGAAGCGACGAAACCGAGAAGATGAGTCGAAATCGACGACGAGTGCTACTTCCTCGGCCATAAGAAACGAAAACGAAAACAATAACGGCAGAGAGAAGAGTGCACCCAAGCAGCGCCGTCCTCCTCGCAAAATTCTCACTGAAGTGGAAGCAACTCACGAATTGTGGAAACAGACAGCTACGCAGAGCATCGCATCTGGGGCGGCTGCCGAAATTCAGACTAACGAGGACGGCTGCCCTCTGTACTACAAGCTTCTATTGGATATTAAGTCGACCGAACAGAAGCAGTACCGCGAAATCTACGATTTCTTGAAGCAGGCTTCGGTCAGCGAGCAGATAGACTTCCTTATCTTCTCGCTTGACCCGAAAATGACAAAAGACCTCGTCCCTTCCACCTACGCATTTTTGAAAGTATATGCCCACTCGTTTAAATCCCTTCGACGCTTCAGCAACAATGAGGCTTTCACCAACCCGCATCTTCTTCAGCTTCTCTGCTGTGCGCTTGAGGATCTTCACATCGACTACCTCAGCCCAGTGCTTGCCTTGATCTGGCTTTTCTCCAAGATTAAATCCAACAGAGCCCAGTTCCTCAAGCATGGCGTTGTTAGCGTAGCGAACAAGCGAATGAAGTTTAGAAGCAATATTTTGAAGAAGAAATTGAAGAAAGGAATCGGGAAGCGCACAAAGATCGACCAGCAGACGCACGTCTGTTTGACGATGCTGGCCAATATATGCTTCGAGTAGGAATTGAGGTTTAAAACAGATGATGCTGTGGTAGTTCGCTTTCTTCCATGCTAGCGAACTGAAAAAAAGCGCGAAATATAATTTAAAGAATGGACTAACCAGTTAGTGAAAAGTGGACCATGAATAAGATGGCTAAAACCCTAAAGAAACGCTAAAGAAACGATTTGTCGTTGTAAAACAAGCGCAAATTACATTAAATATTACACGCCTAGTGCCTAGCAGTACAGTAACTTCCTCCAACACTAACGCACTCACTCGCTCACTCACTCAATCACTCACTCCGTCGCTTCAGCTTCAGCGGGTGCCCCCTCCTCCTTGGCTTCCTTCTTCCTCTTTGAGCATATTCTCCAGTTCTTTTGTATGGTTTTGGCGGCCTCTACTTGTAGCATAGCCTGCCTTGCCTCCAATTCTTCTGCGCTAATGCCGCTATTGCCCCTCGTCAAGCCCTCCAACAACCGCTTCATTTTTGTTGCCGCCATAACCGCCTTGATGGTCCCCTTCAACTTCCTCCTGGCGTTGAATTTTCTGATCTCCGTGAGCGTTCCGTTCAGGTCGTGGGCCTGGAGTTGCTCGTCTGTCAATCCACTGATCCAAGGGTGGTTCAAAGCATCGGCGGCAGTGAGCCGCTTATCGCAGTCAACCGTGAGCATCCTGCTTATCAAGTCCTTAGCCTCCACACTCACTGGGTCCCAATACTCAGCATGAAAGACAAATTCGCCCTGTTTGATCTTTTTATATAGAACGGATTGGTTCTCGTCGTGAAAAGGAGGGTATCCTCCCAGAAGGATGTATGTGATGACCCCGATACTCCACATATCAACAGACAGGCCGTAGGACTCCCCCTTCAAAATCTCAGGTGCAACGTACCCAGGAGTGCCACACTGAGTCTTCAGCGGCTGGTTCACCCTCTTTGCGAACCCGAAATCTGCGAGTCGAATGTTGGAATCATTGTTTTTGTTCGCCAGAAGCAGGTTCTCTGGCTTCAAGTCACGGTGCACAATGTTGTGGTCGTGAAGATAGTTCATCGAGTTCAGTAGGATTTTTACAAGGTCTGCATTTTTGAATTTAGTTGTGGTTAGTAATCGTGTCGTGCGACTTCTCTCTTCTCGCGAAATTAAAATAATGCTAAGGTGTACTCTCCACTTCTACAGACAGAGGCATGAGTAGAAAAGGCGGCGCTAAATCGCTTTTTATCTGGCTCGAGCCATTCCCCCCCACGACAAACGGGGTACAAAAAGTCACCCAGTAAATGCTTCAGCAAGTAGAGGGTGCCCAAGTAGCTTTATGGGTATCGCTCGCTGCACGCACACAGTCACTCGAACAATTACGGTAAAAATACACACAAATACTCACCTCTCGCCTCTTTTTCATTGTAATAAGATTTCTGCACGATGCGATCAAACAGCTCCCCACCCTCCATGACTTCCATCACCAAATAGTAGAACTCCTCCTCCTCGTAGAAGTCGTACATTGCGATAATATTGGGGTGCTGAAGATCGCGTAATATTGACACTTCATCTTTCAAGGCTTCTACCTCGTCCGGAGGTAAAGTGATCCGCTTGATGCACTTGACGGCTACCATTTGGGAATCGGACCTTCTGCATGCGGACTTTACAACACTAAAACTGCCGCTCCCCAAATCAGACCCTATTTCGTAATCTGTGTGAAACCCTGTCTTACTAGTGTCGATCAAACGACCAGAGGCCCCTTCGCGTTTCGGTGATACTGGTGCAGCCATCATGGTGCTGCCATTGCGGGGCATGTTCTTGGGTGATATCATAGGTGAGGGTTGCTTATTGTTACTTTCTTCTGGCTGGGGTGCTGGAGTTGGTGCTGGTGCCGGTGCAGTTGCTGGTGCTGGTGCTGGTGCCGGTGCTGGTGCCGGTGCGGGTGCCGGTGCGGGTGAAGGAGATGCTGCCCCGGCTATGGGAACTGTGGAGTCTTTGCTGCCTCCACAACCCATGGTTGGTGTTCAATCGCTAATTCCGGGGTGTTTTTCCTTGCCTATTTAGCAGTTTGGTCCCACCTGTAAATCCTGAAAAATTATGCGGCTCTAGCTGAATTACTAGGGGGAGAGGGGAGGAGCAATTGAAGCGGTTTCACGTCAGTTCGTCTGACTTGTCAACAGTTTATGGCACTTGCAGAAGCTTCGTTCACGCGTATCTATCTTTCGTAACTTGTTGCAGTGACGAGAGCCTTCGAATTAATTAATATCAGGACAAATAGGATAAGAGGAGGTTATTATGCCCATCTACCCGCCGCGGGTCGGTGCAGTCTCATGCAGTCAGTCTGGAGTCAGGTTGGCAGCCGGAAAACTTTTTGGTGCTTTTCGCTGCAAAAACACCCAAAAACCGCCATTTCACCTACCCTCTCCGACGCAAAAACCCCAAAACACACGTACGCACACACTGCGAAACATGCAAATGTGTAGATGAAATGCGCACGACATTATAGTCGTAAATATGTTTTTGTTAAGTGGTCAGTTTTTTTAAAATCAGGTTATTGTTTGCAACGGCGATATAGTTGTAGCTCAGTAGTGCACTTTCCTTCGTACGGACTATTCATTCTAGACCGCATCTGCATTCTCGTGACAATAATCGAAATCAATTTTTGTTTCTTCCTGCGCCCTCCAGGATCTCCCTCTCTGCCTCCTCCCTCTCCTTTCCCTTGAGGTCAGTAATTTTTTTCCCTTCTCGTTTCTCCCATCCCCTGATGTCGGTCGACAAAAGCTTCTGCTTTTTCTGGCGAGGCTTCAAGACTTTTTTATTGTGGTTCGCAAGGAGGTCCTTGAGATCGTCGAAATCGTCCTCCGCTACAACGTACTTGTTGTTGTTATTTTTGCTATTTTTGTTGGTGGTGTTGTTGATATTGCTGACGACGGCAGTGCTTTTATCGCCATTGCTTGCTGACGAAGCTGTCCCAGCAGGCCGCTTCTTCTTCGTGTTTGTCCCCGCTGTTTGTTTGTACTCCCGTCCCTCCCGTTTATTCCCCACATTCGATTTATCGCTACTACTCCCACTACTTCCGCTACTAACGTTCCTGGATTTCTTGTCAGCCTTGGCCTTTTCGTTGTGCTTATTGAGAAGCTCCTGCAGTTCCCTCTCCTCTTTCTCTTCGTCGCGCTTGGCTTTTCTGGCCTTGATGATTGGATTTTTGGGGTCGGTTGCTGTTTGAGTCTGCGCTGCCGAGGGGGGAGGCGGTGCCTTCCTTGTGGGATGTTTGGGCACGGTAGTCGTTGTTGTTTTGGGCTTTTTCGGGGGCACAGGAGAGCTTTCGTCGTCATTTCCCTGGTGGGAAGTGTGGAGGGCCGCTGAATACATGGATAGGGAGAAGAAGGGGGGGAGGGAGGGCGGGGAGGGAGCGTTAGAGATGAA
>Ga0115555_1003263_pt1 | contig 10545 bp, 10 predicted proteins | sample COGITO_mtgs_1104_2_FD_87285 | JGI IMG/M metagenome (GOLD analysis project Ga0115555, IMG submission 87285) | Pelagic marine microbial communities from North Sea - COGITO_mtgs_110407 | ecosystem: Environmental > Aquatic > Marine > Epipelagic | place: Germany:Helgoland, sampling site Kabeltonne...
ACTCAGTTATAGACAAGCCTGAATCAGTTAATCGGGTCAAACCTCCCAAAAGTATCATTAAAAACACTAAGGTAAGTAACAAAATCAGATAAAAAAAGATCATTTTATTCAGTTTATTATTTTTCGATCTATTTAAAATCCCAGGTTTAATTACCCGAAGGTTATCAGAACCAGCTTTTTCATCAGGGCCGACCTCTTCAAACACAAAACCTTTTTTCATCATATCCTCTACTCAACTAAGTGAAATTTATATATCTTCTACTCCCTTACCTAATCACATCTTATTTTTCCATTTAACAAACTGTCTCAGTATCCCATAAAAAATTTTTACATCTGGTTTTGTCAACGGCATTCGACTAAACATGTTTCGTAAATTTATTTTCATTGGCTCTGCTTTAGTTTTTGGAAAAAAGAAACCTGATTCATCAAGATTCTCTAAGTAATATTCATATAATTTTTGAATTTCGCTATGACTTGCCATCTCATTACCAACACCTTCAACTTCTTGATTATTTAAATTTATTTTTGTCCACTCATATGATGTAAGGAGAACTGATTGACCTAAGTTAAGAGATCCATACTCTGGGTTAACAGGTATTGAAATCAAGCTATTTGCAATAGCAATATGTTTGTTTTCAAGACCAGCTCTCTCAGGCCCAAATAATACACCTACTTTCAAATCATTATTACTTTTAATATGAGCTCTCTTAACAGCATGCTCCAGTGAAATAACCTCTTTATCCAAATCACGATGACGAGCTGTTGTGGCAAATATATAATCCAAATCCTCGACTGCATCTTCAAGCTTAGAATAAACCTTTACGTTATCAAGGACTACCCCTCCCCCTGAAGCTAAAGCTGTCGCTTTACTGTTTGGCCAACCATCTCTAGGATTAACAAGCCTCAGATATTTCAAACCAAAGTTCCACATCCCTCGAGCCGCAGACCCTATATTTTCACCAAGTTGCGGATCTATTAAAATTATTATGGGTTGACGATAGTTTGTATGTTCCATTAATGATCGGCTAGCTTTCAAAATCCTACCTCTTCAAACAAAATCTTTTGGATACTACTATAAAAAAGTATACAGTAGTATTAGTTTTTTCACTTTTACTATTCCCCACTATTTGGAGAACCTCTATGCTCAATTCAACTTTACCAGAAATTTATCTAATAACACCACCGATAACTGATCCAGAAAAATTTCTACATAAATTACAAAAAGTTATCGAAAAAAATAAAATTTCCTGTGTTCGCTTACGCCTTTCATCTACAAAAGACACGGAAATTATAAACACTACGCTCCTGGTAAAAAAACTTTTAGATAGGTGGAATATCCCACTTTTAATTGAAAATCATTATAAAATAGTAACTCAATTAGGATTACATGGTGTGCACCTGACTAATGGTGGTCAGTCAATTTCAAAAGTTCGACAAGACCTCGGTACAAATTACATAATCGGAGCATTTTGCGGTAACTCTAAACATAAAGCCCTCATAGCAGCCGAAAATGGTGCAGATTACGTATCAATCGGTCCACTTGCTGAAACCAAGTTTGGTAACGAAGAAAAAGCTTCAATTGAAACTTTTGAATGGTGGTCAGAGGTCATTGAGATTCCTATTGTTGCAGAAGGAAACCTCGATCAAAGAACAATAAAAGCTCTCTTAAAATACTCAGACTTTATAGCAATTGGAAATGAAATCTGGGATGCTGATGATTTTGAGTTTAAGTTTAACGACCTTTTACTTCCTTTGACCCAAGCATAAAACCTTCCTTTACCTCAGAAAAACACGCTTCAGTCAATTGTTTCCTATTATTAAACTTGTTTACTTTAAGTGCAGGGTGAAATCTTAATTTAACATGGCCCCTACTTCTTAAGGACAAAACCCAAAAGAAATGTTTAGCAAAAGACATATCACCAAACCACGCATAAAAGCGGGTATCCTTTGAATGGGGAGTAAAATAACTTATTGAAGCAGGTTGAACAAATACCAAATCCTTTAAACTTTCGCCAAAAAAAGACTCGAACAATGTACTCTTAAATGGTAAAACCCTCACGCCATCACTGCTAGTTCCTTCTGGAAAAAATAGAACTCTTTGCCCTTCAATTAAACAATCCTCAAACAACTTAATTTGACTTTTTGCATAAAGTTTATTTCGTCTTATGAAGATTGTGCCAGTTAAGTTCGCTAACCACCCTATAATTGGCCAAGCTGAAACTTCAGATTTAGCTACAAAATACATTCGTGCCTGAGAGTTTAGAACAAAAATATCTAACCAAGATATGTGATTAGATACAATTGCTCCTTTTTTATTCATTGGCCGACCAGATACGAAAAGTTTAAGACCGATAATAAGTAGTGAAACCTGACAAACAAGTTTAGTTATATAACCTGATACAGGACGTTTTTTTCCTAAAAGTGGCCACTCAAACATCCGAACTATTATATAAATTGCTGATCCTCCCAGCAATAAAGCTACCAAAAGAATTAGTCGAATTATCCCTCTAACATATGCAATAAAATTAAGATCAGGAGCTACCAAATCTGGAGTATTATGATCAACAGTAGTCATCTCTACCGAACTTTAGTATAAATTTCTTTATGTTTATTAGACATAGTAGACAATTCCATTACTAAACAAACATCTATAGTATTAAAGTCTTTATCTATAAATGCACCGTCCCCTATCAGTCCTCCTAAACGCAAATAAGATTTAATTAATGGTGGTATGTTTTTTACCGCTATTTTTCGATCAATTTGGTCACTATTTAAGATGTTCATGTTCTCATGGACTAGCGACCTTGGGCACAGTTCGTCTCGAACTGTATAATTATGATATAAATATGACAACGGCTGCGCAGCTTCTAAAAGATTAGTTCCATGAAAGCTTGCCACTCCAAATAAAATATCAATTTTGTATTCAGTAATGTATTTTGAAAGCCCTTGCCACAAGTGATACATCGCTGTTCCACCTCTATACCTTGGATGAATACATGACCTTCCCAATTCGAGAAGACGCAAACCAGATTTATGCAACATAGTTAGATCGTACTCTCCTTCACTATAAAAACGACCAATATCTTGCATCTTCTGATCTCTTAAAACTCGATACACCCCTACTACTCCAATAGAAGGGTTGGCTTTATCAGTTAAAATTAAATGATCAAAATAGGGATCAAACTTATCCCTTTCTAACTTATTTTTGTGGTCGACTAATTCTCCATTTCCACCAAGTTCTTCTACAAAAACCTTATACCGCAACCTCTGAGATGACAGAATATCTTGTTCTGTTGAAGCAATCTTAATCTCAAATTCTGGTTCAAATGTTTCCAATAAAGCCGCCATTTTGATAAACTATACACCTTAAACTAACAGGAATACTTACATAACTCTAACGAAGCCCTATTTCAATCATTCGTTACTAATTGAGTATTTTTAAAATAAGTTTACTCACTTATTCTTATCTTCCTATTACTAAAAAAATTAAATAAAAAATGTCACTACATAAGTTTCTTTAGATTATGTTTATACCGCTTCATATTTTCTTGATAATTGATTGCCGTTAAAATTAGATCATTTTTTTCAGGTTCAGAAAGTTTCCTAATAAAACGACATGGTGACCCAACATATAGACTTCCATCAGGTATTACTTTATTTTCAGGGACTAACGTTCCGGCTCCAATTAAACAGTTTTTACCGATGATAGCTCCATTTAAAATTATTGCACCCATCCCAATTAATGATCCATCTCCCACAGAACACCCGTGAAGGATAGCCTTATGTCCAATCGTACACTCCATTCCCACCGTCAACGGAAAACCTTTGTCAGTATGTAGAACACAGTTTTCCTGAATATTGCTCCCTAGACCAATAGAGATACGATCATTATCTCCTCTAACAGTAGAGCCAAACCAAATTGACACCAGATCTTGTATTTCCACATTTCCAATCACATTTGAGTCTGGGGCAAGCCAGAAACTATCACTATCTGGAACATTAGGTTTAATAGAATTCAATGCAAAAAGTGTCATTATGACTTAAGATCAACTTCATTATAAAGATTAGAAACCAAACCTTCTAAAGTTAATTGTCGACATTTTTTAAGGCGCTCCGCTTTTAAAATATTTTTTAAATCCTCCTCAGTGTCATCTAGCTTTCTATTGACTAAGCAATAATCATACTCGGCCCAATGGTTTATTTCTTCTCGACATTTTTCCATTCTATTTTGAATTACTTCATCTGTATCTTGTCCCCTTCCCCTCAACCGTTCTTGAAGTTCTTTCAGCGAAGGTGGTAAAATAAAAATTGAGACAACGTCACTTGCTAATCCTGAGTTTCGAATTTGTTGACCTCCCTGCCAATCAATATCAAAAATAACATCTTTACCCTCAACGATTGTATTTTCGACTACTTCCCGTGGCGAACCATAAAAATTACCAAACACCTCGGCGTATTCAAGCATTTCATTATTATCTACCATTTGTACAAACTCATTGTGAGATCGAAAAAAATATTCCCTTCCCTCTATTTCGCCAGCTCTAGGATTGCGCGTCGTAGCAGAAACAGAAAAAGATAAAGTATTGTCCCAATTCATTAAACGTCGCGCAAGTGTAGATTTTCCAGCTCCTGATGGAGAGCTCAAAATAAATAATATACCTCTACGACTTTGCATTTATTATACCAACATTTGAAAATAAACTATTAAACTTACCTATATTACCAAAAAAGAGTTCTAAAAAATTAAGGTCTACACCCTTTCAGCATTTGACTGGTTGGATTTTAAAAGAGCTAACTCTTCTGAAACAAGGAATGCCAACTCTAGAGCCTGAGAAGCATTGAGTCTAGGATCACAAGCAGTATGATAACGGTCAGATAAATCTTCATCTGTAATGTCTCGAACACCCCCAGTACATTCAGTCACATCTTGCCCAGTCATTTCAAAGTGAACTCCTCCAGGGACAGTATTTTCTAAACGATGTATTTCAAAAAACTCCTTAACCTCTTTTAACACGCTATCAAAAGTTCTAGTTTTATACCCAGAGATCGACTTTATTGTATTTCCATGCATCGGATCACAACACCAAACCACTTTTGCTCCTTCTTCTTTTACACATTTAATAAGTTTGGGTAAATAGTCCTGAACTTTTCCCGCGCCAAAGCGAGCAATTAAAGTTACTCTTCCTCCTTCATTTTGAGGGTTCAGTATACTTAATAGTAACTTAAGATCTTCAACTGTCGTAGATGGTCCACATTTTAATCCAATTGGGTTTTGCACTCCCTTTGCAAACTCCACATGTGCCCCTGATGGTTGTCTAGTTCTATCCCCAATCCAAATCATATGACCTGACCCTGCCAATGGAAGTCCTGTTGTTGAGTCAATCCGTGCTAATGCCTCTTCATATTCTAATAATAAGGCTTCATGACTGGTATAAAAATCAACCGAATTAAGTTCAGAACTATTACTGCCACTTACTCCTGCAGCGGACATAAAATCAATACTGTCTTGAATGCGAGATGCCATATCTCTATATCGAGATGCCCTTTCTTCATCAGTAAAGCCCAATGTCCACGAGTGGACATGATTGATATCAGCAAATCCTCCTTTAGAAAATGCACGTAGTAAATTTAATGACGCTGCTGATTGAGTGTATGCTTGAAGCATTCTTTTTGGGTCTGGGACTCTTGACTCTTTATTAAACTCAAGACCATTAATTATATCACCTCTATATATGGGGAGCTCAACTTCGTTTATCTTTTCTGTAGGTGCAGATCGTGGTTTAGCAAACTGTCCAGCAATCCTACCAATCTTAACCACAGGAACTTTCGCACCATAAGTTAATACCATTGCCATTTGGAGCATAACCTTAAAAGTATCTCTTATGCTATCCGCTGAAAACTCGTTAAAACTTTCAGCACAATCACCACCTTGTAACAAAAAAGCCTCCCCTTTGGAGACAGCTTCCAATTGTTTCTTGAGAGTTCGAGTCTCACCAGCAAATACTAGTGGAGGGTATTTTGATAGAGTTCGCTCAACTTCAGCTAATTCACTTTTACTTGGATAATCTGGCATTTGAATTCTTGGGAGTGACCGCCAACTAGCTTTATTCCAATCTATACTCATTTCATCACCTCTAAACCCAATATATAAATTAAACTGACTTACTATATAAACCTTATTCTTTGTACTTGCCAATGCCGAATTCTTAGATAGAGATAAGTAACATAGTTTTACTGTAAGCAAATAGAAAAAGTTGTTTTAGGGAGGGAGCTTCTTACAATTGATCTCATCGTCCAAAATCCTAAAAAGTACAGAATCCTTTAAATCTAGGAATTTTGTTTTTGCGCTAATAGATAATTTTTCACTGTTATCGTTTGCTGGAGCCGTGGATGCTCTACGTATAGCTAATAGAGTAGCACCTCACTCGTATACCTGGTCCATTACGAGTGAAACAGGGAATGCCGTCAGTTGTTCTGCAAATATCAGCTACAACGTTGACAATAGCTTTTTAGAATTAGGAAGAGATGATACTATTATTCTATGTGGTGGAGTAGACATTCAGGTAGCCACAACAAAACGCCTACTTAACTGGCTTCGTAGGGAAGCCCGCAAAGGTGTAAAAATGGTTGCGCTTTGCACTGCCTCTTACTCGTTAGCAAAAGCCGGTCTCTTGAATGGAAAAAAAGCAACGATACATTGGGAGAACCAAGACAGTTTTTCTGAAGAATTTGAAGAAATAGAGTTAACAAAGACTGTATTTGTTGTTGATGGCAATCGAATGACTACTGCAGGGGGAACATCGTCTATTGATCTTATGTTACAGCTCATTGCTAATGATCTTGGTGAAGAAAAAGCGAATTACGTTGCTGACCAATTAATTTACTCCTCCATTAGAACAAATGAAGATCAACAGAGGCTATCTATACCGACTAGAATAGGTGTAAGACACCCTAAACTTAGTAGGGTTATACAAACTATGGAAATAAATATTGAAGATCCAATAAGCCCTTCAGATTTAGCCACTAACGTTGGAATGTCTACAAGACAACTTGAACGTCTTTTCCGTAGATACCTTAATAAAAGTCCAAAAAGATACTATATGGGGCTTCGTCTTCAAAAAGCCCGAAACTTATTAATGCAAACAGATATGAGTGTGATAAATGTTGCTTTATCGTGTGGGTTTTCTTCACCATCGCATTTTTCAAAATGCTATCGCTCACATTATGCAACGACCCCATACAGAGAACGGGGGACGCATTCAAAAAAAATAAATCTATCAAATTTATAAAAAATTCTAAAGTTTATTTGTATTAGTACTCTACTTAGAATTATTTTTCATAAATCGTGGAAGCCTCCTGAGAGCTTTCTGCATTTCTATATGGGTTTCCATCTTTACTCCTGGGTAACCTAATAAAACGCGCCCTTTAGGTGCATTTGTAAATATTTTTGTTGCACCCCCAGCGATCACATCATCTCCCACAAAAATATTATCATTAACTCCACATTGACCTCCTAAAATTACCCTGTTTCCTATCTCAGAAGATCCAGCAATACCAACCTGTCCACAAATTAAACAATCATTACCTATTCGCACATTATGGCCCACATGAACGAGGTTATCTATTTTGGTTCTGTTACCTATTACTGTATTTCTTATTGTACCCCTATCAATAGAAACATTTGATCCAAGCTCAACGTCATCTCCAATTTTAACCGAGCCTAATGAGTAGATTCGAAGCCAGGTTTGTTCATTTAATTTATCACGCTTGCCAAGGTTCTTTCGAACTCCCTCAACATCAGCCTCATCTTTGGTTACAAAGGAAAACCCATCTGAACCAATAACAGAACCAGATTGAACGCGAAAGTTATCTCCGATTATAATACCTTCTTCTATTTGAACACCATTACCAATTATTGAATTTTGTCCAATCTTTGTATGATTTCCGATAGAAACATGCGATCCAATATTCGCTCCAAATCCAATCTCAACATCAGAACCAATACAAACAAATGCCCCTATACTTGTATCTTTCGGAACATAGGTACTTTTATCAATCACTGAAGTTGGGTGAATGCCTGAGTTAGATCCAGGAGTTTTATAAAAAAACTCTGTTAGCTTTGAAATTGCATGTCTGGGCCTATCTATTAAAATAGCAGCAGACAAACCAAATTCTTTCCAAGACATACCAGTTAATAAAACAGCTGCTCTTGCTTCCCCACTAGACAGGTCCAAACAGTATTTTTCACTCATTGCCAGTGCTAAGGAGTTCACATCTGAATCTATAGGTTCTGAAGCATTAGTAACCCTTAGGGTACCATCGCCTACATATTTTGCACTTAGTGCATTCGCAATTTCTGCTATCGAATAGCTCATGTATTCCTCTTTATCCCGCAGCGTATTTACTTAAAAGTAACTTTTCTCAATAAGTTTTTCAATCATTAGCGTCTGTTTAATATTTTCTAAGGACTGATAGATTTCAAAATCTCGTCCATAGATATCTTTCCTATAGCTAACATTACCACGACCCTCACTCCAAGCAGTTAAGTAAACTATATGAACAGGAATATCATCTTTTAATGTCAACTTAAATTCTTTTGTATTTTTCAAAAGATACTTCAACACAAAATCAGGGTCCTCTATGTTATCCTTAAGTATCTCGTAAGCTAGTTTAAAGGGTTCATGTACCCTTACGCAACCATGGCTAAACGCTCTCTCTTCTTCAAGAAACAACTCCTTAGACGGAGAGTCATGTAAATAAATATTATGTCTATTTGGTAACATAAACTTAACTTGACCAAGAGGATTATTGATAGAAGGTGGCTGTTTCATTCCATAAGGAAAGTCTTCATCAGAAAACTTATCAAAATTTATCAATTCTCGTGAAATGAATTTTCCATTATTATCAGTGAAAAATAATTCACTAGAAGCGTTAATATCTTCTCTTATATCCGGTAAATATTCTTCAATAACTATTGACTTTGGTACATACCAACTTGGATTAATTACTAAAAACTCTAACTTATTAGAGAATTCAGGTGTAAAAGTGCTGGGGCTGCTTTTACCAACGACCACCCTACTTTGATAAATAGTTTTCCCCTTGTTAACTATTTTCAATTTAAACTCTGGAATATTAACAACTAGGTATTTACCTTCGTAAGGTTTACTTAACCACCTTCTTCTTTCCAAAGAGGCTATAATTAATTTTAGACGTTCAGAGGGAGGAATGTTGATTTCTGCAATTGTAATCTTTCCTGCTATACCATCTGATTGAAGTCCATGAGCATCTTGAAATTTTTTTATAGCCAACTTCAACTTGCTGTCGTAGATTGGACTATAAGTTTTTTTTAAATACCCCATTCTTATTAATCTATTTCTAAGTTTAGTTACTTCTTCTCCACTTTCTCCAGGCTTAAGAATTTCTGCATTTACTAATTTACCCCAGCCACCCACTAATAAAATTTTTTCAAGACGAATTTTTTCTCTAATTAACGCCTTATAATCGTCTGTTTTAGGTTGAAGGCTTGCTAAGTGCTGAAATGGATTAGTTATGAGAAATTTCATAAAAATTTCCATTAAATTCACTTTTTTTAATTTTAAATCTAATTGAGTAGGTACTTGATTATCACTTTCTAGAGACGCTCGTTCGATTAATCTCATATTAATTACTTTAGGGTCCAGCACTCCCGTCTTCATATGTTTAACATAAAGAATAAACTTTTTGGCAAACTCAATCTCTAAAATTCCTAATTCTGATTCTGACTTAAGCTTCTCTATATCACCATAAAGTTTTTGTAGGCCGTATAATTCACTGGGTATGCCGTGGTAATTAGAACCTTCCAAAGCCCTTAAAAGGGCAGATACCCTACCTTGATTCTTTTGTGTAACAAAGATTGGGTTATAATTTCTACTCGAGTAGAGTTTATTTAAGAATGTATTTTTTTGACTATTTTGATAGATTGATAATCGTAATGAAACCTGAGCTAAACCTTCATTAGCTCCTCCGTGACCAACAGAAAGCAATAATAGAGCACACGTCCAAATTAACTTAAACCATGGTCTTATAAAAATATCTTTCATGCAATAAGTCAGTGTAATTAATCCATTAAAGTAAAAAATTAAATATATTTTGATTTTGCCAGTTTTTTTTATTAGTTGTCTATAAGAATATTTTAAAAATTATTTAACATTAATTTAGTAATTATTTAATAGTGTATAAATAATACTATATTGATTTTATAATCAATATTATTGGAATATACGAAATCTTAGTGTAATAATAGGTCAACAAATTTATACACTTTAAACAAGAGATATTAATTTAAATGCCAGAAAACAAAATCATTCATTTCAGAAGGCGATCAATTCTTGGAGTTCTTGGCGCCTCGGTGATTTCTGCAACTCCGGTATATTCAAAAGCGTTTGGTTTCTTGCGCGGTGCCGGAGATGGTAGAAGAATTAAAATGTATTCGCGAGTGACTGGAGAAAAGATAAATATATATTACGCTATTGACGGCTTATATATATCCGAAGCTATAGATGAGAT
>Ga0115555_1003265_pt1 | contig 10544 bp, 5 predicted proteins | sample COGITO_mtgs_1104_2_FD_87285 | JGI IMG/M metagenome (GOLD analysis project Ga0115555, IMG submission 87285) | Pelagic marine microbial communities from North Sea - COGITO_mtgs_110407 | ecosystem: Environmental > Aquatic > Marine > Epipelagic | place: Germany:Helgoland, sampling site Kabeltonne...
AGTAAAAGTATTTGATTTGAGTACTGATCGCACTGATCGCACTGATCGCACTGATCGCACTGATCGCACTGATCGCACTGATCGCAGCGCAGGTTATGTTTTTTACTCGACAAAATGGTCTCTTATTCTAATTTATATAATTCGTGTCACTCACTCACTATCTCTCACCCTATCCTTTACCCGCTCAAAATATTCCTGAACTAATTCAATTCAACTCTTTCCCTTCTTCCTCATCTTCTTCAGATACTCCTCGCTCCCCATCTCCTCGATCCTACTCCTGGTCCTATCAAACGCAAACACCTCATCATACCCTTCAACATCCTCTGTCACAAACAGCCTATCAGGCGTATCCTCAGCGTGGAATATAATCTTGCAGTGATTCTCATACAACGCATCAATGAGGGTAATGAACCTCCTGACAACATTAAATTCCTCGATCTTTAATCTGGGTACATCCTCAAGAAATATCGTATGGAACGTCTCGGCGATGATAAGATAATCCGCCGCCCCGAGCGCCTTCCCACATAAATCCCAGAAGTTAAACCTCGCCACCGATTTTTTCATACAACACCTTTCCACGAGTACATTCCTCCCCTGCGTTGACAAATACGTACTCCTAACATCCTGGTCCTGTGTGAGGCTGTCGAACAATTCATTGAACCCATTCTTCCCTTCATCGGCCTTGGTCTTGCCCTTTGTGAACGGGTCGCCGAGAAAGTACGTTCCCCGCGCCTTGTGTACCCCGTGAACGATCCGATAGTCCGTCTCACTGTCCCACATATCAACGACCGTCGTCTTTTCTTCCAACAGGTCAATGAACGGCAGGAACAGGTCCCTCTGCAACCCCCCTAGATACAAATCCTGTGGGGGACGGTTGCTGGTAGCGACAACCAACCCACCACGTTCGAATATTCCAGTGAATAGACGACGGAGAATTAGCGCGTCGGCGACGTCCGTCACTTGGAATTCGTCGAAGCATATCACGCGGCCTTCAGCCATAATTTGGTCAATTACAACAGGTAGCGGGTCGTCCTCGACGACTTTGTTCAACTTGGTTAGGTGCATCCTCTGGTGCACCCCAAGCATGAACTTGTGGAAGTGCACTTTCTGCTTCGTGATCTTGACCTCAGGTTCGTTCAGAGAGTCGTAGAAGAGATTCATGCAAAAGGTCTTACCGCACCCAACGTCACCGTGGATGTAGACGCCTTTTATTTTCGATGTGGATGGGGAGGTTATCATGTTTTTCAGCTTTGAGGCAGACGAGGAGAAGAAACCACCTAGAAGGCCTCCACCGCCGTCCGAGCTCTCGCTGCCGCTACCGGTGGAAACGTCCGCATCGTCCAATTTACCACTCTCACTCAACCCTCTCAACTCACTGTACAACCTGTCAAGTTCATTAATAGTGTCAAGTTGGTGCTCGTCTTCCTCAACATTTGCGCCCCCCGAGCTCAGTAACTTGTTGTACTGTTCGAGGACCGGTTCGTACGTACGTCGCTCTCTTATCCGTCCCTTCTCGTTGTTCGGTGTGGTTGAGGTGGTTGTGGAGAGTGTTCTGGACCACTGGATGCCGGAGATGCGAAAAGACTTGGTACTCTTCGATAGTTTATAGTTCCTTACGACGATGTGACGAAGATTTCTTACTGTAAATAGGCCCACTGGCGAAGACATTGCAGTCAATAATTGAAATCCCACCACACTTGTCAAGGGCTTGGTGGTAGCCAGCGGGATAGTTTTATTCTTATATGCTACAAATGCACGCGAGTAAGTTCAAGGTGGGGCAGCGGTCGTGCCGCAAGTTTGTACCAACAACTCCTTTCTTCTTATCAATGATATTATTTTTCCATTTTCATTTTTGATGAGATTGCTAAGCCTGGCACAAGTCACATCTGTCCAACTCGACTCGTCAAACGCTCTCATTTTTCTTCACGTGAGCAATTGAGGGCCCATTTAAAGTCGTAATTGACGTCCCTGTCTCTGATTGGATTCCTTTTTTAATTTGAGCGCCCTCTCCTTTTCACAGTCAGGGTGCCCCTGGTTCCCCATTGTTGAAAGTCTGGGAAAGCTCCTGCTCCCCCGCGGTTGGATTCTGTTGTTCCAAGGATGGACGATATAATCCACCACCTCTCCACCGACGAGACATTAGTTCTGCTAATCGAACGTGGAGTACGAATGCTAATGAGTGATTCCTCTCACAATGGTAAGGGTAGTAAGATATCTAGGGCGGAGGCGATTAAAGTCGTGACTGATACGGTTTTGTCGGATGTTAATGTTATTTCTGTGCTGAGGGAGAGGAGGGATCAGTTGATGAAGGAGGGGGATGGGAAAATTCCTTTTGAACGGTGGGGGCAATCGACGGGGAAATCTCCCAAAAAGTGGACACCTCCGAAGAGTGTAACGCCGAAGAAGAGTTTAATCATCACTCCAGCGAGGAGTATCAGTTTCAGTCCGGACGCTGATTTGAGCACGGGTTGCGGTGTTTCTGCGCCGCTTTCCTCCCCGAAAGTGCAGCTCCCTGTCAGCCCGATGAAAGCGAGCCCTGGGAGGAAAAAAAATACATCTTTTCCTGACTCTTCCACTATTACTGCTATCGATAACACTGGAGATAATGACAACGATGACAACGATGACAACGATGACAACGATGACAACGATGACAACGATGACAACAATAACAACTCCACCACCAACAATATCAACAATATCAACAATACCGACAACTTCACCACCACGAATAACAACACTAGTGTTGACAGCAGCACCATGACAATGACAACAACTACTTTCACAACCGCGACCAACACCGCCACCACAACAACGGTGTCGGCATCTACGACAACCGACGACCACGACAATGAGGAAGACGACGATTCCGAAGAAGAATTTCAGCCCAATCCCAATGCGCCATTGAGCAACCCGAACTCCGGCGAGAACAGCGTCAGTTCTATGACCCGGCAGAACCTCGTGCGGTTCGATGAGGAGATTGTGCGATCGACTCCGCCTGTACCCGATCATCATCCGACTGTTCATTTTTCAGCCATGAATCCGAATCCTCAGCTCCTCCAGGACGAAAACAGCAACAGCAATAACAACAGCAACAGCAATAACAACAGCAATAACAACAGCAACAGCAATAACAACAGCAACCCTGGGAACAACAACGTAAGCAACAACAGTGTGAACAGCTCATCTCCTCGCGTGTCTTTCAGCGCCGCGAGCAGCGTAGTTAGTTGGGAGGACCTGAGTGACCGTGAGAACGCAATGCTATCCACTTCGAGAGGTAGTGGGAGCGGAATGAATTCTCGCAACTCGCGCAGTGGTATCTCCTCTCCCGCAATTGAGCCTGCGCTTTCCCCCCCCTACCAGACCAGTAAGTCTCTCTCCTTCGACAACACGATCGAGACGATAACGGAGGCCTCCAACCGACTGAAGAACCTCGAGGACCAGCGGAATGGCGTCGAGAGCTCCCCCAAGGTTGTGAGCTTTAGCTCGCAGAGGAGGAAGCTTAGCGGCAGTCCCCCAGCATTTGACCTCAATCAGAGCGGGAACTACGACAACGTGGTTGACGTTGGGGCGGAGCCGGTGGAAGAAGACGACAACAGCAACGACGACAACGGAGGCGATTATGGTGATGACTGCCCCACATTCTCCGCTAATCTGAACATGAATGACCCGAATGCGGACGTTTACTTCAACAGCTCCCCCGCAGGATCCTTGCGGTCAATGTCGTCACCGTCCACGACATCGAACGCGAAGAAGATGGAGGAGGTTGCGGACAGGTTGAAACGGCTGATCAGGCGAGCTGAAGCAGGGGGGGCTCGGAGAAGTAGCAATCCGGTCCCCCTTGAGGCCGCCTTCGCGCACTTCGACAGCAACAACTCTGGGGTTATCAATCTCTCAGACTTTCAGGAGGGGCTAAGGCGCCTGGGTGAGTCCTTTGATTTTACTTTGGATGAGTGCAGGATGTTAATGTCCATCCTGTCGAGAAAGCACAGCAACGGAATCAGCCTGCTTGACTTCTACCGCGCTATGGGCCGGCACTCCCCTCCTCCTGCGGATCTCAACCCCCACATCACTAGCGTCACAAACACTCACCTCGCGGACAGTCCGGTAGTCCACGCGGAAGACGCGGCCAAGAGGCTCCGTGATGTCCTCTCGGAGATGGAGAAGAACAATGGAGCGACAATAGAGAGCAGCTTTATGCTATTCGACCGCTCCAACACCGGCCACATAACAGCCGCCGACTTCAATCAGGGTCTCCGCAACCTGGAGGGAAACGACAATAATTTTTCGTCGCTCAACGCGGCAGACTGCGAGGAGCTCGCCGCGCTATTTGACACCAACGGAGACGGCCTCGTGTCTCTGTTGGACTTTTACCGGTTCATGGGACGCCACTCCCCTCCCCCTGAGAAGCGAGTGAGTTCCGATGAGGAAGATTATGAGGAAGATGAAGAAGTGGAGGAGGACGAAAATGTCAACGACAATGACAATGTCAACGACAACGACAATGACAATGACAATGACAATGACAATGACAATGACAATGACAATGACAATGACAATGACAATGACAATGACAATGATAATGACGACAAGGATTCAGACTCGGAGAAGTCGCTTGGCGAACGATTCTCCGAGACAATGCTTGAGACAGTGAATAGAGGCGTGGACGTGGTACATGCTGTTGCAGAGTACGACCTGGAGGGCGAAGGGGTCGTCTCCTCTGAGGACTTCCGCTGCGTTTTGCCGACTCTATTCGGTGACATTTTTAGTGCGGATGACATCGATGGGATCACCACTATGTTTGACGTGAACAAGAACGGGTCTATTAGCCTCTCAGAATGGTTCTGTGCTGCCGGCTTATCCTATGATGAAGAGGAAGAAATCATACGCCAATGGGTGCGAATCGTCAAGAAGAACTTCAGCGATGAAAAGCTCGAGAACTTGCTATCAAATGCCTTCATCGATATTTTGGTAGAGAAGGGTGATTCGGCGAAGATAAGTGCTGACACAGCTGAGCGTCTTTTGGGAGGTGTCAATGCCCACTGTGAGGCCAAAATCGTCGCCCGCGTCGCCAATATCTTCGGCGAACAAGTGAGCGTTCGCGCCATTTATTCTCGCCTCGGGGCTGATTTCGACAAAGCTCTCACGGCTGCGGACGGCAAGGCGCTGGAAAAGGTCAAGGCTGCCGCCATGGAGGCCAAGCGGAAAGAAGAGGAAAGGAAGAAGAAACTTCAGCTGGAGATGGAAGAACGAGAGCGAGAAGAGAGAGAAAGGGACTCGGCTGTAGCAGCAGTTGTGAATGATTCAGTCTCCAGTGCTGATCTCTCCAGCCTGCCACCTACACCCAAGAAGCAAAGTGTTGATGGCGTTGATGGTTATGGCAATGGCGATACTGATGGTGACGATGATGGTGATGATGATGATGATGATGATGATGATGATGATGATTACGGGGAGGACGAGTTCGATGATGATTTCGATGATGAAGATCTCGAAGGTGATGTTGACGTAAAACCACCGTCGCCAATCAAAGTCCCCTCACCTGCTGTAAAGAAATCACCATCGCCCAAGAAGTCAAAGTCTCCCGCCAAAAAGCCCAAGTCCCCCACTTCTCCTGGCAAGAAGTGCAAGTCTCCCACGTCCAAGTCTCCCGCGTCCAAGTCTTCTACGTCTCCAAGCAGTAAGCAATCTCCTGCCAAGAAATCCAGATCCCCTTCACCAAAGAAGAAGTCTCCCAAGGCGGCGCAAGTCCGCTCGCCGTCAAAAAAGTCCCCTAAAGCCGCGTCTCCCTCGCAAAAAGCGGCGGATGATTCGTTTGACCTATCCTACGGCGACGATGACGACTTTGACGATTTCGAAGAAGAGAATGAGGACGAGGACCATAATAACAGAAAGAATTTTGACGACCCTTCTCCCTCCTCTCCAGATAAACAAACAGCGACAACTACGACGACTACGAAAACGACGACGGGCACTGCCTCACCTCTGACAACTAAGTCCCTTGACGAGTCCCATGACTACGACGACTACGACGATGACGACGATTTTGAAGAAGATGGAGATGATAATAATGAAGACAACAACAACAACACTGACGATGACAACAGAAACCTGCCCCCAATAAGCAACAGTAACAAGAGGCCGTCTACAGCTGACAATGGTGGTGATGGATTTGGCAAACGCGTCAAATTTAGCGCCCAGATCGTGACAGAAGTGCGCGAACGACCGAGGACGGCACCGGCAGATGTGCCGGGATTGTTCTACACTGAGGTGGAGATCTCACGTTTTGAGGATGATTTCTGCGCTGAGGAGGCGAGGGGACTCGAGATAGGTACCCTTGGGGAACAAAACGCCTTTAGTATTGAAAATATCGACGCTGACGGGATGGAAACGTACGACGACGATGATTTTGATGACGACAGCTTCGATAAGGGGGGGTTTGGGGACTCTGATGATATGTTTTGACTCGTACAAAAGCGGTTTTTGACAAGACGAACGACGCGTTTTTTTAGTATCAGATCACCAGAACGCTAACGTCTCACGAAGAAGAGGAGACCAAGTAAATTATTGTTCCCTAAAATGCATGTGCTAGTATTTGACCTGAAAGAGCCAGTTTCTCACTTCACAAATGCGATTCAACAATATAAACAAAAACAAATGCAAAATCACAAAAATAGGTCAGGCAAAAAACGTTCGAAGGTATTCTTTTTTTGCAATATTTAGCATCGAAAAAACAAATCCATCGAGCACCTCTCAACCATGAAGTCTTTTTTTTTCTCCTCTTGTGCAAGGATTTACTCCTCAGCTTCAGCAGCAGCAGGGGCAGCTGTGCCAACCAAAGCCTTGTAGGGCTCGGCCTTCTCGAAGGTAAATGTGGGGAGCTGAACAGTGACAGCAAGGCACGCCTTGTAGGCGTTGGCGATGCTGTGGGGAACACTGGCCTGGGTAGGGATGTTGAGGACAAGACTGAGCTTGGCCAAGCACTGGACAGCCTCACCGAACTTGGCAGCAAGAACATCATCAGTGATATCCAACACCTTAGCATCGAAAAGACTTCCGTTGTCATAGACACTCTTCAAGACAAGACCGTAGGTGAAGGGGCAAATGCTAAGCTTCTGAAGAAGAGCAGCCTGAGAAGCACCAACCTTTTCTCCGGCGACGATGAGGTGGGTATCGTTGGTCATCTCAATCTGACCCTTGGTAATCTTGGTGGCGATCTGAAGGGTCTGGAAGAAGTTGGTCTGTCCGGGGTCGCATCCGGTGGGACCCTTGGGGACGATGACATCAATGGGAGCAATAGCTCCAACCCTGGCAGGAGCAGGCCTGACATTCTCGTCGACTACCTTCCTGATGTCTCCCAAGTTACCGTTGGTGAAGATGAAACCAACATTTCCACGGCAAAGACCCTCGAAGCAATCCATTTTCGTGTCAGGATTCTCAGCGACAAACTCACGGATGACCTTGCGCATCATGGTGTTCTTTCCCATGAGGATCTCAGCAGTGCCGCGGAGGGCCTTCCTGGTGTTTTGCAACTGCCCAGATCCAACGTTGTCAACTCCGACAATAAAGGCCTTGGTGTAGCTGCCCATGAGCTCCTTCATCTTACCGAAGTACTCTTCTTTGCGTTCTTTAGAGAGAGGCATGATGACAAATAAAGTAAGGGGCAGGTGTGTGCACTCTAGTACTCAAAGTTACTAAAAATTTAAGCTCACTGTTCTGCGAAATGAGAGTTCGTCCGGAGAAACTTTTGTTAGTAGGTGAAGAGATTTTCTTACAGCTGTTCGGGGGTTTCTCCAGGAGCTTTCGTCACAGTCCCTACCAAGGGAGGGGGGAGGATAAACCAGATGGCCAGTGAGGGCCGTGATTTCGCGTCAAGGACGGTATTACGATAGTATGTATCTACTCCCACATCCATACATCGATAAGCGCACAATTACTTGACACAAAGGCCTCGACATCCACGTTCGCAAAATAATGGCCTGACCATTGGGGGCCTTGTATGAACTCAACATCACATCGATGACCTTATACGCGAGTCTACGGCTAATATATGTACATTTCTTGCACCTCAGCCGCAGCATCGATGGCATAATACAATATCTAGGCAGCAAAGCCCTCACGAACACAATCCTGGGGCCACCAAGAGGCTGGGGCAAGCACACCTATACGACGAGTTTCAGACTTTATTTCGAACGAATCGCCACCTATACAACTATGCACCGCCATAAGCAAGAATTTATAAGCGTTCAAGTGTTACTTACCGTGATCGAAAGATGGTCCCAATTTCGCAGCAAATCAAAGACCCTCTCGTTGAGAAGAAGTCTGCTGCAGGCTGGCTGTTACAATTTTAGTGGTCTAACTCAACTCATCGTGGGTGAAATCCTTTCATCCTCCCAAGATAATCCTTTGAAAAAATTTTAAATACCTTAGCCCTTATTCTTATTCCTATGGTGAAGTCGGGCGTGCTGGAGACGGGCACGGCTCAGAGTCCTGAAGCCTGCTTGACGATGCTACACCTCTCGGCTGCTACTGGTAATTTGAAGGGTTATTTTGGTCAGTTTGCAATAAATGGGGTGTTCTTAGGCACTGATCCCCATGAGCGATGGACCTCAAAAGAGTTTCTAGAGGCATACAAGGAGTATTTCGACGGTACCCCAGCTTGGATATACACGCTAAGGGGGGGGACGAGAAATATATACCACGCATGTGAGACATTTGTGACGTTTGACGAACTCCTCGATTCGCAAGACTTTGGGTGTATTTCAAAGGGGAGTGGGGTTATGGTAAAGAAGGGCGAGAATTGGTACATTTTGCAATATAACTTGTCATTTTCTGTTCCCAATGATCTTGCAGTCGGAGTTGATGGAATTTGCCAGCAGATAGCCCACTATCAGGCAGACAGTTGAAAAACGCCTTTGTAATAATAATAGTGAAGAAGAAAAATGGCCTCGCTGCTGAGACTATCCTTTTCGATGCCAGCAATCAAGCAAGGAATTAAAACGCTGACTGCCCAAAGCTAAAGGACTGACTAGTGGATGATAGAAGACAAGGTAGAAAAAAAGTTTAAGAAGTAGACATTGCAAAAACAATTTGGGCCATGAGCTATTTATTTTCCTCAATCCTCATTTATTTATAACTTCGGTCCAAATTGTCCTCATTGTTCTGTGGAAGCTCTGTACGAAGGGGTCATCATCGCACTCAATGGCTTCAAATAATGTCTTCTCGTTCGTCGCTCCGGCTTCGACAAATTGATCAAGTCCATCGACATTTACATCCTTGGTTTCAGTGATCTCTTTTGGGGCTCTTTCCTCTTCCCCCCCCCCCCTTTTTTTTCTTTTCTTTTTAACCAGGGCTATTCTGGTCGGTTCTTCGGCTGCGCTTGTCACTTCCTCTTTGACTGAGGGCTTTCTTAATTTTTTCGGACTCCTACTCCGCGCTTTTGAGGCAGGCGATTTCTTCATAGTCTTCTCGGAAGAAGCTGCAATCATTCTCTGCCGTGAATGGTTCGAGTCTACTCCCTTGTCCCTCCTCCGCGCTTTTGAGGCGGGCGATTTCTTCTTAGTCCTCTCGGAAGAAGCTGCAATCATTCTCTGCCGTGAATGGTTCGAGTCTACTCCCTTGTCATGCAAAGGAAGAAGTGCATTCCCCTCTTCCTTTCCCATAAGCTTCTCGATCTGCTCAATTTCATCCTTGAAAATTCCTCTGAGCCTGGAAATGTGGAGCTTGATACGCTGCTTGTGGTTAGCATTTAAAAATCCCAAATTGTCCAATTGTGAGTCAGTCAAACTCACTAGCTGCAGGCCATCTATGCTTTCGTTTTTGAATTGTTTAACGTAGCCCGAGAAATCACTTTTTTTCAGCCAGGAAGCAACATCGTCGACTGTCCAGTCTAGAGCACCGTGAATAGGAAATGGAGATTGCGCTCTCGTTGGCGTTGGCGGCGATGGGTCTTCAGAGTCTGGCGCTGTCATGATTGCTGATGGTGATATTGTTGGGGAGGTTATTGACTGTTGTTTTCGATTTTGCTGCAGGATTAGTTGCTGCTGCATCTGCTCCTGCTGCTGCTCCTGCAGACCCTTTGCAGTCTCTGCGAGCATGCGGACAGTGTTTGATAGCTCTTTCATAATGCTAGGCATCACCTCTGCAGATAGATCGTTTGGGTGCTGCGTAAATGGAGATAGTGTGGCCATCATTTCGTTGTTGGAGATTGTAGGCGAGATTTGTGATTGTTTGTTCGGAGACGGCGAGTAGTTCAGGGAACTGAGGGTATTTTCGTCGTATGCTGGAGATGCTGGGGAGGGTATGGAAAGTGGGGGGATGTTTGAATGTTCTTGAGATTCCGACGGAGACAGTGACTGATACTGAGACTGATGAGACTGATGATGAGATTGATGAGACTGTGCAATTGATGGTGATCGAGGCGATAATTGTTTCTTGCTGTTCATGTTCGGTGACGCTCCCCCTTCCGTGGACCTCTTCCGCTTTTCGGCATTCAGGGTGCTTCTTCGCCTTTCTTTTTGCTTGATAAGTTTTTCGTACTGTTC
>Ga0115555_1003266_pt1 | contig 10543 bp, 3 predicted proteins | sample COGITO_mtgs_1104_2_FD_87285 | JGI IMG/M metagenome (GOLD analysis project Ga0115555, IMG submission 87285) | Pelagic marine microbial communities from North Sea - COGITO_mtgs_110407 | ecosystem: Environmental > Aquatic > Marine > Epipelagic | place: Germany:Helgoland, sampling site Kabeltonne...
AGAGAGAGAGAGAAAAAAAAGGAGAGAAAAAAAAAACAAAACAACGACCAAAAAATGAAAAAATCAAAACACAAGACCAAAAAGAGAGCAGACAGGCAGACCAAAAAAAAGAGCAGAGAAAGAGCAACTTTTGACGAGCACGTTCTGCGACACACTTTTTATATTCTTCTTTTCACCGAGTTTACAAGGGGAGAGGAAAGAAAGGAGAGGACGCTTTGATCTTCATAACAACGCGCAAAAACACAGAAGACACGCGCGCGCGAAAAAGAAAGCGTTCGTCGACAAAACCACACACTTTTCTTCACCGAAACGAGAGTCTCTTTGAGGAGGAGGACGGGAAGAGGAGATTCGTGGAGCGCGATTTTGAAAAATTCGTGAAGCGGTGTTGAAGAAAGACCGTTGAAGAGGAGACGTTTGGATCTCAAATTCTCTCTCTTCTCTCTCTCTTTATATATTCTTCTGTCGTGAAAAAATATGAGCAATAACGGAAATCCGTTCCAACAGACCGGCGATGGAGGAGGCGGCGCGTGGGGCGGGTCGAACGCCGGGGGCGGGTCTTTGCAAGAAACGACGACGACGACGGTACACATCGACGACGACGACGAAGATTCCACGGAGTTTTCCAATCCGTTTGCACCACCATCAGGAGGAGGAGGAGGAGGAGGAGGATCGAGCAGCACGGCGCCGTCACCACCGGCAGTAAAAGGCAGTTATAAGAACAGTAAGAAAGCGGCAACGGACGTGTACGAAGCGCCGACAGGGGCGGTCGCGAGAGATTCTGGGATGGACACGTTTGGCGCGTACGGCGGCGCCTACGATAACGCCGCCACGACGAATCCGCAACAACAACAACAACAACAACAACAACAAGAGAAAAGAGGTGGGGGTGGATTGTTTGGAGGTGGGTTTGGGTTTGGCGCGTTTGGTAGTAGCAGCGGTGGCGGCGTTGGAGGAGGAGGAGATAAGTCTTTAGCCCAGCAAAGGAAAGAACTCGAAAAGCGCGAGGGGGATATCGCGCGACGCGAACGCGAGCTCGCCGCGAGAGAAGCCGCCATGCGCGCTAACGGTGGCAGTGGAGGGCAACAAGTCAACAACTGGCCGTTTAAATTCTGGGCGATCGCGTACCACAACATCGACGCGGAAATTCCTTCCCAACACCAAAGAGCCGTGCGGATGTGTTACTACTCTTACCTCTGCTTAGTTTTGGCGTTATTCATGAACCTCTGCGCCGTCACCGGCGCGTTCTTCGTCGACGGCAGAGTCGTCTCTTGGTTAGTCGCCATCATCTACTTTCTCGCCGGCGTCCCCGGCGCGTACTTCATCTGGTACCGTCGCCTGTACATGGCGGCGAAAAACGACTCGGGTTTGAAATTCGGCTGGTTCTTCCTCATGTACCTCGGCCACTTGGCCTTCATGGTCTACGCGTGCATCTCCCCACCCGGTGGCGCCGGCGACCAGTGGTCCTTAGCTGGAATGATGGTCCTCAAATCCGCTCTGAACAAAGATAAAGTTTTAGGCGCGTTTTACGCCGTCGCGTTTTGTTTGTTCGCTTTAGACGCCGTTCTCTCGGTCGTCTCCATGCGGCTCGTCTGGACGAGCTTCCGAGCTGGTGGGCACAACGCCAGCACGGTAGGGGCGCAAATGGGCGCACAAGCCGCCAGTGGTGCCGCAGGCCGGTCCGCATTGCGCTCGGTCGTTTGATTTTTTAATTATACTATTCTACGTCGTGGACTACTCCGCACCGCATATTCTCTGCATTGTACGAACGCCACAACAACACCTCAGAAAAAGAACATTTACGTGTTGCACTCGTCGTTCCACGAACAAACGACAAAAACGTCAAAATCGTCATGGCATCATCACCACTCGGCAACAACAACGACGATTTTAACAACGAGAATGAAAGTTCAAAGAAGAAACAAACCGTCTGCGTGATTGGCGCCGGCATCAGCGGTTTATCCGCCGCCTATCTGCTCCACCAATCGAACGCATTCGCGGTCACGGTGTACGAGTCCGAACCCACCGCCGGCGGGCACGCGTTGACGCGGGAGAAGTCAAAACACGCCGGAGAATTGGACGTTGATTTAGGATTTCAAGTGTTCAATTTGACCACGTATCCACACTTGGTCGGTTTGTTCGAGGAGTTGCGCGTGAAACACGAGCAAAGCGACATGAGTTTCTCGTTACAAAGCGAAAGGACGGAGTGGGGGAGTTTAGGATTAAGTGGGATCTTCGCGCAAAAACGGAACCTGATCAATCCAAAGTTTTGGAACATGATACGGGAGATTCTTAAGTTCAAGAAAGTAAAACACGACGTGTTGAGCGGCTCAAAGAAGGAATATTGGGAGAAGAAAACGTTGGGGGAATATTTGCGGGAAAACGGGTATTCGGATTACTTCCGCGACCACTACGTGTTGCCGATGTGCGCGGCTATTTGGAGCTGTAACGATAAAGACGCGCTCGGGTTTCCTCTGAAACCGCTGATTACATTTTGGGCGAATCACCACTTGTTGGAGATCTTTGAACGACCGGTGTGGAGGGTGGTGAAAGGCCGGTCGAAGGCGTACGTGGAGGCGGTTTTGAAGGCGTTGCCGGACGGGTGCGTGAAGACGGGGAGGTACGTGCACACGGTGCACAGATATTTCGACGACGCTTCGAAATCGAGAATTAAAGTGAAAACGACCGAAACTAAGAAAGCGGCGACCGGGGAGCAAACGAAGGAGAAGTTTGACCACGTGATTTTTGCCTGTCACGCGCACCAAGCGTTGGCGATGATTGGCAAAAACGCCACGGAGAAAGAGTTGGAGATTTTATCGAATTTTCGCACGACGAGGAACGAGGTCGTGTTACACGACGACCCGCAGTTTATGCCAAAAAATCGAAGCGCGTGGGCGAGTTGGAACTGCAAATCTATCGGAAAGAAGGGCGAGAACGATTCCGTGTGCGTAACGTATTGGGTGAACTTGTTGCAAAATTTACCTAAGGGCGCGAAGGACGTGTTTGTGACGCTCAATCCGACCGAGAAAATCGACGAGGAAAGGGTGGAGTTTAAGAAATACTTAGGCCACCCGGTGTTTAACGAGAACGCGATCAAGGCGCAAGAGGATTTGAAGAGTCGCTTACAAGGTGAAAACAACACGTGGTTTACCGGCGCGTGGTTGAGATACGGGTTCCACGAAGACGGCATACACTCGGCGGTGGAGATGTGCAAGAAACTTTTAGGAAAAGACGACGTGGTTCCATGGATGCCTAGATTTGACGTCGAGCCGAAACAATCTTTGCTCGGTTCAGCGTTTATGAGCATGTTCCAAACGATTGCCGGGAAATGGATGCCGCCGAATGCGAAATTGACGTTTACGTTACCCACCGGCGTTGATTTTTCCATCTCCGGGAAGAGGGACAAGAGTAAACCAGTCCCAGACGAAGTTCGTTTGACCATATTTAGCGAAGATATGTTCAAGCAGTGCATCACGAGACAGGACATCGGACTTGGTGAGGCGTACATGAACAACGATTTCTCCGGCGACGTGATGGCGTTTTTGGATTTGATTTGTTCCGGCCACCCGTCGAAGCAGGAAAAATCAAACAGGAAGAAAGGTTTGTCCAATCCAAAAAAGAATTGGTTCAACCCGAAAGAGCTGGTGGCGGCAATCTTGTCCATCCTTGGTGGCGCCGCGGAAATGGCCGCGCACAAAGCGTTATCGAACACCAAGGAAGGGTCGAAGAAGAACATCGAGTACCACTACGACGCCGGGAACGCGTTTTATTCCTTGTTCTTAGACAACACGTTGTTGTATTCGTCCGCGGTGCACGTGAAGAACGCGGACGGAACGCCCGCGGAGTTGAACGGCGACGATAACATGTACATTGATAAGCTTCTCATGAATGGCAACCGAGAAATGACGTTCGAGGAGAAAGAAATTCACCTCGAGCAATCTCAATACGATAAAATCGACGCCATGATTGCTCGCCTCGACTTTAAGAAAACCGATGAGGTTCTCGAAATTGGCTGCGGGTGGGGCCAACTCGCCATTCGCTTGGCGACAAAAATTGGGTGTAAAGTCACTGGGTTGACGTTGTCCAAAGAGCAAGCCGCAGAAGCGCGCGCGCGAGTGGCTAAATTGAAACTCTCGCACTTGATTGAAATCAAAATTCAAGACTATCGCGACGAGACGAACGTGTACGATAAAGTCATCTCGATCGAAATGCTCGAAGCGGTCGGGCACGAACACTTGCCAACTTTTTTTGAAACCGTTCGAAATTGCTTAAAACCAAACGGCACGTGCGCGATTCAAGTCATCACCATCCCGGATGAACGATACAAACAGTATTGCGAAACCACTTCGGATTTCATCCGCGCGTACATCTTCCCCGGCGGTCATTTACCGTCCATCTCCGCCATGAAAAATGCAGCTCCAAACGGATTATCCTTAGATTCCTACGACGACATTGGTTTACACTATGCGGTTACTTTGCGTTTGTGGCGCGAACGCATGCTCGCTCGCAAACAAAAGGTCTTCGACCTCGGGTACAGCAAACGCTTCGTGCGCATGTACGAATTTTACTTCGCCTATTGCGAAGCGGCTTTTAAACACGGATTAATTGGCGATTTACAAATGACCTGGAAACGCGATGGGTACGATTTAGACGCGTTAAAAGCGAGAGACGAAGAGGATAAATTGAAATCCAACGAAGCGGAGTTCTCTTGGGCCGTCTTCGCATCCCTCCTCTTCCTCCTCTTTCTCTTATTCGCCGTCTCCATCCTGCTCTCCACGGAACGCGCGAAAGAGAAATACACCGCGCTGATTCTCCCACTTCTTCAACGAAAAGGCGCGATAATCGATAACCCATTCGCAACAATCATCATCGCGTTCGTAGCAACCCTCGTCTTCCGATTTATGCTCCTGCGACGAAACATCGCAAACGCGCGAGAAGAGGCGAAAAAATTAGCCAAAGACCGTCTGGCGACGATGCAACGCGAAGGCGGCGGAAGACTCGGAGACGGGTACGCCGCCGCGTGATGCTACATTTAAGTGAGGGTTTCCTGTACATAACTTCGCACTCTCTCTTCTTACCTGCTACTACTACTAGGTATCGTTTTTGTATCATCATATTTATACCGTAATAAAACGCGCGCGGGCGTTCCCGCGAGTATAAAGAACATCCAGACCTTTCGATTGACGAATTTTGACGAAAGGGCAGCAAAATCCAACAATTTTTCCTCACTCGGAAAGCGTTCAAAAGTAACGCACGAACGAGAACTTAAGAACGAGACCACGTTCGGCCGAGACTCGATGTCGTCGTCGAAAGTCCCACCGACTTTTACGACTTTTGTTCAGACGACGACGACGAACGTGAATGTGAACATAAACGCCGCTCAACATCGTACCACTCCGACGAGTGCGCAAAATTCCACGAATCGAATCTCCTCCACCAACGACCAAACCAACGACGAAAGCGCTCATCATGGGGTTAAAGTCATCGTCGGTGAGCTGAACAACAAGTACCAACTGGTTCGAACCATCGGTCGAGGCGCGTACGGCCAAGTGTACAAAGGCATCGACGCGTCTTCGAAGAAAGTCGTCGCGATAAAAGAGATTTCTTTGGCGGGCGTTTTGGAAAAAGATTTAACGCTCGTCACAGGGGAGGTGGACTTGTTGAGTTCTTTAAGACACGAAAACGTCGTGCGGTACATCGAAGCCATTCGGGACGACCATCACTTGTACATCGTTCTGGAGTATTGCGAGAACGGGTCGTTAGCGTCCGCGTTGAAGAGTTTCTCGTCGTCGAACAGCATTTCCGGCGGGATTGGAGGGGTTGGACCGTTTCCGGAGAGTTTAGCCGCCGTGTACGTGTTTCACGTTTTGAAAGGTTTAAGATATTTACACGAGCAAGGCGTGATTCACAGAGACGTGAAAGGGGCGAACATTTTATGCACCAGGGATGGAGTGGTTAAATTAGCGGACTTCGGCGTGGCGACGAAAGTGAACACGGCGACGGCCACGGGTAAAGTTGGCGACGTTTACCAGAATAGTAACGGGGATGATAATAACAAGAGCAACAACACTAGTCATAGCAACGTCGAGATAGCGCGGTCTCCGAATGTAGAACTACTGAGAACGAAAAGAGAGGAAGAAGAAACGGCAAAGCTCGTTAAAAGTAGGAGGTCGCAAATGGCGCTGAAGAATCGTTTGTCGAAGGAGAATAGCGGTAGTGATGCGAGCGGTTTGTTCGACGGCGGGAAACCGGCGCCGCCGAAAAAGAAGGAAAAAGGTGGGAGACGGCAGTCGCTCGGGTCGCCCGGAAATTCACCGAAAGGAGGAGGTGCCAAGGAGAATAAGAACAATAACGGCGAGATGCGTTTAAATGCGAGCAACGACGTTACGTTGGAAACGCCGCCAGCGAAAGGCCTTTTGAGATCTCCCGGCAGTAACAACGGCGGGTCGCCTTCCTCACCTCAACAGTTCAGCGATAATGTCGTCGGTTCGCCGTATTGGATGGCACCGGAGGTTATCGAAATGACTGGCGGCGTTACTACCGCAGCGGATATTTGGTCCGTTGGTTGTACGTTGATTGAGTTATTGACTACAAAGCCGCCTTATTTTGATTTAGCGCCAATGGCGGCGTTGTTTAGAATGGTCAGAGACGACATACCGCCGCTTCCAGCTTCGGGTATTTCCAAACAGTGCGAAGATTTTTTGAGACAGTGTTTCCGAAGAGACGCGTCGACGCGACCGACTGCGAGGGAGTTGTTAAAGCACCCGTGGATTGAAGACGCTCGAAACGAGTTAGCTTCGACTTGGCTTCCGAAAGAAATCAGAGACGCGCACAACGCTTTAATAGAAGCCGATAATGAACAAGAAGGTAACACTAACGCCATGCGAATTGCAGATGGACTCGCTGGCGCGGTAGATAAAATGGTAGTCGACGTGGAGTACAGGGATTCCATCTACTTTTCCTCGGAACGACCGATATCGACGATCAACGCGAATGTCGACGACGAAAAGAACAGCGCGGATTTGCGGAGATTAAAGCTCGAGAGACGCGAATTAAAGAAGAAACTCCGAAAAGAAGGCGACGAAAAACCGGATTTGAAAAAGTTAACGACGATTGATCGCGCGACGGCGGCGCTCATGGCGGCAGATGCGGTGTTAGATAACGAGAAGAAGAGAAACATACAGGATAGCAGCGAATCGGATTCGAATCTTTCCTCGGACGAAGAGAGCGATTTCGATGACGATAAAAACGCAAGCGCCGCGACAGACAGAGAGAGCGGTGCGAACGGAAGCCGACCAGGATATAAGCGAAACAACATGCGCATAGACGTGAAAAGTTTGCCACCGTCGGTTACTGCCAGCGATAGAGGGACGCTCTTAAAAGAGTGGCTCGATATTCGGAGTGGACGGAAACTGGCGGGAACGGCGCACAATATCAACAAAAATCACAGGTCCTCCGCTTTTCGCACTTCGGCGGATTCGGATAACGAAAGTTCCGGTCCGTCCACGCCAAAGTCTTACATAGGGACGCCAGTCTCTCAAAACGGTGGCGAGCATCTCAGAGACGACCAGAGCTCTGATCAACAAAACAGAAGCAGCTTTGAAGACGACGGTGAGTTTGCTTTGAACGGCGCGAAGCTCTCCGGCAACGCTTTACTTCGCATCAATCGCGGCTTTTCGCGTTCGAGTTCGTATGATGATTTATATGGGTCGTACGGCACGTCGCAATTTGATGAAGCGCACATAAACGACGCGTGGGAATCGCTCGCGTCGGCAATGGACTTGAAAGACAACGGTGCAGTCGAAAGAGCCGGGATATCGGTGAAAGATTCCATGGAACGCTACCATCTCATGTTCGATGGAAGCGGGCATCCGATCATGGAAGAGGCCACGCAAGGATATCACCAAGAAAATGGTACCACCGCAACAAAACCATCAACAAAGACGCACGCGACGTCCTCGCTTGATGCGGTAGAATCGTACGGCACGTGTAAAGCTATCCCCTCGCGCAGAGTGCTGGCGTCCGTGGCGGATATTTTGTCCAATGAATCGCCGGAATACGATCGATCGAGATGTGTCGCACTCGAAGCGCTCGTTTTCGCCATGCGTGCGGCGGATCAAACGAGTCGAATCGCGTTAGCTAGTGCACTCGTCGCTTTAGATGTGTGTAGATTTGCCAGTGCAGTTGCCGCGAAAGACTTTGAAGTGTCTTCTCGGAGAGCGAAGATTGCGGCTTTAAACTTATTGGAATCAGTCGCTAAGTGTCAGGTACCCGCGTTTTCCGCCATCGCGCCGAGTGTTGCGCCCGGGATCGCAAAAGCTTTGTCCGTCGGATATTTCGGAGAATCCGGTAAGGCGTTGACGCGAATAGCCGTCGATTGCGCTCGGGCCGCCTTTATCCCTCCAAAACCTCGCGAAAGAATCCAAGCGGTACGAATGCGCCAGGCGATGGTATCTTTGAAGAGAAAATTGCAAGACCGATCGCGTTTCGACGATAAAGAGTTACGAAACATCGAACGCGAAATTCGTCAGTCGGATATGGAAATCATAAAGGAGGAAGCCGCGCAACTTGACGCGACGTGGGCGAACGTGCGGGCGTTGGCCAAAGCGAACGTCTTTCCGCATTTGGTGCAAGCGTTGGGTCAAACGCACTTTGGCCATCTCGAAGAGGCAAAAGTAGCAAACGAAGACCCGGCGACGTTTACGTCCTCATCGACCGTAACGAACGAAAAAATTGCTGATTTCATCGCCAACTTGTTGAGCAACCAGGCGATGACATCGAAAATGCTTTCCGAAGGGAAAGGTAGCGCGGCCGAAGCCGACCGCGAAAAGAAGGACAAGGACGAAGACGACGAGAAGAAGAAAAAAAACAAAGACAAGTCTACGAACGATGACAATAAAGACGGGGGTAACGACGATGACGATTCAGACGACGACGAGTACCTCGCTTTATTGGAGCAAAACGCCAAAAGAACCGGGTTCAAATCTTTCGATACGCAAACGAAAAACTTGCTCTGCGACATCGGCGTCATCCACGGCTTCTTGGCGCAAATCTGCGTCGTGTCGAAGAAAACCAGAGAAAAATTGGCGAAAACGATCGAGTCTTTGACGGAAAATGCGGACACTTTAGATCGATTACAAAAGTCAGGATGCATTCCCAAACTCGCGCAATTGATTGAAATCACGTGGAGAGAAGACAACGACGACGATAACCAAATCGGTTATCTCGGTTTCGACGCCGAACGCGGCTCGAAACGCGCCGGGGTGATCAACGTCGATTTACTCTACGAATCTGTCGCCTGTAACGGTCGAACGCGAGCAGCGGCGTTGCGAGCGATTCGAAATCTGTGCGTCGCTTCAAAATCCTACCAACAACAAGCGGCAACGTGCCACGCGAGTTGGGTTCTGTGCGAAATCGCCACGAGCGGCACGGAAGCGGAAAAAGACGTCTGTTTGCCTCTCTTGTGCAGCTGCGTTTCCGCGTCTCGAGCGGCGAGAGAAAAGTTGGTAAAACACGGCATCTTAGACACGCTCGTCTCCGTCATCGATCAAGAAGGCAACTGCGAACGCAAAATTCTCGCTTTACAAGCCTGCGTCGTTTGGCTCAACGCGGAACCTTGGGAAATCGAAGCGCGTTTACTCACCGCGGACGCCTTGGACGTCTTGGTCCTCGCCTTTGCGTTTTCCAGGAAAAACAAAAGCAACATCAACGGCGAAAGCACACTCCACGCGCTCGCGAATTTAATCGGTGAATCCAGCCGCCTCTCCCGAGCCGTGAGTGAACAGAAAAACGTCGTCACATCCGTTCTCGGCGTCGTCCTCGACGAACCTTCCGTTCGAGCGCCCGCGGCGACCGCCGGTTGTAAACTCGCCGGTTTAAAAGCCATGGGTCACATACTCGAACACGCGGACACACCGAGAGATATCATGCGCACGCACGATTTGAAAACAAAGTTAGAACGCTTGGCGAGGAGTAAAACTGAAGTCATCGTCGCGCAATTGACCGATAAGTTGATGCGACGGTTGAATATTATTTAATACATAGAATAGAATAGAATAGAATAGAAAGAACCACCACCACCCGGAATAGAAGAGAAAAAATTGTAAGGCATCAGTTTTAGGGTTTCATATTAGATTAGGGTTTAAACCTAAACGATCTGATCGGATTTTTCCTTCTCGCGCTCTCTCTCGCGTTTCCTTTCCGCACTCTCCGACTGTCGATCGAACGAAAAGCAGATCACACAAACGTCTAAACATGTTCCGGAGAATCAGCGTCCAAGCGGCCCGCGCGGTGGTGCAGGCGTCGTCGAACGTTTCTTCCTCCTCCACCTCTTCTTTCACAAACAACGCGTTGAGACATTCGAATAAAATCGGCTCGAACTCGTCGTTTCCCCAACAACAAAAAGCAGCCATGGCGATGAGCGCGGTCGAACTCTCCTCGTTACTCGAACAAAGAATCTCGAACCATTACACGGATTTGAACATCGACGAAATCGGGCGAGTGTTATCCGTCGGGGACGGCATCGCGCGCGTGTACGGGCTGAACA
>Ga0115555_1003267_pt1 | contig 10541 bp, 10 predicted proteins | sample COGITO_mtgs_1104_2_FD_87285 | JGI IMG/M metagenome (GOLD analysis project Ga0115555, IMG submission 87285) | Pelagic marine microbial communities from North Sea - COGITO_mtgs_110407 | ecosystem: Environmental > Aquatic > Marine > Epipelagic | place: Germany:Helgoland, sampling site Kabeltonne...
CCCTCCTTCTCGCCAAGCAATCGGATTTTTTCCTCCAAATCACGGAGTCTTTGTTCCGCATCCTCACTGATGCCTCCTCCTGTGCCTGACTTCTCTATTTTGTCTACCCGTTCTCCCAGTTCTTTACACACTCCCGCGATCGTCTTCTGCGCTGCCGATTGCTTCGCTTCCTGGTTATCTTTCGCCTCGCCAAGCTGCGCAACCCGGGCGGACAATTCTTCCACTGTGGAGGCTAGTTCCTTATTCGATTTCGCCTGAGCGTCGTATAAATCGTCATGGATCGATGTTGCCTGTTTCTCAAGCATCCCATTAAGCGATGCTTGAATGGTCTTTTGAACCTTTTCGAGCTTCTCATCCAGTGACGTTTGAATGCTTCCTTTAATGCTGTCAGTGGAGGCAGAGATTTTGTCCTCAGTTTGTCTTGTCAAAGTTGCTGTGAGCTCGTTGGAGAGCTTGTTGGAGAGCTCGTTGGAGAGCTCGTTGGAGAGTCGCCTCGACAATTCGACGATGTCGCTTTTACTGACCCCATTCTCCTCCTTGTTGCTGCTGCTGCTGCTCTGGCCACGGCCTAGTTCGACCTCGTCCTCGACCCACTTCCGTAACCGCTTGATTTCGTTACTCAAAAATTCAATATTTTTCGCAGTGTTGCGGCCCTCAGTCTCGGCCGTCTCCAAGAATCCCTTCCACTGCGCGCGGTTCCTTCCAACATAACCACCCATGACTTCTTCCATTTCCTCCCTCCGAATCACTGACTGCATACTGACGTTAAGACTGGATATCTGTTGGTGTATTAACGTGTCTTTCTGCTCCGTTTCTCGGAGCAGTGCTTCGGCTTGAGATATCCAGATCTGGTGCTTTGATGTCATGGAGTTGCAATACTCTACAGATTCACCGTTAATATCGACCTTCCTTTGCAGTATCCCAATCTTCCCCTCCAACGTCGATCTTTCCCTATTCAAGGCGTGAAGCTGGGAATAAAGCTCTTGGATATCGTTATTGTTGCGCCGCTCTCGCCGCCCTAGGTCGGATACCTCGCGCTCATGAGTCATTGTGATGTTTTCAATTTCTTCTCTCATGGTCTGCTGGCTTGATATTATTGAGCGATGCAGTGGCCCAGCGGCTGAGTGGTCATTTACATACGTTAGTTTGGTGGGAGATATGAAGTTGGAAGTATTCGTCCGGTCGGTGAGCGCGGGTCTTGGTGAAAATGACCTCGGGCTACCACCCTCGGTGATTGACATCATCCGATCGTCTTGAGGAACTGTAGGAGGAGGGGGTGGAGCTGGCAGTCGCTCAAAATAGTCGTTCGTTTGTTGGTTCACAGAGTTCCGTAAGGCATCCCAGTCAATGAATCCTGAGGTTGAAGAGTTTGGTGAAGATGACATGGGACAAGTATGGCGTCGTTCAAACACAGTGAGAAGATTTTATTGAAGGGTTCGGGAGAATGTCGGCCTAAATAACTTGCGAGGTAGCTAAAATCGGCTGTTTGTGTCCTTCGTTCGAGTTGTAATGGCAATAAAAAAAAATACCATTAGTTCTCTTGGAGTTAAAACCCCAATTCCCACCACTTGTTTCTCCACTGAGACTCCAACCAAAGCTGAAATTCTACTAAACTTCAATATAAAGATTAGTATATTTCCCTTCCGCGTTTGAAACTACTAGCTTCATCGGTAAACGCAAATTTTACTTATATTATCCCATCGGAAACATACACAACGTCAACTCTTCTGATGGCATATGGTGACCAACAAAAAGCGGTCCTTACCCCTAAAAACCGTAAGGAACGCGATGAGAAGATCAGAATGTTATATGAGGAGTATATCCATTTGCATTCCGTGATGGCATCTTGGTATGACACTCGCACTCCCAACCCTAAGCTCGAGCCTCTTTTTTGTGCGGGAATGCAAGGCATCGAGCTCGGCTTTATCATTCTAGGGGAGTTCATTTCGGACGTCCGCGGGTACGTGGTGAAGCGTCCTCGTGTTGAAATGGTTGCGGAGGATATCCAGAACCAGATGGAATTGCTGGCAGAAATATGTGATGGAGAGTTGGAGGATGACCGTGATTTGTACGGGACAGAGAGTGGCACCTCTACCCTCACACAGGACTTCCCGTTCGATGGAGCGCCGCCTACTACGGACAACCAGAACGTTGGCAAAGCTTCACAGAGTCCTGCTCTTGATGTGGTAATTGAAGCTCTAAAGAAAACGTACCCCTCGATTACGACCTTTGAGAAACAGGTGAGATAGATAATGAGTGTGTTGTGTGTCAGTGTCATGAAACAAAAAAAGTCCCTCGCTTTTCTTCTCCCCCCCGAACAATCGATTGCTAACCCTGAGCGACGCGATGCGACGCGACGCGACGTGACGTACGTAGTCCATTAAAAAGGTGGTCAGAAACATCACCGGAACTTTCGTCACTTGCTTCAGCGACTGGACTGTCGGCGTGGGTGTGGAAGAGCAGCTCTCTACCCTCCGTTCCATTGTTGGGCTGAAACCCCTTACTGTTGAGTTCGGCCGCCGTTACCTTGACTACGCCACTTTGGTGAAGCCGACGGTTATGGCCGAGACGAAGAAAGACTACATCCATAACGAAGACTTTTTCTTCCGCTCTGTCCACCTTGGCACAGAGTGCTGGGCTTTCATCGCTCTCCGTCGACTTGAGTCTGCTGAGGAGCAGATCGCCAAATATAACCACTGGCACAACGCGGCTGCCCACATTCTATCCGCATCTCACATTCTCCACTACCTTGGTAACCACGTGATGATGCTGACCTCCATGGTTCTTCGGGATTACCTTCAGTTGAAGGTTGAGATTGAGGGCACAAGTGGTGAGGGGAGTTCGGCCGTAAAGGTGCTGAAACCCAAGATCAAGACACTTTATGCGCCATTCATGGCCACTCTACTCAGAATGAAGGAGGGTGGAGACGCAGAGGACGCTGAAGTTTTCTCCAAGAGAGCTGAAGAGTTGTCCGACGAGGAGGAGCAAGAAATCCTCATGTACCTTTACCAGAACCCCGACAAGCTTCCGGATCTGTATGCTTATGCAAAGGCGCTCGAGTGCATTGAGTCTGGACTTTTGGGAGGTTTCTACTACAAACATTTCTGCCTCGCTTCTAATGTTATCGGTTCTACTGCCAAGGGGACCATGAACAAGTCAGTGAAGGCGCTGAAAATCGGATATGAGAAAGGAATTTTTCAGAATCTCGACGTGGTTCGCGCCTCCCTTGGTGATGTCATCGACGCCGAGCTATCTCAATTTAAAGGCCGAATTATGCTCGACATTGAAGACACCTGGGGCGATAAAATGGGCGGAGATAAAGAAGAAGCCAAGCGTGAGATGCTCGAAAGATTCGACCGCGAGGGGGGCTTTTCTCCTCTTGCCAAGAAGTCGAGTACTGGCGGCTGTCCATTTGGTTTCGGTTCGACTACTCCTTCCGCCGATTCGGAGAAACCTTCAGAAGAAAGTATCGACAGCAGTCCTTTGTCTACTCCCGGGAAGTCGCCCTCGCCATCCAACTCCCGAGCGATTAGTCCTTCGCCCACCGCCCCTTGTGGTCACTTTGACCGGGTCCGACGCGCTCTCTACTCCGACAGCAACACCCCTCTGGAATTCACCAACGCGTGCAGGGAGCTGAATGGCGGGGCTCTCAAAACCGTTGCATTCTTGGACCATGCTTGGGGAAAGACCCCTCCTCAGTGTCTCGTCAAAGCCAGCAAACGCCAATATGCGCTTTATGACAAAGGAAACACAGCCTGGGACGTCATCTTCGGCGATATAATCCCCGAGGCGATTGGGCACATCAGACGCGTTTTGAGTGTTCGAGAAGACTCCTCGGTTGAGTTCGGCCATAACTCCCACGAGCTCATCAGCAGGCTCATCAGCATCAAGCTCGAGAAGGTCATCAAGGGGTCTTTCAACGGGGCTTCCGGTGGCGGCATCATCGGCAATTTGGTTGGTACCATGACCGGGGCGGCCTCCAATGGACCGACACCTATGCGAATATTGACCACCGATACGGAGTTTTACTCCTTTACGCGCCAGATGAACCGCCTGAACGAGATGAATGTCGGCGGTAAAGCAGTCGAAGTTGTCGTTGTTCCCATTGAACCTCTCGCCACGTTCGAGGAGCGCTTTTTGGAAAGAGCTCGGGAGGGGGGGGGACTGGAACGATGGGATATTATTTACGTCAGCCAATGTGTTTACTCCACTCAGGAAACTATTGTGCAAGATCTCACCGGGTTCAATCAGAGCATCAGTGCGTTGTTGAAGGAGACTGACAACGAGGACTGTTTTTTCGTCATCGACGGCTACCACGGCTTCGGGGCGATCCCTACGGATCTGTCCTCCTTTGAGAATGCATTTTACGTCAGTGGAATGTTGAAACATGTTGGGAGTGGAGCGAATGCATGCTTCCTCGTGATACCGAGAAGTAAGGTTGATTCTGTGAGGCCGCTTTTCACTGGGTGGCTTGCAGACCTCAGGTGAGTGAGCAAGGGGAAGCACGGGGGGGGGTGGTGGGGGTGAAGCGAAGGGAGTCGCTTCGCTTCACGAGCGCAGTACTATCTTCACCTCGGGTCTTGTTTCTAAATCTCCTTATAAACCTGATTTATAACATAACATTCTCACACTTCTCCTCTTTAGCGTCCTTGGTGCCGAGTCTACTGGGCTCAAAATGGGGAGCAATGTTGGGTGGATGGAGGGGTTCAGTCTCATGGGAGGGACCCCAAGCTTTGCACCTTGCCTGATCATCTTCAATGAAGTGATGCGAGCTTGGCAGAAAAACAATATCAATGTCAAGGCTGTTCATGCACATGTTATGGCCCTTCATCGACAGTTCCTGGATGGACTCGCCGAGCTCAAGGAAGAAATGGGCAGTGATGACCTTGGTGTGTGGGGCGCACAGTGTCCTCTTATACCCGAGCCAGTCAGGAGCCACACCCTCGTCTTCAATACGAAAGACCCAAGCGAGAGCAAGGTGGTCGTGGAGAAGATGCTGCGATGTGCAGATGTAGAGATTGATAGCCGGAAGACTTATGTGAGGATCGGATTTGGTTTCAACCACAACTGTGAGGATGTCGCCAAACTGCTTTCTGGTTGCAAAGATGTTCTAATGGAATTGAAGGTTAAAGTCTGAACAACAAGTGGGTAGTAAGTACGCGCGAACGCGAGAACGAGTATTATCACCAATATTGTGGAACAGAGCAACAGGAACAGCAGAGCAAAAAATGTAAATAGCAACAGAGGTGTTTTACAGCAATGGCAATAACAATACATTGGCCCTATTTTTTTTAATACTTGCGGTTAGCGCTTTGGTTCCGGCATCTGGTCCACGTCGGGCTTCTTCCATTCGACGGCCTTGTGGGCATGCCCATGCCCATGTCCATGGCCGCCCGCAGGCTTCAAAGCATAATCAACAGCAAGGAAGATTCCAAAGGCAACAATTGCAGGTTTGAGACCGGGGAATGGCTCTTTCCAGAGACCGCTGATGAAAGGGTGTCGCCGCCAAGCGTCCTGGCCTCTAAAATTCATTACGTGAGGAAAATGTGTAGGGCTCACGGGGGTAAACTAAGTGGGGTGGCGTTTGTCCCTGCTCGTTGATATTGGCCTGAGGGTGGTTGTGTTTCAGGGGATTACGACAGGGCAGTAACAAAGCAGCAAGACGGTTGTAGATGTGAGATGGGGCCAACGGCTGGACAAAATGGTGACACTACTCGGTAATATTTCCAACAAAATTTTAGTGTTTTACGAAACACACTTTAACCAACTCCCAAAATCATTTAACCGCGATATGGCTCAACCACCGCCACCCCCATCGATTATGCCGCCCTGGACGGCCCCGTCAGACGCGTCTCCCAAGCTTCACGTGTTAAACTCTCTCACCCGTACGAAGGTCCCCTTCGTTCCTACGAGAGGGGACAACCGTGTGAATTGGTATATGTGTGGTCCAACAGTGTACGACGCATCTCACATGGGTCATGCAAGAACTTACTTGGGATTCGACATTATCAGGCGTATCATGACTCAGTATTTTCACTATGATGTGAACCTAGTTATGAACATCACAGACATTGATGACAAGATTATCAAGAGAAGCAATGAACAGGGTATCGACTTTAGTGAGCTTGCGAGGTATTGGGAAGGGGAATACTTGAAGGACATGGAGGTGAGTCTTTGGAATTTGTTCCCGTGGGAGTAAGGCGGCCACCTCATCACACCACACCACACACAACACAAAACAAGACAACCCAAGACGAAACACAACACATTTATTCACTAATACACTCTCTTGTACGGGGCAGGCTTTGAACGTGGCGGTTCCGGACGTTATGACTCGCGTGAGCGAGTTCATGCCCGAGATCATTGAGTACGTGTCCACAATCATCTCAAATGACTTTGCTTATGAATCAAATGGGAGTGTGTACTTCAATACCTCTAATTTCCATGGCTCGGATAATCACCACTACTGCAAACTTTGCCCAGAGGCGCTGAACAATGCAGAACAGCTTGAGGCGGGGATGAAGGAGGGAGAGGGTGTGCTGTCACAGGACTTTGGGACGGACAAGAAGTCTGGGAGCGACTTTGCGCTTTGGAAGAAGGCGAAAGAGGGAGAGCCCAGCTGGGATTCTCCTTGGGGAAAGGGCCGACCTGGCTGGCACATTGAGTGCAGCGTAATGGCGAGTAACATTTTTAAAAAGATGGGCGTTCCTGGAGGAGCGATGGATGTTCACTCGGGAGGGGTGGACCTGAAGTTTCCTCACCATGACAACGAGATTGCTCAGGCTGAGGCAGAGAGCGGTCTGAACCAGTGGTGTACCTACTTTCTCCACGCCGGGCACCTCCATATCTCTGGCTTAAAAATGTCCAAGAGGTGAGTGACGAGTGCATTCCTGAAACACCATTTCTTGATCTCACCTCCATTTTTTGTTTCTCTTTTCTTGTCAAATTTGAATGACGACAGCCTCAAGAACTTCATCAAGATTAATGAGGCGCTCAAAAGCAACACTGCCCGTCAGATCCGAATGTGCTTTCTTTGTCACAAGTATAACGATCCAATGGATTACGGGGATAACACGGTGCAGCACGCTGTCAGCATCGAGAAGATCTTCAATGAGTTTTTCCTCAATGCCAAGAGCAAGTTGAGGGACTGCAAATTGTCTGACTCACAGAAGTGGGGAGATGAGGAGGTGAGCGCGAGATGAAAATTGTGGCCAAATTCTGCCACGCGCATTTTTTCTCCCCGCTGCTGAAAGGCTCCGGACTATCTAAAATCCTATTCAAAATATGATTTTTTTTTTTTTGTATTATTGTACTGCAGGCAAAACTTGGGCTTGCTCTAGAATCAGCAAAGTCGAAGGTCCACGCTGCGCTCTGTGACGATTTTGATACCCCCGCCGTAATCAAAGCACTGCAAGATCTTGTGGCAGCCGGAAACCAGTACATGGCAACAGCAGGGACTGTCGTGAATTTAATTCTTCGAGCGACAGCTGTCTATATTACTGAAATTTTCAAAGTCTTTGGGCTCATTAAAAACGGACCAGAGATTGGTTTTCCTATCGGTGATAATGAGGGCGGAGCCGACAAGGAGGAGACACTTGGGCCCGTGCTTGATGCTGTATTAAAGTTTCGGCAATCAATACGATCCGCAGCCAAGAATAGCGGTGACAAGGAAGCTCTCAAGATGTGTGACGCTCTCCGGGATGACATTTTGCCACAACTGGGCATCAGGCTAGAAGATAAAGAAGGAAGCGAGGGAACCTGGAAGCTCGTCTCGGCAGAGGAGCTTATGCGCGAGAAGGAGCAGCAGGAGCTTGAGAGACAAAGGAAGCAGATGGAGAAAGATGCCAGGGCCAAGGAGCAAGCCGAAAAGGACAGGATGAACGCACTTTCACCAGAGGAATTCATGAAGCAGCTCACGCTTGAAGACGGCAAGACGGTTAAATATTCCAAGTTCGGGGATGATGGACTGCCAACACATGACTCCAAGGGAGAGGAGCTGCAGAAGAGTTCCATCAAGAAAGCTGGCAAAGAGTTCCAAACACAAAAGAAAAAATATGAAAAATTCTTGGCGAAGCAGCAGAAATAATCGCAGCAACTGTTGAAGTGAACGGCATGTTTAGTTGCAATTTTGTTGTATTCTTTTTTTCTTCTCTTCTTCAGCCACAGGGACATAATGGTTCAATTTTGTGTTTTCTGTGTCTTTCTCTGTCTCATACACCATACCAGTACATTCTCGGTACCACCTCAGATAAACAACTATTCGCCTAATTCCCTGAAACCAAAGCATCGCCAGCTCTCTCTTTCTCTCGCTACCGCTACCGTAGATGATTCAAGCAAACCTGATGTGGTGATAATAGGGTCGGGTGTGGGCGGTCTGGTTGCTGCGAATATCCTAAAGAACGTTTACAAGAAGTCTGTCCTCGTGTTGGAGTCACACTACAATGCAGGCGGCTGCGCACACTCTTTCGAGCTGAAAGGACATACTTTTGAGAGCGGTCCGACCATACTCCTTGGCTGCAGCTCCCCCCCTTACAATCCGCTACGCCAGGTGTTAGATTTGTGCGGCCTGAGTGTCGATTGGATCCCATACAAGTCTTGGGGAGTGCTTGGCGATGGAGATGATTGGGATCTAGAACTCGGTGTCGAGGGATTCAAAAAGCATCTGAGAGAAAATGGGCGGTTAAAGGCGCTGGAGGAGTTTAATGGACTTAGAGAAATAACTAGAAGCCTTGCTGAGAGTGCTTCGACTATTCCCGCTATGGCGATGCGTGCCGATTCGAACCCCACGCCCCTGCTCCTGCGCCACCTCCCGTCTCTTGTCAGCCTCCTCTCCCAACCCTCAAATGGTCTGGGTCCTTTCGATCCCTACATAAACGGGCCGATATTCAAAGTCAGTGACCCCTGGCTGCGTTCTTGGCTGGATGCTTTATCTTTCTCCCTGAGCGGGGTGGACGCGGCGTCCACACCGGCTAGCGCCATCGCATATGTTCTCTACGACATGCACAGGGAGGGCGCCACCCTTGACTACCCTCGGGGGGGGATGGGATCAATCGTGGATGAACTCGTGAGGGGTATTGGTGGGATTGGAAATGGTCTACTGCTCAGGAAGCAGGTCGAGGGGATCGTCTTGGACGAGAGAGGGGAGAGGGCTGAAGGTGTCATTGTGGGGGGGGAAGTCATCAAAGCCAAGGAAGGAATAATCTGCAATGCCCCTGTGTGGGCGCTCCCTCGACTGATGAAAGGCCAACAAACTCAAAGTACTGAAATGGAAGAGTACCTAAAAATCGCGTCCGCGACACCTTACACTCGCAGCTACCTGCATCTCCATCTGGTGCTAAACTCTACAGGGCTGGACTTGTCATCACTCCGTCCTCACTACACAGTCTTTGATAAAGGCCTAGTGGGGGACGCAGAGCAAGTCCTGGCCCAGGGTAATATGATAGCTGTTTCGAACCCATGCGTGCTGGACCCCACCCTCTCGAAGGAAGGCACCATCGTCATGCACGCTTACTGCTGCGGTAACGAGGACTTTGCTATCTGGGAACAGTGGGAGGGAAACGGGATGCAGCGAGACAGAGAAGGGTACGAGAGGAAGAAGAAAGAGAGGGCTGAGTGTTTGTGGAGGAGCGTGAATAAAGTGATCGGGGATGATGCGAGGGAAAGGGTGGTAGAGGAGTATGTTGGGACGCCGCTTACCCACAAGCGCTTCCTTTCTCGCTTCAAGGGTACTTATGGGGCCACTCCCTCGGGGCTCCTCAAAAATGGACAAACCCCAATTCCGAATCTATTTTTATGCGGGGACAGTGTTTTCCCCGGGATTGGGGTGCCAAGTGTGGCTCTCAGTGGAGCGGCGGCTGCTAATAGTTTTGTCAGCAGCTTTCGGCAAATGCTCAAGTATTGATATTGACGATGGTGAATGGTGATCTGTTTCACCTTTGAAACTTTACAATGGGCAGCACCCATTATTTTAGTTTCATTTATGGGTTAATGTTAGAGAATCTTTACCAGGTTGGAGGCCTGTCTTTTTCTGTGTGAGTGCCGGAAATGGTTTTCTGTTTCAAATACACTTCGAAAAGTCTTGTAATTAATTCACCTTGTACCCCACGTTTCACACAAATTTCAATATGTATCCTACTAGACCTTGAACTCCATTACCCCCGGAAGCACTCATCGTTTGCAGAAAAAGACCAACATCTAGCGAACCAATTTGAGTAACCCTTCGAGTAGGGAAGTTAGCAAGTGCTATTGCATGCTTCTCAGCCTCAGTTCCATTAGCTTCGTTCACTGCTTGATTATATTTTCCTAAAAGTCGTAGGAACAATTTTCGCAAAGTTACGCATTTGTAGCGATCACGAAGATAGGGGACAACATCGGAAAATCCAGCAGAATTCGCCGCGCTCCTCAGGGAGGAGCACCCCCAAAACACATAACTGCCCAACTGCGTGAGCCCGTCCGGGAGCGACACGCTCGTCAGGGAGGAGCACTCCATAAACACTTGATCGCCCAGCTGCGTGAGCCCGTCCGGGAGCGACACGCTCGTC
>Ga0115555_1003268_pt1 | contig 10541 bp, 8 predicted proteins | sample COGITO_mtgs_1104_2_FD_87285 | JGI IMG/M metagenome (GOLD analysis project Ga0115555, IMG submission 87285) | Pelagic marine microbial communities from North Sea - COGITO_mtgs_110407 | ecosystem: Environmental > Aquatic > Marine > Epipelagic | place: Germany:Helgoland, sampling site Kabeltonne...
AGACGGGCTCGCGTGAATTGAGAGTTAATTGGGAGTCGAGGGGCCCTTAATATAATGTATAAGTCAGAAACGAAGAGTTTTGATGTAAAAAATTAATCTTGAGTGGAGAAATTGTTGGTTTTTTCCCATTGTGTTGGGGGTTGTCGAACCGCGAATTTTCTTCATTGAACAATCCAAATTCCAACATCCAACAGGGGTAAATTATATGAACAAATCACAATAAGTTCCTCTTGGTGTGTAAATGTTCTTCCATGTAATCGTATTATTTAGTAGTAGGTCAGTTTTCGCACACATGTAGTAGTAGTATATACAACAATCCTCCGATGAGAATTGTAAAACAGTTCTTAGTTGTCTCCGTTGCCCAAAAATATGTGTGGGGCTTCCTCTTTCTGCTTCTCCAAACTGGCTGTGTAAATTTTCTTTGCATCAATCAACCTGATCTTTGCAAATACCTGTACTGGATTTTGGCCAGATTCCCTTCCTCCTCCCATTTTTCCCACGACGCCGTCACCTCCAACCCCGTCCCATCTTTTCCCCTTGCTAGAATTGAGCTCTTCGCAGATACCGACGATATGCTCAAGTCTATACTTGCTTTTTTGGCTCTTGTCATATTCATTCTCGCTGTAAATCGGGAAGTAGGTCAGGCGATTGATAAATCCCTCGCCATTCTTTCTGTAGCAAATCAGTATGCGGGAGTTTCTGTTGTTTTGTGTGAGTTCGCTGATGCTAGTTTTCTTGGAAAAGCTGAATATCCCATTGGCCTCGCCGATATCCGTCCCTGCTCCAAAAATGAGATCGCTAATTTTTTTGTTCGCCATGGTTGTGTCAATTGTTTCAGGTCCGAAGAGCGTCGTGTCGCTGAAGCTCTTGTTGTAGTAGGTTATACCCCCGTGAATGTTAGTGAGGAATATGGAGAGCCCACTCCTACTTGCGGCGTCTAGAAATGCGTGCGTACCCACTCCAATGGCGGGAAGAATGGTATTCACAAGTTCAGGGGAATGAAAATAGGGAAGATTTTTGCCATTTTGTCCTTTGTTGATGTTCATGCTGTTGGGGTGGCTATCGACCAGGTTCTTGGTTTTATTTTTGCTAAGAGTGTTGTTATCCTTGTTACCATTGAGACTGCTTCCGTTTCGGACGACACCGTCACCAATACAACTGCTGGCGCTGCCGCTGTTGCCAAGATCGTCGCTGTTTTGGCAATCCTCTTTGGTAGCCCTCACACCCAGACCCCCAATTATCACTGTGCTGTGGTCGTTCATCCGCCAACAACTGCCACTCTTGGTGCTAATGCTGCTTGTTTTGATGCTCTCTTGCCTTCCTCCGGCCTCGCTCCCCCCTCCCCCCGTCGTGTGGCTATTAGCGTTGCTACCTAGTGCCGATGAAGATTCGACATTCTCAGAAGGATTCGAGTTGTTGGAGTCGTTGTTGGAGTTGTTTGCATTTGAATTAGAGGAGTCGTATCCTTCGACGCGACTGCTCGCCCTACTGCTCTCATTCAGAAAGCTGATGATGTCGTCATCTTCCACCCCAGACATATTGTCAGCGTCATCAATGTCGTCCATAGATTTCATATTAGTGATGTTCTTTGTGTTGTCTGCGCCGTTTCTGGCCTCGTTCTTGGTGGATGACTCCCCAGTCCCAGTATCCCCTGAGCCGCTCGCCTGTTTCGAAGTGTTCGACGAGTTTGAGGGCTGTTCCGAAGGACCAGAAACTGTTACAATTGTCGGCAGCTTTCTCTCTTGGTCTTTCTCCACAGCATGGCTACCCGCTACGCCGTTACCCGCTACGCCATTACCAGCAATACAATTACCGGCAACGCCGCCATCTCCAGGACTGCCGTCACAATTAGCGCCCTCAATTCCAACTTTTTTCTTTGGCCTGTGTGGCTCGTAGTCATGCTGGTCAATCTCAACCTCGTACCTCTCCATGACACAGACAATAGTTTCCTCACTTTCATCCCCTCCAACTCCCTCGATGTGATGGGCGCGAACCCCCTCCTCGCTACTCTGTCCTCTTCTCAGCGGGCTGAAACTGATTCTCGTCCACACCTCCCTTCCCCCCCCACCCTTTGTAAAAAGGTCGATCTCCCCGTAGCCCTTCCCCCGCACCTCTCTCTCGATCCAGTCTTTGAGGAGTCCCAGGCTCGGGGAGGGAAATGTGGAAGGCAAGAAACCAAGAGGGATCACCCCGATATCTGAAGAGAGGGATACATACTCCATGGGCGAGTAGCTAAATGAGATAGTCTCGAGGATTAATGAGAGGGTGTGGATCGGTAGATGGGGGAGTGGGGTTATTGTTTCCGAAGTAGTAGAAAAAAGAGAATGGTACACTCGATGATAAGAAGAGTGATCCCCGCCCTGTCGAGTTTTGTATTTATTTTATATTGTGGTGATAGAGATGCGTTAGTGGGGGTTTTTTCGTTGTTTGTCGTTCGCGGGAAGACTTCTTCTTGGAAGATTTGAAAGCTCCGCGTACGACTTAAAAGCTCAGCACGCGTTGCTCCGCGGCGCTCCCCGTGCGGCACTACCATCTCTCCACCTTTTAACTTACCTCCATGACCTGCCGCAAATTGCACTCGCCCCTCCCATATGTCTCACCCTCCAAGCCTACCCCCCCCCACGCCAACCCATACACTCCAGTGGGATCGGGGTGACCCTGCAAGCTACTAGTGATGCTCCCCCCCTCCACGCCCTGCACCGCATGTGGAATTACAGGCGCGCACGCAGCAACTCCAAAATCCTTTGCCACAGCCGACGTCGTTGTCGTGTTGATGGCACTCTTTTTGTTGTTGCCACTTGAAGACCGCCGTCGGCGCTTGCGACTACTTTTGTTTTCTTCGCCAAGTAACGTATGAGAGGGTTTTGTGATTGCTCCGGCGGCAATATTTTCAGCTGTAGTGAAATTCTTGCGGGAATTGTACTGAGGAGAGGAGGGATAAGGGGGTGACATCACTCTTTGCCTTCCGAAAAATTACTCCCTCCCTGTTTTCAACTTCAAGTAGAGTTGGTAGCCCGTTTTGGTAGAAGTTTGTTTCCTGTCTTGTAAAGTTAGCTTCTTGAAGGCCTCTCTTTCACTTGCCGGGAAATATTATTGCTGATTAGGGTGTACAAAGGCCAGAAACAAGAAGCCCAGAAACACACGTGTCGGGGTTCCGTCTGAGCCTTGAGAGGCGTGAATTTGCGCCCGTACCGTTGTCAGAACGAGATGTAGAGTTTTTGAAACTGAAGCGATAATTTTTTTACGCCAGTAGTTCTCAGAAGACGTCCTATCATGGATGAAAGAAGTGTGGTGTAAGAATCTGCAGAAACTGGACGCCGCCAAGGAGTGACATACTAATTCTCATTTCTTAATTATTCCGCTTTTTTTCATAGGCGTTCTGTAGACACTGATATGAATAGTAGTCTTCTGTAGATAGCGCTTATAATTTTTGAAGATTCAGACTCCACTGCATCGCACATCATCGCCCGACTCCCTGGTAAATATATTCATCTCTGGGTGATGAATACAGTGTCGGCCAAAGCTATCGTGTTAATTTCCCTCTTCTCCAAAAGAGGGCTTCCTTTGTCGGCGGTCCGCTTTGTCAGCCCCCGCCTTTCCTTCCGTGCATTTTCCTCTGCCCTCCCTATCTCGGACGGCCCTCACGCTTCTGGAACTATTGATATTAGCACCCTTCTCCGAGCTGATACTGACAAGTCAGTATTAGAAAGTAAGATTTCAAAATCTGATGCTGACAAGACAGCATTGAAAGCTACAATTTCGACAGCAATTGCCAACAAGAAGCTTTCCCTGTGGGTCGATCTGCCCCTGCCGGTCGGACATGGCCTCATTCCCACTCTTGATGAAATTAAGTTTAATCTCCATCACACAGATAAGAATACCCTTCATTATGTCAAGTGGTTGTCTCCCGCCCCCTCCAGAATCCCAGCCTATGCGACACACCATGTGGGAGTTGGCGGACTGATTCTGTCTCCAGATCGATCGAGAATTCTGCTTGTGCGTGAGCTGCACAATGCTTACTCTAAATGGAAGGTGCCCGGGGGCCTAAGCGACTTGGGCGAAGGTCTGGAGCAAGCTGTAACTAGGGAGGTTTTTGAAGAGACCGGCGTAAAGGCGACGTTCGACAGAATCTTGATGATGAGACAGACACACAAAGTTCAGTTTGGGGCCAGCGATATCTACATTGTCTGCCTGTTGAAGGTCGACGATGAGGAGAACTTCGATATATGTGATTTGAATAGACAGGAAAGCGAGATTGCAGAGGTGAGAGATGTGGTGTGTCGGAAGCTGTTGCTACAACCTCTTGACTCACATTCACTCGACTCATTGCAGGTCAAGTGGGTAGATTACGATGAATTTTATGACCTCGTCCATGTGGATGAACCGCATCCTATGATGATGAATTGCTTGAAGATTGTGAATGAAATATTGAACGGCCAAAACGTTGGCTTTAGACGAAAGACTGTGAAAAGCATCGTGCCCGGTCGTGGCGAATCGAGTATGTTCATACCTTTCACGGACGAAGTGACTAAGTGATTACCGAAAAAGTGGAAGCAAGCAAAATAAAGAAGTCGTTTCTATTTTTACCCCCCCCCCCATATTTAGAACTTACTGGCATGTAATGACAAAACCCATGGTGTATGCACCAATAACATGCCACGCTCCGTGTAAAATCAGGTATGTGTTATCTGCAGGTTTGGTTTCTTGGTTAGCAGTTTTTTTCTTCCCGAGAAGTCAAGGCGCATTTGTAGTCGCATCACACTCACAATAACCCTTTAGTTTCAACATTCCACTTAATATTAGTGCAGCAAGAGAGGGTCCCATAAAGAACAACTTCTGCTTGTAGTAACATAAGGTTAAGTACAATGCGAAAACTTTCGCACAACTTAAATCCAGCCAATTCCAACGCACGCAATTCAATTTTCCTTTCTTTGTGTCACAGAGAAAACATTGATGATAGTGAAAAATGGAGCTTATAATGGCAAGTGCCCCGATCATCAAATAGTTAAATTGAGGGGTGCTGCACAAAAGAGAACTCTTCAAATCACCCTCCAAATCTGGTGATTTGGAGATATATCCTTCCAACCAAGTGACAAATGGGCTCGGAGCCACTCTCGTGTTGCCTTCGTTAATATAAAGGGAGAAGGCGACGTGAGCGTATGCAGCATTCGTGGCAACGAAAATCCATCGACAGGCAGCCGGCTTCCTCATAAGTTTTAAGTTGTGGCCTTTGTCATCGCGGGATGTAAATACTTCACTCAACTGGAAGTATATCGATGTAAAGCTTTTCATGAAGTCTTTTTTGCTATTTTCCTTCTTCTTTTTTGCCGACAGAGTTGTTGCAGTGCCTGATGTTGATTTTGTCACATTCTTCTTAATCCGTGATTTGGTGAGAGACCGACCGCGTGGACTCCGCGATTTTCGTGTAAGCGATTGTATGCGTGATTGCGATCGAGATATAGGCACATTGCCGGGACCTCCCTCATCGAATCCTGATTTGGTGAGAGACCGACCGCGTGGACTCCGCGATTTTCGTGTGATCGATTGTATGTGTGATTGCGATCGAGATATAGGCACATTGCCGGGACCTCCCTCATCGCTATACAAAGAAGTCCCCTTCCGACTTCTCGTTCTGGTTGGCATTTATTTGTGCAGGTTAGGGTGGTTGGTAAGGATCTGGTGGATGTAATACTGGATCGCGGATTTGTTAGAAGGTTTTTTTCCTTTGAATTCATTGTTCTTGTTTTTTTGAAGTTGGTTTTGGTTGTTGAAAGAGAACTTCTCTACACACCCAAATAAATCACCGTAAAGTAAGAAAGTGAGGTGGGAATCAGTCCCAACTCTCTCTCTCTCTCTGCTCACCTCAATTTCATCCTCGAGTATTTATAATGACAGTGTATGCGATGGACTCACCTAAGACAACCCAACGACCTTCCTCTGCTTCTCTCCGCCCTCCCATCCTCCCTCCCCCACCCCTCCATGTCCCAGCAAACCCAAACCCTTCCATTGATAGTGGTTTCATCGATTCCTCTAATACAAAAAAGATTCCAGATAAGAAGAACCCCTTCCTGCACACTCAAAAGCACGATATGAAAATAACGAAGGCAAAGTTGGCAAACAAATCAAGGTTCCAGAAAAGAAGAGTGATTTCTAAGTTCCTAGGTCGTCCACAGACTGTCGATGGGATGGCCTCTACGTTTTTGAGGCTTAATAGTAAATCACTGTGCGGATCACTGCGACCGAGCTCAATCCCCATCACCAAATTGACTGCCCAAACCCCCCCACTTAGTACAAAATTCACTTCTTCCGTCATCAGCGCCCCTTACGACCCCAAAACTGACAGAATTTTCCGGTCGACTTCGTCCACTTCCATTCACGCTGACTTTGCGGATACAATGAGGGAGCTCCGCCGACAAAAGCCAACTCCTGACTTTTCCAGGCGCATCACTAACATGTTTTCGCCAGAGGCCATAAAAAAGAGAACCGAAGACGCGAGTCGGAAGCGGCAGACGCTTGTTAAGAAAAGACGAACTAGCACACTTTTTTTTTCCGATAGTAGTGCCAAGCTTGCTAGTTTCCGTCAGGAACTCGATATGGATTTGGATGAGTCTGAAGCTGAAAACAACGATAGTGATGAGTACGAACATGTTGACCAACTGCCGGATGTGAATTTGGCAATGCACAAGAAAAAAACCTCTTTGGCAGCCCAGCTGAGAGATCGCCAACTGCGCCCATTCAAAATGGCGAATTCGGACTGGATGACAACCTACAGATCGGACTTGAATGACTTTAATTCCCTCTCAGTTCACGCATCCGTCAAGCTAAGGGAGGCTAGACATTTGGCTAATAGTGGGTCGATAACGCAATCTGCTGTACTTGCGTTTGCGTGCTACCACTTGATCAGCGAACTCCCTCGACTGCGGCGATCCTCCCCGGCGATGGACTTGGTTGTAGAGAATATACTTCTTGGCGTCTACCAATATGAGCCTGAGTACGAAAATTTTAGCAGCAACGACGATGTGGATCACAGACACCAAGTCGCCGATAAAAACAAATCAATCTTGTCACTATCTCTTAATCAGCTGATGAAGCTTCCCACATACTATGACTCTGCCGGGAACCTGTTGACAAGGTTGAAGAAAGAATTACAGCTACGTCCCCCTTTGTTGGATCGTATGAATGAAATAATCGCCGATCAGCAACTAGTGGTGAGAGTAATAGAGCGGGCCGCTAGGATCTGGAGCGGTCACATTCTTAGACATACGATCAATCGTTGGCGAACAGTAAAGGACAGCGAACATACGCGGATGCTGCTCGGAAAGTATTTGATCTTCATGAAAGGGGTTCGCCCCAGTGTGGTCTTTGCACTGTGGAAAAAGTGGTGGATGCAAGAGCGCGTTGCAAGAGAGAAGGGGAATTTTAAAGATTTTTCGGTCACAAAGAACAAATTGATTGCTCAGAATAAGGAGCGCACCAGGAACATTGCCAATTTATGTAAGATGACGAAAGTAATGTCGAGTGGAATTGAAAAGCTCAGGAGGGAGATTGCTAAGCAAAGGGTGATATTGAATGAGCCGGCCCGTCAGACGCCGACGCTGAAAAAAATCTTAAAGTGCTTCGGAAGCGCTCTTAGGGCAGTGGAATCGGCGTTAAAGTCGACAACGAAAGACGGTATCGCAAATATTGTTGTTGTCGGCGAGGAAAATGTGAGGTTAGCCCCTCTCCATCGATACAATAGTACAACAACTGAAAGGCTAAAGTTCAATGAGTTCGAGGCAGAAGACGCATATGACGAAAACATTGAGCGGGAAATTCACTTTTTTCGGCCTGGAAAGCTAAAGTCGAAGGAGTATACTCATGCTTTTGATCCTTTTAACACCAGGTCAGGGAGGATTATCAAACGTTTTGTGAACTTCTGTATCATGGAAGAGAAGTTTTGTCAATACGAAGGGACTTTCACAAAGAACGTCGACAAAGTCTTCTACTACGACCCAAAGAGCCACGCTTTACCGTTCGTTGAGACATCCGATTTGGCCCTAATTGAACCCTATATAAGCGTGATGAACTACGTTTCATTCGCCACTTACAGAGAGAAGGCGAAGAAGGCTAAGTACCATGAAGTCAAACCGATAGGGACTGGTAGCCACTCTGTTTGCAGGGGATTGCCGACCGAATTCATTGAGCGACATCCGAACGTAAAATTAGCGGAGATCTTACTATTGCATCTGAAGTACCGCACTGATCCGAGTGTCGGTAGATACCTGAACTTGGCGAATTTAACCCACCTTGACATCCCCAAAACTATGCAGACGATCAAGCGGGACCAAATCAAAATGGCGGCTAAGAAGAAACAGGAGGAAATGAAGGGGGTAATCGTGCACGAGATGAGCCAATATTTTGGTCAGCGCGTCGAGACATTAAGAAACGATGACAGGTTCGCCTTTGCTCTTTTCACGGAGGTTATGCATGCCCACTATCACAAAATGGGGAAAGTAGACGGTTTGGACTCCTATCTGAGGGGTCTTTTGGATGAGATGATTCAGTTCAGTACCGGCATGATGGTTAACGTTGGTGATTGCTGGCTAGACTTGTTTGAACACTCGCACTTAGAGATCATGAGATTCTCAAAGGAGATTGTAAAAAATTTCTCCATGATGCTAAATTCATGTGGGCTTATTACCAAAGCTGTGGAATTTGGAATTCAGGATAGAGCAAATTATAGGCGTTTTGTTCACGATGCAATGTTCGTAAACTGGCAATCAATGTGCACTACGGTGCTGGCTATTCGCGTCCGGACAGAGACTGACATTGATGATGGCAGCTACACCACCATCCGGAAATGTCAAGTCGAACAGGATTTGAAGAGGCTCGGCATTATAGATGAGGGAGAACAGAAAGCGGTGCTGCAGGAGCTAAGTGACATTCTGAAGGGAAGGATTCGAGATTTCAAGAGGATATTCACTTTCTACGCGGCCGTGAGTGACCTAGGGAGCATCGCAGAGCTGGACCACAGCGAAGCGTGGAAATTTGTGAAAGATTGTAAGCTACAGCGGGATAGGAAACTCATGCCGAGTGTCCGTGTTGACCTAACGTTTCAGTCCTGCCAGCTGGATTACAGCTTGACTGGAAAAGAACGAATGAACAGTCAGAAGGCAGAGCTGGGCAGCGTTGAGTTCGTCGAGTTTGTCGCAAAGCTTGCCACATATAGGTACACCAGGGGGACCTGGGGGACAAGGCTGAAAAAGATGATAGAGGAGGATATCCTCCCCAATGCCTGCACCATTAACGTAGACATTTTCCGGGAGAGGCTGGCGGGGGGAACGGTCAAGAACGTTTGCAGGAAGCACAGACACAACATGCAGATCATCTACAAAGATTACGCAGCAGAAGACACAGCAACCAGCGAGGCTATGGATAATCTTGATTCCATGAACGTCAACGAACTCGTCGTATTCGCGCGTGAATTTAAGCTCGTCGGCCCTTTGCTCAGCGAGAGGGCGATTAAAGTCTTATTCGCATATGTGCAGCATGACGAGGAAACACTCCTCATGAAGGAAGACAATGCAGGAACAAAGGGAAGCGACAAAATCGAGGGAGACGACAGTGAAATGGTCTTCGGTGAATTCTATGAGGCCGTCGCCGCTATCGGCAGCCAAATGCATCCAGACCCGTACTGCGTCTTGGACATACGAATCGACAACTTTTTGAAGGACACATTAATCCCTCGTGCATTCACCATGAAACGTTTCAAGAAACAAGGACTCAAAAAAATCACAGGTGGTGACGATGGAGGAGGAGACAGCGAAGATGACGATGACAGCAGCGTCCAGAGCGGACAAAATGGTGGTGCCTCGAGGATAGGGGCATCTGAGGCATCCTCTACAGCCGAAAGAAAAAGAAAGGACGAAGCAGCAATTGACAGGATTGTCCAAGGTAGCACGTAAAGAAAAATTTTGACAAGAAGTTTCGACTAGAGGAATTTTTGATCTGAACACACCTGCAGGACCTTCTAACAGTTACCTCATCCAGAAAGAACTCAGCCTATACATCGTCCAACAAACCTGCTGGATGAACACTGACCGACTTGGCCTCGCATGCCACAACGGTGCCTCTCTCACACAGAGGATCCACACACCCCCCTGTTAGATAATAATAAGGATCAACCAAGTGGCACGCGAGAGAAATGAGGTTGCCATCTTCGAGGAGCTCTACGCCCGCCATCATGGCAATAGAGCGAACCGGACAACATTGTGATTTAAGCATTCTGTTAACTTGCCCTTCCTTAGCCAGTGATTGATAATGTAACACACCCCCCTGTTAGATAATAGTGATAACGCAATTTTTTGAAAATGAAAAAATAATTTCGTTTTAATCATTTTTGTAATACAATTTTCTTTTATTAAGATATTTATATATAATTTATAATATTTTGAATTTGATATATTTCAAAAACCATAAATATTTAATATTTATATTTTATTAGAAAAAAAATTTCTAAAAAATATAAAAAATTATTAATTATTTTGTAAAATTATTAGAAA
>Ga0115555_1003275_pt1 | contig 10526 bp, 11 predicted proteins | sample COGITO_mtgs_1104_2_FD_87285 | JGI IMG/M metagenome (GOLD analysis project Ga0115555, IMG submission 87285) | Pelagic marine microbial communities from North Sea - COGITO_mtgs_110407 | ecosystem: Environmental > Aquatic > Marine > Epipelagic | place: Germany:Helgoland, sampling site Kabeltonne...
AAGGAAAAAAAAAAGCAGAAAGGAAAAAAAATGTAGCATATGCTTTTACTTTCTCTCGTATTCTCTCTCTCTCTCTCTCTCTCTCTCTCTCTCTCTCTTATTACAAAAACACAGTAGTAATTCGCTGTTTATCTCGTTCACTTGCAGTCGTTCTTTACTTTGTCGTGTCTAAAATGTACGTTCGAAACGAATCCAACATCCGTTCGTACGTCGCCCTTTCTTTCTTGTACACGTTATCCGGCGCGGAAATGATCAAAGCAAAGAGCCTCCCGGTGCTATCTACGGTCGCTTTGACCCCGTAATAAATAGCCGCCTCGATATCGTACTGGATGTATTCTTGTCCCTCAACGTTTGAGCGATTGGTTTTCACTAAACCGTTCAAAAGTGCGTCTTGTAAGTTTGGATCCGAGCCGGCTAAGGCGTTGATGGTCGTGTCTTGCAACGAAAACTCTTGCCCGTCTTCGCCGGCGCGATTTAAAGTTACCAACACAGCTTTGACGCCTTTGACGCCTCGCGGGACCCATCGAGAGTCTTGCCCACCCGAGCCCTTTTCAACTTTCGACGTCGGCTCTTCTTTCCACGTGGACGGAACTTCGTAGGAATATTTCGCTCTGTTTGGCGTCGTTCCGCCGACTTTGCCGTACGTGGCGGGAGGTTCCGCCGCCCCGTAAAAAGTGGAATACGTGACCGGTTGCGACGCTTCGTCGCCACCCCCTGACGCGGTACCGTACGCGGCAAATGCAGCCGGAATAGTTTGTTCGTTAAAAAGGAGAGTCGTCCCGGCCGCCGCGGCGAGAGCGAACGCTTGTCGTCTTTTCACGGTTGCAGGAGAGGAGAAGAGACCAATTTTTTCATCATCACGAGAGGAAGAACGGGACGAAGACGAGGCTTCTTCATCGGGTTCTTCGCGCGCTTTCGCGATGACGACGATGCTCTTTTTCTTCTGCGTTTTTCGAACAGATTGCGGGGCAACCGCTCGCGTCATCATCGTCGTCGTCATCTTCATCATCATCGTTCTTCGTCAGAGATACGGTTTGGTTTTATAACTGAATTGACCCGTCGTGTGTATCACAAACGGGAGAGATAGTCTCGAAGAATAACAACAAGAATACCAACACGAACACCCTCTTCTCGAGTGCAAGAGGAAACGATCCTAAAAGTCTCTCTCTGAAACTCTCCGCTCGCAAAGGAAGAGACGGACTTTTGTGAAGAATAATTTGATCGCAATTTCTTCCCATCATGTGACACGTGGACAAAAGCAGCACAAAACGATAACGAGACGTAAACGACGAAACTGAAACGAGCATCAGAAGGACGCACGACACTTAAGAAGAAAGAAGAAGATCATTATTTCGTCGCTCTTCGTGATGTAGGTGTGAATAGGAATTTCTATGATGTTACAACTGTGTGGTCTTACGTATACGCGCTCTTTCTCGAGTACAAACGCGAAGCGAAGAATATTATCGCGTTAGTGCGCTCCTCCGCCCCCGACTCGTTTATGCACGAACCATTCGTCTCCGATTAACATCGGTCCTTTCCCTTCCTCTAATCGTCCCCAGATGACGATCGAATCGTCGTCTGGATCGGTCACGCCAACCACTCGATATTCCATCTCGCTCGTCACCACGCACGGCGATTCTTTGGTTCCTTTCGGCGCTCGGGTGAAATCGTAGTGGTCGAAAATGTCTTTCCCCGAGGCGAGACCTTCCAACTCGGCGCGGTATAAACCCGTCGAGTGTTCGAAATCGGTCACCACTGCATCCGTCGAGTACTGTTTTTGATGTTGTATTCGTAGTAATAATAATAATAAGAGAGAGAAAGAAAGAAGAGAGGAGAGAGGGTCAGCGCACGACGAAAGGGGATCTCCCTTCGTTCACGGGGACGAAAGAGATCACATCGAATCGCATCACACATCGTTCTAAAAAAAATGAGAAACGAAGAACGCGTCGCGTACCGAGAGCGCCACGCGAGCGTTGCCTCCTCCTCGTCCGGAAGAGGACGCCGCGCCTCTGTGTGAAAAGGACGCCAAAGCGCCTCTGCTTTGCAAAGTTCGCTTCGCTAAGTATCTGAGCATGAGTGTATACTTTTACGTATGAAATGGCGACGTTTTTTACTTCGAGAAGGAAGAAAAAAAGAGAAAACCAACCCCCTTTTTCCTTCCTCGAGAAACTCTTCTCGCTTCATAAAAAAATTAGGAAAAGGTACGCTCAAAATAGACACGTGTGTGTATTCTCTCTCTCTCTTTCAAATCCGTTCGTTTTCGCGCGAACGAGAATAGGTTGAATTGAACGCGCGATGGAGCGGTTGAAAGCGCCGTTCGCGTTTGGTTCTTCTTCGGCGCTGCTCTCTTTGAGATTTTTCATTTTTTTTTTTTCCTCGTTTGCGCGGAGAAAACCATCGCCTCTTTTTTCCTTGAGCGAGAGAGAAATGTGCTGCGCGAGGAGGGTGATTGTGTTTTATTTGATGAGATGCGAAGATACGAACGGGCGGATGCGACTGTTTTTGTATCGTTGTGAACGTATTCGTTTCGGATGTTATGGTCGTTTCCTGGTGTGGTGGTGTTTTGCGCACACCGACGACGAGACGACGGACGCGCGATTTTGGTCCTAAGAGAAAAGACCTTTTTGGGACTGTGTGTTGTGCAAATGTCTTCTGCAAGAAAAAACGTAACAAAAAGCAGAATACTAACCTCTTCTTTTCTCTTCTTTTCCAAAAAACAACAGAACACTAACTTGCAAACATGGGTCGCATGCACAGCAAAGGAAAAGGGATGTCCAAATCGTCCATCCCTTTCAAACGATCGGCGCCGCTCTGGTGCAAAACCTCCCCGGATGAAATCAAAGACATGATCGCGAAGATGGCGAAGAAAGGCATGACGCCGTCGCAAATCGGCATCATCTTGAGAGATAACCACGGCATCCCGCAAGTGTCCACGGTGACCAACTCCAAAATCATGCGCATCTTGAAGGGTCAAGGTTTGGCGCCGACTTTGCCGGAAGATTTGTACTGTTTGATCAAGAAAGCCGTGTCCGTGCGCAAGCACTTGGAGAGAAACCGCAAGGACATGGACTCCAAGTTTCGATTGATTTTGATCGAATCCCGAATCCACAGATTGGCGAGATACTACAGACTCGCGAAGAAGTTGGAGCCGAACTGGAGGTACGAGTCTTCGACAGCCTCCACGCTCTTGACGAAGTAAATGTGTATCATTACACGCGTATATATACTAGAAAAAGAGAAGAGAGAGTGGACCGAGAGATAGCAAGAGAGAGGAGAGGGTGTTTGGAGAGAAAGAGAGAACAGGAGAGATTGATGAGACGCGCATCATCATCATCATCATCATCAGTATCGGATGGTAAATACAACGTAGCTAGATTTTTGAAATTATATTGAATAAGTAGCATCTTTATATAAAACAATACATAGCGCTCGCGAAGCACACACCACCCAGTTCGTTCTCAAATCCAATTCAATTCCTCAGAACATCTCTCACTATATATAATCACACACACGTATCTACGCTTTCCTAGTAGCGAGCACTCATCAAACATGCCTCCGAGGAGAAAAGCGTCCTCCTCCCCCTCCCCTTCTCCTGCGCTCACCGCCGAAAAAGATCGTCGTTTACGTCGTCGTTCTTCGTCTTCCCCTCGCCTCCCGAAGGAAACTCATGACAAGAACGACGACGACGACGACGACGAGTCAGAAGAGGAAGACATTCAACCGACGATGGAAAAGAAAGGCGTTCGACGATTCCCGTCGTCCTCTTCCCCGAATAATACTAATACTAAGCGGCAGAAGATGTCGACGATGACCAACGCGTACGAGGAAACGAATCTGGTCAAGACTGAATTCGTCCAACAGTTCAAAGCGCAAAGCAAACGCGCGATGAAAGCGGAAGAGGAGAACGTCGATTTACGCATGAGATTGGCGGAGAGCGAACTGAAAAGAGTTTCCACGGAGGCGAAGGTTTTGGCGATGATGCCTGAGTCTTCTGCGAGAGGAGGAGCAAAGACGAAAGAAGAAGAAGAAGAAGAACAACAACGACGAGGGAAGAAGAGGAGAAGCGCGTCGCCGATGGTTTCGCCGAGGAGGAGGTCGACCAGAGCGACGAGTGTGGATAAAGAGAAGCTCGCCCGAGAGAAGGAGACGAGTGCTATTAATAGTAACGACGATGCTGCGATTGTTTTGGCGACAACAACCGCGAATAATAATAATAAGCAGCAGCAGCAGCAGCAGCAAAACTATTCGCCTTCGATGATAAAACGAGAAGTCGAGGCTCGAGAACTGGCAGAAACCGAACGCGATAAACTTCGCGAGCAGTTGCTCGCTTTGAAAACGAGACACGCGGCTCTGGAGAAGAAAGTGATGGACGACGAAGGCGACGAGTTGGAGGATAAGGTGAGAGAAGAAAACGAGGTGATTGAAAAATTGCGCAAGAGATTGGAAAAAGCGGAAACGGTCAACGCCGAGTTGGAGATGGAAGTCGCGGATTTGCGAGGGAAAAGAAACGAGAGGAAAACGGTCGAGGCAAAGTTAGAGGAGGCTTTAGAGATGAACGAGGGGCTGAAGAGCGCGCTCGAGGAGGAAAAGAAAGCGTTGTTGGAGAATACGAATTTGAACTCGTTGCCGAAATCGCCCGGCGGCGTCGGCAAGAAAGGAAAAGGGAAGAAAAACGACGATGAAAAAGAACACACGATTAGGATTTTGAGGCAAGAGATGAAAAGTTTAGAAGCGTCGGCGTCGAGAGGTGACATGTTGCACTCGAAGATGGTTTCCGTGGAAGCCGTGGAGGAACGTTTGCGCTCGACGGAGGCGAAATTATCGCGCGCGAAGGAAAACGTACGCGCGAAAGAGATTGAGAACGAAAAGTTACAGCGTGCGTTGATGAATGCCGGGAAATGGACGTCGGCGTCGTTGTTAGATGAAGGACCGGAGGAGTTGAAGAACAGAGTTGGCGCGTTACAAACGGAAACCATAGCTCTTTCCGAAAAGTTAGCCGAAGCGACGAAAGCGTTGAAAGTCGAACAGACGAAGAGAGAGTTATTCGAATCTAAAGCCAAGGAGGAAGAAAAACTGAAAGACGCGTTGGAAAAAGAGTTGGAAACGGCTAAAATGGACGCGTTAAACGCGAAGTCGATCGTCGAAGCGAAAGACTCCGAGATTGCCAGTTTACAAAAGATGGCTGAAAACGAGAGAAAAGGCGAGAAGATTTTACAAACGAAATCGAGCCCGTTTACGAACGAAATCATCCGAGGCTTGGAAAAAGAAATCACCAGGTTGAAAAACAACAACAGCAGTAATAATAACATCAATAACAACACTTCTTCCTCGTCGGATGACATCATATCAAAGTTACAAAAGAAAGAGCAGCGTTTACTGGTGGCGTTCAAATCCACGGTGCTCAAATTTCGTGAGGCGGTGAAACTTTTGTTTGGATTTAACATTGAACTGGTTGGCGAAAAAGCGTCAAAGACGCAATTTTTAATCACGAGCAACGCGAACGAACACGCGCGTTTGTTGTTCAATTACGACGAGGCGAAGCATTCAGTCTCGCTAGAAAAAAATGACCCGTCCTGGGAGAAACAAAGCGAAAGTTTAAAGAAAAATTTTACGCTGTACGTCGAGAAAGAAGACGACGACGACAAGAAGAAGAGCATTGCCGGAGTGCCGGCTTTTTTGAGCAACTGGAACATGGAGTTTTATAATAACAATAGTAGTGTTAACAAATAGTAATTTAGATCGCAACAACATGTGATCGATGATGATTGTAAGAAGTAGTACTCGTCGTAGTTTTAAAAAGTGTTGGGTGATGAGAAAACGTGTGCTCACAAAATGAAACCCTAACTTATCTATAGTTTATAATTACTAATTCCAGCCCTCCTTGGGATATGTAGACTCTCATCTCATTAGAGATGTGGCCTTTGGGGTGTTAGCTCAGTTGGTAGAGCGTGCGCTTAGCATGTGCAAGGTCAGGAGTTCGACTCTTCTACGCTCCATACTCTTTTTTTTTGTCGCGTACCGCGTGTGCGCGTAGGAGCGCTTCGCCGCGTGTGTCTTTCGTTCTCTGTTTCATTTCTATTTTCCTCGCATTTGATTTCATTTTAAAGGGGGGATGGAGATGGAAAAGATTCTCCATTAAATTAAAACGTATTGACGCGACAAAAACACAAAGCAACGAGGCAGAAAAGAACGCGATGAAGAAGAGGTAGAAGAAGCGACGATGGAGCACAACAACAACAAGAAGAAGAACAAGAAGCGGAAAAAAGAAAGAAACGTCGCGTTGTCCTCCTCTTCGATGGATACATTTCAAGACAAAATCTCCTGTCCAATTTGCAAAGAACTGTTCCACTTACCCGTCGCCCTCGTCCGGTGCTCCCATACGTTTTGCAGCAAATGTTTGAACGAATACATGAAGACGTTTCAGGACGATAAGAAACGAAACTGTCCGAGATGTAAAGGCCCGGTGACAGACGAGAAGGATTGGGACGGGACCGGGGAAGTGGCGTTGAGACCGAACCGAGAGATGGAGGAGATCGTGGAGAGTTGGAAAGGAAACGTGTTGGAGCCTCTCTTGTTGGTGGATGCGGGGAGAGATAACGAAGACGACGAACAAGAAGAAGAAGAAGATAAAGAAGAAGAAGATAAAGAAGAAGAAGAAAAAGAAGGCGATAAAACAACAACAACAGTCATAAAAAATCTACCGAACCCGATTCCACCGCCGACGAAATACCACCTGCTCCCGAAAGCGAAGCAAGCGGAGAAAACGAGAAAGACGAATGAGTTACGCGACGACTTGGAGAACAAATACGGATTCGACGGGCGGACGTTAAAGGGACAAACGTACGACCAGTTGAAATCGAAATACGTTGAGTTTAGAGACACGTATAACGCGGAGTTGAAGTTGTTTCAACGGAAACCGGACATGAAGAGCGTCGTGAAAAACATGGAATCGATCGAAACCGCCATTCGCGAAGAAGCCGAGAAAAAGAACGCTAAGAGAGTGAGCAAGGCGACGGCGTTCTTCAACCCAAAAGGAAATAATAACAATAGCAATAACGATAGAAATATAATAGATCAAGAGTTGATGAGGAAGTTGGTTGAGCAAGCTGGTAGAGGCTTGTCAAAAAAGATAGGACTACAACTAGAAGAGCGCGATAGAAAAAAGATGAAGAAAGAAGAAGAAACGATCATAGAAATATTAAGCGACGACAACGAGGAAGAAGACGAAGAACCTCTGCCGCTCTCGCAACCCAATCTGAACTACGTCGACTCCGAGCAGGAAGAGGAGGAAGACATTGTAAAAACACAAGAAGAAATTTTACTTTAAAAAAAAAGATTCAAGTCAACTCTCTCGCCGGCAAATTATCCAACCATAACTGATGCGTAAACTGGTACAAATCGCCAGACACGCTCACTTTATACGGCGTCGGATTCGTGTATCTCAAATGATCCGCTCGCATCAGTTTCACTTGCTCTTTTACCCTCAATCTACTTTTTTCTAAACCTACGCTTTCCTCGTAAAATTTTCGAGGACACCCGCCTTTCTCGCCGTCCCAACACACCAACAATAACTTCTCCACTTTCGCGGGAGTGACGAACGCCCGTTTACCTTCTAAAAACGGGTGTCTGCACAACACGCGTTCGCCAACCTTCGGTTCCTTTTCGTCCTCGCGAAGCATGACGTCCACGATCGGTTCGCCAATCTTTCCGTAAAGTCTGTAACACTTCTTCTTTCCCGGAATGGTGACTTTCTCTACGTCTTCGGATAATTTAATCCGAGGTGTTTTATCGATTTCTACGAGTTTATACACGCATCCCAACGCCGGTTGCGCCATGCACGTCACCAAGTGCGTCCCGATGCCAAACGCATCGATCGAGTGACCGCTTTGTTTCAATTCTCTCAACACGGTTTCGTTGATATCGTTCGAGGCGGTAATTTTCGTCTCCGCGGCTAATCCTTTCGCGAGTAACGAAAAATGTTTTCCCCGACGCTCTAAACACTTCTCCGCTTCAATCATAAACTCTCTAATCGTTAAACTCAAATAACTCAAATCTCCGGAATCTATTCTCACCCCAACGGGTTGAAACCCACACTTCTTCAACGTCAACGCCACGGCGACGTAATTAGGCGTCCCCGATTTCAACGTGTCGTACGTATCGATTAAAGCTAAAAACGAATTCGGAAACGCAATCGCGTATGCGCAAAACGAGATCAGCTCGCTCTCATTCGTTTCCCCGAATTGATACGCCGCGCTATTGTTACTATCACTACTCACCATCGCCTCTCTCAACTCTTTCAACATTTCCCTCGCCTCTTTGCAAAAATCCTCGCACTCGCCAACTTTCCTCCCGTGGATATCGTCCCACTTCGAGTGCGCTTGCACGAAACTGTGCGCGTGCGTCCCTCTCACGGGAATCCCAAACTGTCTCCCAGCCTCGCAATTCGACGTCGCGTCGAAACCTCCAACGTACGCGTACCTGCTCGCGCTCACTCCCCCGTCCACGCCTTGCGCTCTCCGTAAACCAAACTCCAACAACTGCGCCTCGTCGCCGCACGTTAACCGATGTCGAGCCGCGTTCGTGGCGACTAAAGACGCGTAATTAATCAGAGTGAGTAAAGTCGTCTCCAGAAGTTGCGTCACGCCCAAAGGTCCGCTCACGTGGATCAGAGGTACTCTCGGGAACACCACGGTGCCTTCTTTGATGCCTTCGATTGTGATTTTCGAACAGTCCACTGAACTTAAATACTCGTCGAAGAACCTCGGGTCCATCTCTTTCGCGAAATCGCACTCGCGCAAATACTTCACGTCTTGTCTCGTGAATTTAAAGTTCGAGACGAACTTTAAACTCTCCTCTAAGCCGCAAAAGATGGTAAACTCTCCACCGAATGGGTTTTTCCGGAAGAGTAAATCGAAACTCGCCGTGCGTTCGTGCGTGTTGTTTTTCCAATACGCGTACGCCATGGTGATTTGGTACGCGTCCGTGAGCAACGCGGTGGCGAGGTTGTTCGAGCACGGAGGGAGTTTGATGTGTTGTTGGTCTTGGGAGTGCACGTCATCGTCTCTGTCTCTCTCGTCTGAAACCATCATCCGTGTCTCTCTTCACACCGCCAGGCTGCTTCTGCCTTCTTTCCAAAAAGGTCTGATCTTTGGGGAAAATTCGAAGCATTTCGATACAAAATTCCGCAGAAATTTCACGCGCAAAAGCACACATGGAGAGCATCAACCGCGCGCAAGAAGCGCCAAAAACCGGCACGACCATCGTGGCGTGCGAATACGCGGGTGGCATCGTCATCGGCGCGGACACGAGAGTCTCCACGGGTACGTTTTACGCGTTTTTATTCTCTTCTTGGACAGATCTCTCATCTCACCTTTTTCTCTCGTCTCTCTTAACGTACTTCGATATAAACAGGAACGTACATTTCCAACCGAGCGTCGGATAAGATGTGCAACTTGACCGAAAACGTCGTCATGGCTCGATCAGGCTCCGCCGCGGATACCGAAGCCGTCGCCGGGTTCGTCCGGCACCACTGCGCGCAACGCGAGATTGAATTAGCACACGGGGAAACCATGGAGGTGAAACAAGTCGCCAGGATATTGACCAAGATCAACTACGAGAATAAAAACGCGAACAACGGGACCGGGTTAGGGTGCTACGCGATTGCCGCCGGGTGGGACGAGAAATTTGGCGCGCAGGTGTATTCGTGCACGGCTGGAGGGAACATGATCAAGACTTCGTGGACGACGGACGGAAGCGGCTCGACGTACATCTGGGGGTTTTTAGACTCCGAGTTCAAGGAACGGATGACGAGAGAGGAGTGCGAGAAGTACGTGTTGAAAGCGTTAACGCTCGCAATGGCGGTGGATTCCAGCTCAGGTGGGTGCGCTCGCTTGTGCACGGTGAACAAAGACGGGTGTTTTCGACGGTTCATTAAAGGCGACGAGTTGGAAAGGCAGCTCGGAGAGATTCACTTCAAAAGCGGCGGCGGCTTAGGCAAAGGCGTCGTCTACGGCGAGAAGAGCGGCGGGGTAGCCATTTAAGTTTTTTCTTCAGCATTGCTCTCCCTCTCGCAGTAGTATAGCAGACAAATAGTAGTATACGAACGTTTTCGTCGCGTGTAATAATTAGTAGTACATATATATGTAGACGTGCGTTTAACCGCGTTCGCGTCGAAGATACCTCACAAAACCAACACATCCTTTCGGGGAATAAACCACTTCAAATCGCACATAATCATCAAATGTCTTCGACGACGCCGAAGAAAAAGCAGCGAGTACAAGTTTCCCTCGATGGTGACGATGCGAACAAACAAGAAGAAGTGATGATGATAAATCCGTACACTCATCAGCCGTATTCTCAAACCTATCTGAACATCCTCGAGACGAGGCGAAAGCTTCCCGTGTGGAAACAAAAATCGGATTTTCTTCACCAGTTGGCGGCTTCGCAGACTTTAGTGCTCGTCGGGGAAACCGGTTCGGGGAAGACGACGCAGATCCCGCAATTTCTCGTCGACGCCGGGTACACGA
>Ga0115555_1003283_pt1 | contig 10509 bp, 9 predicted proteins | sample COGITO_mtgs_1104_2_FD_87285 | JGI IMG/M metagenome (GOLD analysis project Ga0115555, IMG submission 87285) | Pelagic marine microbial communities from North Sea - COGITO_mtgs_110407 | ecosystem: Environmental > Aquatic > Marine > Epipelagic | place: Germany:Helgoland, sampling site Kabeltonne...
AACACCGCGCAAAACTGGGGTGAGTTCCAACGCGCCGCTAAACTACTGAGCGTCCCCGCCCAAAACTTGATTTATGCCGACAAGCAGGGTGTGATCGGCTACCAAGCACCGGGCGTCATTCCGATTCGAAGTGGATATGACGGCAAGTGGCCGGTGCCCGGTTGGACTTCGCAATACCAGTGGCGAGGGTTCATTCCATTTGAAGCGTTACCGGCAGTTTCCAATCCGCCAGAGAATTGGATCGTCACCGCCAATCAAGCCGCGATCGGTCCAGAATATGAGTATTTCCTAACCGACGATTGGGCGTATGGTTCACGGAGTCAGAGAATCGTTGACCTGATAGAGACGTTCACCGCAGGCGGTGCGGCACTCACCCCCGAACGCATGCGATCAATCCAAATGGATTCCCACAACGATCTTGCGGCATTCATGGTTCCCAAACTGACAGACGTGCCGATTCCCGCTGGCGCGGAAAGCGCTGTCGCACTTTTCTCTGACTGGGACTTCACGCAGCCGGCGCAGAGTGCTCCCGCGGCCTACTTCAACGCGATGTGGAAACAAATGGTGCTGCGCATGTTTGACGCGGCAACCGATAGCGAGTCAATCACGGCGAGCGGTGGTGATCGATTCTGGGAGGTGATCAAAACAATCTGGGATACCCCAGAAGACTTTTGGTGGGATGACAAGTCCACGCAGGTCATCGAGAATCGTGATCAATTATTGGAAACCGCCATGCTCGCAGCCCAGAGTGAACTAGAAGGTTTACAAGGCGGTGATCCAAATGGATGGAACTGGGGCGGACTTCACACGCTGACACTCACCAATCAAACATTGGGCACCAGCGGTGTTGGCCCGGTTGAGCGGATTTTTAACCGAGGTCCCATTGAAGTCTCCGGTGGGGATTCCATTGTTAATGCAACAGGCTGGACGCCTTCGGAAGGTTACGAGGTTTCCTGGGTCCCCAGCATGCGTCAAGTCATTGACCTTGCGGACTTTAATAATTCAACATGGGTCAATCTGACTGGAAATAGCGGACACGCCTACAACTCGAACTATTCGAATCAGATTGATGCGTGGCGTGATGGAACTCAATTCGACTGGGCATTTAGCAGTGAAGCGGTAGGCGCTGCAACGGTTGACACGCTGACTTTGGTGCCGGCAAACAGTGAGTGAATGACCTACTTGTTAGTCAGGAGTGTTAAACCAACGGACGGTTGATTCGGTGACACTCACGTCAACGGCAAGGTCGTGGGACTCGGTAGGTACGTGCAATAAGAATTCGGATTCGTAGGTGACACCGATGAGCAACGGTGGATTTTCCATTCCAGCCAATTTAGACAATGCGCGGTCATAAAAACCTTTGCCTTGCCCAATGCGAAATCCTTGCTGGTCAATCCCTTGGGCCGGAACAATAATTGCTGTGCATGCCGGTAGTGCCTGTGAACTCGGTATGGCTCCACTTGCATCAGGCTCTAGGGTTCCAAATGAATTGTGTTCCCATGTTTGCTCGTCACCGTCGGCAGCCCAGAGTAGGTCGTCACCGTTCACGATTGGAATCAGAACTGTGCAACCGAACTCACGCAAGCGAGATCTCACATGATTGACCGGCGGCTCGAAGGGCATCGGGACATACGCTGCAATCACACTGTCGTGGGTTATCGGGATGGTTTCCAACAGGTCCCAAATGTGTCCAGAGATTACCGAGTCGTTGTGGCTGGAATCCGTCGCATCGCGGGATTTGCGGGCCGCTCGTAATTTAGATCGTAGCGCGATTTTGGATTCGAGATCTTCCCCGGTCATGTCTCCATGATCCCGTTATAGCCAGAGTTGTGAACGGTTGGGTTGGAGTTTGTGTGTGCACGAATATATGCGTGCGCAATTGGCGTAGGGTCTCCCCATGGCTTTCGAGGGAGTGCGTAAGGCAGTTGTGCCGGCGGCAGGACTTGGAACAAGATTCCTGCCTGCCACAAAAGCAACCCCCAAGGAGATGCTGCCGGTTGTCGACAAACCTGCGATCCAATACGTGGTTGAGGAAGCCGTTGCAGCGGGCCTTGACGACATTCTCTTTGTGACCGGGAGAAGTAAGCGCCCGCTAGAAGATCATTTTGATCGCAATTACGAACTCGAGCAGGTGCTTGAGTCGAAAAACGATCTCGAGCGTTTAGCTCTCGTTCGTGAGTCAAGTGACTTGGCTCGGATTCATTATGTCCGTCAAGGAGACCCACTCGGGTTAGGTCACGCGGTTCTTGTGGCACGTCACCATGTCGGGCACGAGCCATTTGCGGTTTTACTCGGTGACGACCTCATCGATACAAGGGATCCGATTTTGAATCGCATGATCGCAATACGCAACGAATTCGGTGGATCAGTTCTGTGCCTCATGCAGGTTCCCCGCGAAACAATCTCCCTCTATGGGTGTGTCAGCGTTGAAGGCGAACCCGTCGACGGGGTAGTCACGGTTACCGACCTCGTTGAAAAACCCGATGTAGTGAGTGCACCGAGTGATTTGGCAATTATTGGCCGCTACATTCTTGACCCAGCGGTCTTCGCGGTCCTGAAAGAAACGGCCCCGGGTCGCGGTGGGGAAATCCAACTGACCGACGCATTGCGGGTACTGGCAACCATGCCACCGGATCAAGGAGGTGGCGTTCGTGGCGTTGTATTTGACGGGCGCCGTTATGACACTGGCGACAAACTCAGTTATTTACAGGCGGTAATCACTCTTGCGAGCGAACGTGAAGACATTGGTCCTGAACTCAAGGATTGGTTGCACAATTTTTGTCAGCGCGAAATCGCTGGCGACTAGAAGCAATGACGGTTTCTGGTTTTTGGCCGGTCACGTTAACCAATGGGGAAGTAACCCTTCGCCCAATGCGATTCTCTGATCGAAGGGCGTGGCGCGAGGTTCGCAAACGGAACGGGCAATGGCTGCAGCAATGGGATGCAACCATGCCCCCAGAAGGTCGACTCGATGGACAAAGACCGCCCACTTACAACGCAATGATGCGAATCATGAAAAAGGAAGCGCGGGAAGGGCGAGCACTTCCCTTCGCTATTGAGGTCGGAGGGAAATTTGTCGGTCAAATCACTGTCGGTGGAATTTGGGGCGGTTCATCTCGCGGTGCATTCTTTGGTTACTGGATCGACGAAAGAGTCGCTGGACGTGGACTCATGACACAGTGCGTTGAACTTGCAGCGGACTATTGCCTTGAAACCATGCTGTTGCATCGAATCGAAATAAATGTTCGTCCAGAAAATGCGGCCTCGAGAAGGGTTGCAATAAAAGCAGGATTCACCGAAGAGTCATACAGGCCACGGTATTTACATATTGATGGCGACTGGAGAGATCACATTGGCTTTGTGAAATTCCGCGACACGCCAAATTGAAAAACCTGCAATGCCAACGGAAGAAGAAGCCTGCACCTAATCTTTTGCATGTGACCGGATTGATTTATGTTGTGATCATTGGGCTCTGGGCCGCCGTCCTGATCCCGATCTGGTTAAAACGTCAAGACCAGGTCAGTGAAGTCCGCTCAACCGCCCGCTTCAGCTCGGCGATGCGCTCCCTCGGTGACCGTGCAGACACCACATCAGGTAAGTCCGGTCGGTCGGAAACCCACGTCCGCGATTTCACCTCACCGCGGGATCGTGCCCGCGCTCAAGCAGCCAATCGACGATCGCTCATCCTTGCTGTGCTCACCAGCATCACGGCCTTAGCTTTAATCGGCACGGTTCTTGGATTTATCCCCGCATTCGTACCAATCGGCGCAGGGGTCTTGCTCGCGGCATTTCTCGTCACAACAATGCTCACAGCGTCCAAGCGAGATCAAGCCCCAGTTCGTAAGTCTGCCCGGGCCTACCGAGAATTCCACGAAGTCGAGAGCCCCCGTGAGGTAGTTGACTACGAACGTCCTCTGACTCGTGCAGAACTTCAGAAAGCGGAACTTGATGACTTCGCCGACTGGGATCCGTGGGACGAGGAAGAGACGCCCGGTTGGGATGCCGTTCCCCAGACTCTGCCCAGCTACGTGAACGCACCCCGAGCGACCGCTGTCCCACGCAATATTGAGCGCAACGGCGACTGGTCGGGGGAGTCCATGGTTGACATGGTGGCGCAGTCACGGGCCGCTCAACACAATGATCTGGTTCGCGAGCCCGTCAACAACGTCAGTGATGCAACAACGGAAATCCCCATTATTCGCGCTAACTCTTCCTACCAAGCGCGCGCAGCAAACGGCTGAGTACTCTCGGGTTTAGCACTGCTAATCTGCTTCGACTAGGGGCTGTGGCGCAGTTGGTAGCGCGTCTCGTTCGCAATGAGAAGGCCAGGGGTTCGAATCCCCTCAGCTCCACCACATGTCAGACTTTCCCAGTTCCTGGGAAAGTCTGACATAAAAGCGCTTCTTGCTCGGGTTTTTGTCCAACTCAACCGGCTGACGTAATGCAGTTTGGCTGCACCGGCTCTCCAATGGGCTGCTGCACATGGACTTTGCAACTGGAACTTTCAACATCGACATGACCCGGGTTCAGGTCACGGTGAGCTCACTGGGATTCAAGACCTGCTAGACCTCGTTCTTGAAACCGATGGCATGCATCGGTAGGAACTCAAGTTCGCGCTTTAGGGTAGAAGCCCTATTTTTCGACATCACGTATATATAGACTTCGGGCATGGACAGGTCCGCAAGCGCAGGAATAGTTGGAGCAGCAATGGCAATTGGCCGCTCATTTCAACCGAACTTGCTGACCAGAGGGTCAACAGACCAGGCGATCATCACGGGGGCCTCCTCTGCGATCGCTTATCAGGCCTACAGCGCAGGTGACGCACTCGTCACTTCGGTTGCATCCCGTTTAGGTAGAACCGATGAACCAAATGCTTCCAGGCGACTTGCGGTGGCAGGAGTTGCTGGCGCGGTGAGTGCGGGAGCCGCATTTGCTTTGAGGTGGCGCGAGCACGAACCCGACCTGAGAGCAATCGGGCGCCTAGCCGCACAGACACTTGGGCTGATCGCTGGAGCCAGTGTGGTGGCAACTGTGGCTTCGCGAGATCAGCGAAGTGGCCCAGGTTGGCCGCATGTCGCTGCAGCGACGGCGGTAGGGCTTGGTTCTTGGGCGACAACGCAACCGTGGAAGTCAGTCCCTGGTTCGGCGACCTATGGTGAAACTCCAACGACGATCGAGTTCAAGGGGAAGTTCTTCTTTGAAGACGAAGTTCGGGAAGTAACACCGGCAAAGGCGGCGGTGATTGGTACTGGGGTTGCCGCACTGACTCTAGGGCTTTCCTTTGTGGAATCCGCATTAACCGATGCAACCTCGAAGGGTGCGAGTTTTCTTTTAGGCGGCCAGCCACAGGATCACAGATTCGTGGGCCGGGCGACCAGTCTCGCGATATTTGCCGGTGTGGGTTGGTACGCGATTGCCCAAGCAGACACTTTCCTCGGCAAAAGCGGTGGCGGAATTGACCCTGGTCTTGAGAAGGCACCGACAACGCCCGAGGTAACCGGCTCGGCGGAGTCAGGATTGCCGTGGAATAAGCAAACGCGCGAAGGTGCACGTTGGTTGAGCATGGCGCTCCCGCCAGCCACGATCAACAGCGTTATGCAAATTTCGACCGCTAAGCAACCAATTCGTGTCTACGCTTCCTTGGAAGTGGCGAGCTCAGAAGAGGAGCGAGCTCAAGTACTTTTGCGCGAAATTGATCGAACAAAAGCGCTGGAGCGTAAGGCATTTGCTATTTTTTCGCCCACTGGTTCGGGTTACGTGAACTACGTTGCGAATGAAACTTTTGAATACTTAATGCACGGTGACTGCGCCTCCGCTGCAATTCAATACTCCGTACTGCCCTCTGCCCTCTCCCTTACTCGCGTCGACGAAGGCAGCTACCAAACCCGGATGGTGGTCCAAGGAATCGTTGAGCGTTTACTCGCGATGCCAAAATCCAAGCGCCCAAAATTCTTTCTATTTGGAGAAAGCCTTGGTTCGCAGGTAAGTGAAGAAATGTTTAGAGGACTGGGCTCGATGGGCCTGCAGGGAACCGACATTGACGCGGCCCTGTGGATCGGAACCCCCGCAGCGACAAAGTGGCGCGACGAAATCTGGGGAACGAGTTTGCTGGCCGATCCGCCCAAGGTGAACGAAGCTGGCATCTACCTCCCACGGACGCTGCGTGACTGGAAAAATCTAGATGCAGAGCAGCGTTCTGCGATCAAATACCTTCTCCTGCAAAATGGTGACGACCCGATTCCAAAGTTTGGATCCCAAGTCCTTTGGCGCAAGCCCGACTGGTTGGGACCTGAGAAGATTCGACAGGTTGGCGCGCCTCAGGGAACCTATTGGGTGCCAATTTCTACTTTCCTGATGACCTTCCTAGACATGCTTAACGCGCTCGTTCCCACTCCTGGCACTTTTGCTCAGGGCGGTCACGACTACCGAGCTGTCCTACCCGACGCGCTGCGTGAAACCTGGCGACTGCACGCGACCGAAGAGCAAATGGTTCGGGTCAATAAAGCATTGCGACAACGCGAACTAGCGTGGGAGCTTTACCGCGACTGGGCCGCGGCCAACGCCAAGCCAGCGCAGGACGTAGACAAGGCGCGCGCGAAAGTGCTCAAGAACGCCACCAAATACGCAGGCTACGAAGTGGATGAGGCAAAACTGCAGGAAATAATTGACACGGGCCGTAACCCTCTGTTGGACTGAGGTCATGCGCGCGCGTTTAGTTCTTGCATCAGTTGTCACCATACTTCTCGGGCCGCTATTGCTCGCCCCACATGTCAGCGCAGGTCCACCTGTTGAAGGTTCAGGCAATGGCGTAGCAGATTTGGGTTCCAATAAGAATTCGGTGATCGTGAAATTCACCACCACCGGCACTAGTCCATTTGCGATCTCGCCGGTGTACGCAAAAGGTAAGAGCCCAACTCCGTGGCTGAAGGCAAATGCACCCTTGCGCGGCAGTGTGTTTTCAGAGAAGCATTCAGCAGCGCTAGTTGGTGCGAAAGTGGTTGCGCCAGATCAGTGGACATTGCAGGTGGTTCCACTTTCAAGTGCCCCCAAAGTCTCTTCAGGCTCGACACCACTTGTATTTAAACTCCCCAAAACGCTTAAGGGAGATTCCACTCGGACGTTTATCTTTCAAGGAGATGGCGAAATAGTTGTCTTCCCTATCTCAGCCCGGGGCATGAGCGGGTTTCCAGTGGTCAGCACAAGTGGCAAAGTAAAGAAAAAAATAGTTTTACCGCGTGGCACCAAGTACATGTCGGTTACGGGAGTCGGTAGCTGGAAGTTGAGGAAATAGTGGTCGCAACATCACGCGCAGTACACGTCGTTCATGTTCATGCCGAGGGCGAGGTTGGCGATGTCGTTGTTGGTGGCGTGGCGAATCTACCGGGGCAGAGCGTCTGGGAGCAATCGCGATTTATCGCAAGCGATAACTCATTGCGACAATTTCTTCTCAATGAACCTCGAGGTGGCGTGTTCCGCCACTACAACCTGCTAGTCCCGCCCAAGGACCCCCGGGCAGTTATGGGATTCATAATCATGGAACCAGCGGACACTCCTCCTATGTCAGGTTCCAACACAATATGCGTGGCGACCGTGTTACTGGAAACGGGAATTGTCCCAATGGTGGAACCCGTGACAGAAATGATCTTGGAAGCGCCCGGCGGTTTAGTCAAAGTTATTGCGGCCTGTTCACATGGCAAGGCGACTGCGATCACACTGGAAAACCTCCCAAGTTTCGTTGTGCAGGATCGCGCGAACATTCAAGTTGAGGGTTACGGAAGCGTTAACGTGACAACAGCTTTTGGTGGCGACAGTTTTGTCATGACCAATGCACGCGAACTTGGATTTGAATTAGTGCCCGGTGCAGCTGCGGAGTTGGCTCGCTTCGGTATCAAGTTGCGAGCGGCAGCCAACGAGCAACTGGAATTCACGCACCCGTTCCTGCCCGACTGGAAGCATTATTCTTTTGCGTACCTCATGGGTGAACTTGAACGTAATGACTCAGGCGTGCTTACTTCGACAAATGTATGTGTGATTAATCCTGGGAAGTTGGATCGTTCACCGACGGGTACAGGCGTGAGTGCGCTGATGGCTGTCTTGCATTCCCGTGGGGTCCTAGCTACGGGTGAAAAATTTGTGGGTCGAAGTATTATCGGTTCAGAATTTGGTGGACAAATCATTTCAGAAACGCATGTCGGTGGAATCCCCGCGATTATTCCAACAATCAGTGGACAAGGTTTTATCTATGGCACGAGCCAGTTCTATGTTGACCCACATGACCCCTGGCCGCTTGGCTATCGAGTTGCTGATACTTGGCCAACCGGGACCTAGGTCCCAAAAACGTACTATTTATTGGGCTTTTTGCATCCCTTACATTCCTCGAACATTGTGGGCATGACTCTGGATTTTATTTCTGGTGCAATTGAAGTAACAGAAAAGGAGAAAATCATGAGGAACATGACGAGTGGTTCGAAGAAATTGGTAGCTGGACTCGGAGCAGTCCTAATCGCAGGATCAGTTCTTGGAGGGGTTGCTACGTCAGCGCAAGCGGCAGCAAAGCCGGATGCAGCGGCGCTGCAATACATGGTTGCTGAGGAGAAGTTGGCACACGATGTTTATGTAACTTTGGGAGATGAATATGGGTTGCGTGTATTCACCAACATCGCACGAAGTGAGACGCAGCATCAGAGCGCGGTAGCAAGGTTGTTGGACAAGTATGGGATTAAGAATCCAACTCTTGGCGACAAGGTCGGCGTATTCGACGACCCGAAGTTGCAGAAGCTCTATGACGATTTGGTGGCAAAGGGAATGCTTTCCTTGCAGGATGCACTCGAAGTTGGTGTGCTCGTAGAGGAAACTGATATCGCCGATCTCAAAGAGGTTATTGCTGGCAACGAACCGGCAGCGGTGGATCGCGTCCTGACCAACTTGTTGAACGCTTCCTACAAGCACCTTGCTGCTTTTGAGCGTCAGCTCAACTAATAAGCAGTGAGCCCTCAACTACCCATTGGTAGTTGAGGGCTCAATCATTGAGTAAGGTTCGGGGGTGCCAAGTCGGTGCAACACTCTTGCTAGGAGATTTGCGTGAGCTCTGCTGCGCCTTCACATTCGATCAACTCCGAACTTTCCGCACCGGACCCCAATCGTTGGCGCGCACTCGTTGTTATCGCAATCGCTCAATTGATGGTCGTCCTTGACGCTTCGATCGTGAATATTGCGCTTCCCAGCATGCAAGAGGATTTAGGTATCAGCGACGCGAACCGTCAATGGGTCGTTACGGCCTACACGCTCGCATTCGGTGGTTTACTTTTGCTTGGTGGTCGGATTGCTGACTACCAGGGACGCAAACGGATGTTTATTGTCGGGCTGAGTGGCTTTGCCGCAGCTTCGGCACTTGGTGGTATGTCCGTCAACGCAGAGATGCTCTTCGCAGCGCGTGGTTTGCAAGGTGTTTTTGCAGCGCTACTGGCACCTGCGGCGCTGAGTTTGATTTCGGTGACATTCACCGACTCGAAGGAACGGGCAAAAGCCTTTGGTGTGTACGGTGCGCTCTCTGGTGCAGGAGCAGCAATTGGTTTGGTACTTGGTGGGATTCTCACCGAATACACCTCGTGGCACTGGACCTTGCTGGTCAACGTTCCCATTGCGATTCTGGCCGTGTTCCTGGGATTGGCATACGTGAAAGAGAGTCGGGCAACGGGAGACACCAAGTACGACATCCCTGGGGCGATCACGGCAACGCTTGGTTTGGTCTCCCTAGTTTTTGGAATCACCAAGGCCGAGTCAGACGGTTGGACTGGAACTTCGACATTGACTTTCATCGGTATTGCCCTGGTTCTCTTGGCCCTTTTCTTCTTTATTGAAAAGCGATCAACGCACCCACTGCTGCCCCTTGCGATCATTAAGAATACGAACCGTGGTGGCGCCTACCTGGCCAGTTTCTTCCTTGGTATTGGACTGTTCGCAATGTTCCTGTTCCTGACCTACTTCTTCCAGATCGTCCTTGGCTACACACCTTTGAAGGCTGGCCTTCTGTTCCTGCCGTTCTCGGCCGGAATTATTATTAGCGCTGGAATTACCAGCCAATTGTTACCTCGATTTGGTCCACGTTATGTCACATTTGGCGGCTTTATCTTGGCCACAGGTGGAATGTTGCTTCTTACGCGAATTACTCCGGAGAGCTCATACGTGTCAAATATTCTGCCCGCACTGATTATCATCAGCCTCGGTATGGGGCTGATCTTTGTGCCACTGTCGGCCACGGCGCTGTTTGCGGTTGGAAACCATGATGCCGGCGTGGCCTCGGCGGTCCTTAACACCAGCCAGCAGATTGGTGGGTCGGTCGGCATCGCCTTCTTGAACACAATCGCGACAAGCGCCACGGCTGCTTATGTAGTTGCAAATAACGTGGATCCGTTCAACCCAAATGCGCAAGTAGAAGGTTATGTGGACGCGTTCATGTGGGGTGCTGGGATCTTGGCGGTCGCCGGAATAATTTGGGTAACGCTGGTT
>Ga0115555_1003287_pt1 | contig 10496 bp, 8 predicted proteins | sample COGITO_mtgs_1104_2_FD_87285 | JGI IMG/M metagenome (GOLD analysis project Ga0115555, IMG submission 87285) | Pelagic marine microbial communities from North Sea - COGITO_mtgs_110407 | ecosystem: Environmental > Aquatic > Marine > Epipelagic | place: Germany:Helgoland, sampling site Kabeltonne...
AGAAGATAACTCGATCCCGTGCAGGCCAGTCCAACAGCTCCCATTGCCAACGTATCAAATCGATCGAGAGTCTGGCCAATATCAGTAAAGTAAGCGCGCAATCGGTCTTCAGGGTCAGGCGCGTCACTGGCCATACGCACCGTTGCGCACGCGACGCCTCTGGGCAAGAGCGCGCGAAATTCTGTTTCCGCGGTCACGTTAGCCTGCGGCGTGGCGATACCGAGGGTGCCATGCCGACCGTAATACCCCTCGCCCATTTGCAACACCCATTGCCTGCTCATGCACTGCTTCGCAATATAGCATGGCAGTTTCTACCGAAGACCTTACCCACCCTGAACGCTGTGGTAATGATACTCACCCGAGAGTCGCTGCATCATGTCTGATTCACAGGTCACGATTATTGGAGCCGGACCGTCCGGGCTAACGCTCGCCTGGTGGCTGGTTGAGCAAGGGATCAGCGTCACCGTATTGGAGCGCGAAACCGCCATTCCCAAGGATATGCGCGCGTCCACTTTTCATCCCGCTACCCTCGATCTCCTTACCGATTCAGGACTCGCCACTGCGCTCATTGAACGAGGCACAGTAGTGCCACAGTGGCAATATCTGATTCACCAGAGCGGGGAACGAGCGGTGTTCGATATGAAGCACCTCAGCGAGATGACCGCCTACCCTTTTCGCTTACAGTGCGAACAATTTCAGCTGACTGAACTGCTGGCAGAAAAGTTGGCGAACCAGCCGCTCTGTGAGCTACGACTGGGCGCCACGTTACAGTCCGTCATGCCTGGGGAAAGTCAGGTGACCGCCCAATACCAGTCCGCCGGCGAAGATAAGGATATCGTTTGCGATTGGTTGATCGCCGCAGACGGTGCCAGTAGCCAGGTGCGTCGATCTCTCGGACTCGATTTTGACGGTCAAATCTTCCCAAAAACCTCTATTACCCTGGTGCTTGAGCATCCGTTTGAAGACGATATCCCCAACCTCCTGGGCGTCAATTATGTGTGGCTGCCTGATCGCCACTACAGCTTGATGCGCTTGCGGGATACCTGGCGATTGACCTATTCTCCAGAGCAGGATCAGGATATCGAGACCGCATTGAGTGACGAGGTAGCACGCACCCATATTGCTCGAGTCTCCCCACGCGCTCGCAATACAACCATCCTCAATCGGAACTACTACACCCTGCACCAGCGTTGCCTCGAACGCTTTTGTCACGGACACATCCTGTTCGTCGGCGACGCAGCGCATCTCAACAGCCCGGCCGGTGGCATGGGGATGAACAGCGGCATCCATGATGCTCGGTCACTGGCAGATCACCTAGTGCCCGTACTTAACGGAGAGGATTCGGCACTACTCGAGCGCTATGATCGACGCCGGCGCACCGTTGCGCGAGAAGAAGTGCAGCGCCTATCGGCGCGCCACTATGCGAGACACCGCGAGACCGAAGCGAGCAAACGGGTGTTAATCTGGAGGGAGCTTCAGGAAATGATCAATGATCCGGTGAAGCATCGCGATTTCCTGCTCGATGCGGCTATGATTCGATCACGCCAACGAGAAAAGACGATTGAATGAGGGTGACTTGATGATCACTATCGACCAAGCAATTGCCGAAAAGAGGCTGGTCCTCCCCGAGGTCGTCACGGGGTATATCGACGCCGAATCGCTACCCATTGATCCGCATGCGAATCAGCTCGCCCTGCACTTTCCCGGGACGGGGGAACCACTGACCTTGCTTCAGGAGGATGATGCCGAGACAGTGGCGCGAGCCGTTGCCTGTGCACGAGATAGCTTTCAACAAGGTGATTGGTCACGAAGCTCTACCGCAGCGCGACAAGGGGTTTTTCGCCGAGGGGCGAAACTGATCCGCGAGCATGCTGAGGAGCTCGCGTTACTGGAATGCCTCTGCGCGGGCCTTCCCGCTTCTCACCTGGCCTCTAGGCAAGTCCCGAGAGCCGCCGACAACCTCGACTTTTTCGCTGACTATATCGCCGTCATGGCCGGCGAAACCTTTGAGCAGATGTCCGGATACCAAACCACCGTCACGCGCCAGCCGGCGGGCGTGGCTGCTTTGTTCGCCCCGTGGAACGCACCGCTGGCCTTAGCCAGCATGCAAATTGCTTCCAGTTTGGCTTTCGGTAACACCTGTGTGCTGAAACCTTCTGAACATACGCCGCTATCGATTTTACGCATGGTGTCACTACTGGAAGAGGCGGGCCTGCCGCCAGGTACGATTAATGTCATCAATGGCACCGGCATGAAAACTGGCGCCGCCTTGGCCGGCTCTGCCGATATCGATCGTATTGCCTTCACCGGGGGGGGAGCTAGCGCACGCCAAGTGATGGCAGCGGCGGCCTATCACCTTACTCCCGTTCATTTTGAGCTGGTCGGCAAGTCCGCGAACATCGTGTTTGATGATGCCCATTTTGAGCGGGCCGTAGATGGCTCGTTAGTCAACATCTTCAGTAACAGCGGTCAAATTTGTATTGCCGGATCACGCATTTTGGTGCAACGCGGGATCTCAGAGCGCTTCATCGAAGCATTCGTAGCGAGAACCCGATCGCTGAAAGTAGGTAATCCACTGGATCCAACCGTAGAGGTGGGCCCGATGGCGTTCAAAGCCCACTGGGAAAAGGTCCTCGACCACATCGCGCGGGCAAAAAGCGATGGCGCAACCTTGCTCTGTGGAGGTGAGGCCCTCACTGACTGCGGAAACGGGTACTTCATCACGCCCACCGTCTTTCAAGTCGACAGCAACCAATTGTCGCTGTGCCAAGAGGAGGTCTTTGGCCCGGTGGTCAGCATTCAGATATTTGACGAAGACGAGGAGGCCTTCGCACTGGCCAATGACAGCCGATTTGGCTTGGTGGGCTACTGCTGGACTAACGATCTCACGCGCGCACAACTTTTTCAGCAGCGTATCGAGGCAGGTACGCTCTGGATTAACACACCATTGGCCCGCGACCTGCGCGCACCCTTTGGTGGCTTTAAAGAATCAGGGATTGGTCGTGACGGGCCGCGTCAGGCAGCTGAATTTTTTACTGAGGAAAAAGCCACCATCACTGCCTATGGCAACACGCCCATTAGAAAACTGGGGTCCCTCGAGGCACCATAACAGGCACGATGGTAAATTCAGACGAGAGCTTGCGCCTTGTGTGCTCACTGTTGGTCGAAGACTCCCCCCTACTCTGGGTGGAGTCACTGCATCAATAAGCGGCTCTTTGCTGCACTGCTACCCGAGGGCCTTTGAAAGGCGACAACAACCCAAAAAAAAATAAGAAGCAACCAACGGTGGGGCGTTTTGATTGCTCTCACAATCATCAGTGAACCCACCCTACCAATACCCCAAAACAGTCTAATCGCTTGTTACTGATCTTTCAGTTTACGAACTCAGGCATAGGCCAGCACTAAGAAAAAAGCAGCCTAATGGGGCTGCTTTTTTCAATGCCAGTTGACACCTTATGCCTCGACTCGCTGACGAAGTTTAACCAGATCAGAAGTCCCAGCGTAATCTCACGCCAAACTCTCGCTGATCTCGCATGTGGATGTGCACACTCTCAACCGCAAAGTTATACGCAAAGGTGGTGTCTCTTACATACTTACTGGTATCGGCAATATTGTTGCCCCCAGTTGGCGCATCTTCATCGGTCAGGTTCGATACATAGGCTTCAAGACTAATGCCGTTGTCCATTCGTACGCCCACCCGGACGTTCAACTCTGTCGCATCGGGGATTTTCGTGAGATTGGTCACCTCATCGTAATAGGACCCGGTATAGAAGAACTCCCCTCGGGCGTACGCGCCACCGATCGGAGTATCAAAGTCATAGGTCGCAATTAACGAACCGATCCACTCCGGGTAACGCGCTGCCTGCTGACCGGCACAGGATAAACCCGGGCCAAAGACATCATTGAAATCGCCGCAATCGCCGTTGGCAGGAAAATCGGAAATTTCCGCCTTGGTGTAACCCACCGCCGCCTGCAAAAGGAGACTATCGATGGCTCGGTAATTCAGATCAATTTCGAATCCATCGATGTCACTCGACGTGCCGTTACCACTAAATGCAACCGTGCAGGTTTCCGTATTCGGTACGCCATCACCATCGGTATCGCCAGAACAACTGACATCAGCCGGAATAACGCCGAAGCCAGAATACACCTGATCAGAGCGCTCCATATGAAAAACCGCGAGGTTCATGGCGAGCCGGCCATCGTTCGAGGAATACTTCCAACCTGCCTCATAGTTTTTGAGCGTTTCTTCCTCGTAGGTCTCACCGATCCCTGGCGTGTCAGCATTGAAGGTTGCGATCTGCTCGGGAGTCGTCAGCTTGGATGCCACCTCAGGGTTGAAGCCGCCCGGCAGGGTGCCCTCGCTATAGTTTGCATATAACATGTGGTTGTCGTTCAACTGATACTTCAGCACCACTCTGGGCAGCGTAGACTTGAACTCTGCCGGTGCAATATTCTTGCCCGCTGCGGCATTCACGTTGGGATCATTGATCTCGTCTTCTTGACGTCTCACCTCAAGGGTCAAATCAAGCCTATCGGTGATTCTAAAATCCACCGAAGCGAAAATGCCGGTGGTATCTGCCTCAATCAGTGAAAACGCCGTATCGGGATTGCGGATGTCGGCAAACCAATAACCCGCACTGCCGCTGAAGTCGCCAAAGTATTGGTCATAAAAACCGCCATGCGCTTTGGATGACATCTCAACTTGAGTCGCCCCAATTGACCAATCAAACCGGTCGCTGGTGCCCGATAATCTGACCTCAAAGGTTTCGTCCTCGGTCACTCTTGCGTTGTAGACATGGAAACCAAATGCGCCCGCCGCATCAAAATCATGAAACAGGACGTAATCATCCTCATTCTTTCCGTAGGCTAGATTCAAATTCAATGAGTCGGTCATGTCCCATGAGACGATAGCGCCAAAGCGCTCCCCGTCGCCAGACTTACCAAAACCGTTGTGCGACAGATCATCAAATGAGTGATCGCCAATAGGGGCATAACCGTCCCCCGAAAGTCCCGCCCAATTACCGCTCGCGTCTCTCAGCTGACCGGTCGCCTTGCTGAACACATCGGCAGAAGATGACGCGCCGATCGCGCTGGGAATGTTGACTGCACCTTTGTAAGCGGACTCTAAGCCGTTGACAAAAAAGCAGCTGAAACTATTAATGGCAGGAGTGGGTTCAGCGCAGAAATTGTGCTCCGCCAATCCGCCTACGACGGCATAGGCACCGGGACCATCATCGTCTTCGTATGATGACGCCCGAACCATAATGTTGAGGTCATCTGTCGGATTGAAATCCAGCATGAGGCCGTAAGCCAGCGTCTCCTCATCCCCTAATCGCTGCCCTTCAACGAACGCATTATCGTAGTGGCCTTCTTTGTCGGTATAACTGAAAGTGGCTCTGGCTCCCAGGTTACTGGTTATCGGGCCTTCAATATAACCCGTCGTAGACCCCTTACTCTTAGCGCCGTAATCAACCTCGATCCCCCCTTTGAGTTCGTCGCCAGGCCTGCGGGTAATGATGTTGATGGCTCCCGAGTAGGTATTGCGACCAAATAGTGCCGACTGCGGGCCCTTGATCACCTCAATACGCTCTACCTGAGTAATGGGCAGACTATGCAAGCCTGATGATACGATGAGACCGTCGACAAACACCGAGCTGGTTCTCTGTAGCGGGCTGGACGCATCAAAGGTGACGCCACGAAATCGTGGCATCAGTACCGTGCGCGCGTTCTCATTATTCATTGTCTCGACGAAGAGACCAGGCGCGGTCTTTTGCACGTCGACGAGGCTTTTAAAGGCGCCCGCCTGAATCTCCGCTGCACTGATTGCCGTGATAGCGATGGGTGTCTCTGAGAGTGATTCCTCACGCTTCCGGGCTGTGACCATCACCTCCTCAAGCATTGCCTCGGTCTCCTGCGCAAAGGCAGTCGACACGTGGAAAGATGTGGCTAAAGCGGCACTCACTGCCAAGGCGATCGGGGTATTTTTTATAAAGCGCATAGTGGACTCTCCTGTGTGATCTGCGGCGCATTGGGCCCGACTCTTCAGCCTAAACGCTCTTAGTTATATCAATAGATCTTTTGTAATACCGATGTGCAGGTTTTGTCAAGCTTTAGGAGAGAGAAAGGGGCTTTTCAACACCGTTTGCGATGGCATGACCATCTCACTCGCCTCGATCGAGACAGTCTCAACCGGGCTAACCGTGATTCGCCGTTCTAAAAAATATCAGACAGCTCGAGATCAGCATGGCGCTGCTAAGACCCTTGCGTTAACGGTTGGGCCATCGTTATGGCGCTTATTGCTCTGTCGGCGCGCCACCACGCCATCCTGTCATCAAAGGCTCGTCATAGGGGTGCTGGGGAACCCATATTGCGCGCCCTCTGCAGCGATAGTGCGAGGTGACGATTGTCGGCCGGGATTCTCAGCAGTCCACTCATTATCGCGCGGCAGGGCACGATAAGGGCGCAAAGGGAGCCGAATGGCCGTTGATGGGGAAAATACCCGCCAGCCTCAGTCTCTTACCGGTGGGGTTGGCGACCTTTCGTGAATCGGAGAACGCATTCAGGGGACTGCGCCGCCTGTCAGGATGGTCTCGATGACATCCCGCTGAATCTTTGTCTTTTAAGTGGTGCGGTCTAACCCGAATCAGGCGATATCACGCCGCTTTGGCTTCCTCTTCAACGCTGGTATCCCAGGCGTTAGGCCATTTTTCTCCCACTGCGGCCAGATGCTTAAACAATGCGCGAATACGCGCCGACTGTCGAAGATCTTTATGATGGAGAATCCAAGTGTGTCCCCAATGCGCTGAAGGCACGCCGGGCAAAAGAATCAAATCGGGGTGCTGCGCCGCTAGAAAACAAGGTAACGCCGCCACGCCCAGCTTGTGCGTCACGGCAACCATTCGTGGCGTCAGACCATCGATTAGGTGGCGGCTCTCGAGTCCGAGCGTCTCCGGGGCGGGTAAGTCTCCAAGGGTCAATTGGCTGTGCGATGCTCTAATACACGTTAACTCACGTTGGCCTCTAGCGGCCTCACTGAGCAAGTCCCTATGCACATAATAGCCCAAAGAGATCCGGCCAATCTTGATGCCCACGATATCTTTTGGGGGGCGTTTATCTTTCGGGATCCCGCGAATCGCAATATCGGCTTCACGCCGCGCTAGGTCCACCGGCTGATCACTCACGCTAATGTCGAGTTCGATCCGCGGATAATCCAAAGCAAACTCAGCCACGCTCTCCGATATGTGGGTAACGGGGGCGGCGGGCAACGATAATTTGACGCGTCCATTGAGCTCTGAGTCTTTTCCAGAAACATGTCGCTCTGCTTCAAGCAGCGTTTGTTCCACTGCTTGGGCAGTTGGCAGTAATTGATCACCCAGCGCTGTCGGCGTGTAGCCGTCAGGAGTGCGGTCGAACAACTTCCCGCCAATGTGCTCCTCCAAAGAATCGAGACGGCGCATCACGGTGGTGTTGCTGACACCCATTGTGCTGGCCGCTTTACGTGTTGACCCCTCTCTCGATAGGGCCAGTAACACTTTTAAATCATCCCAATTCATCGCTACATTCCTCAACTTTGGGAGTGTTACCGGCCACATCAATTAAGAAACCAGTACCTCGCCGTTTTTATCTTTCAGTACCACTTGCTGCTCTGTTGCGACGTCGCTTGAGCATTGAAGAGACATGGACGATTGACCCTCTGGGCTCACCTTGAGCTTTAACGTGGTGACCCCTCGATAAGATTTGGTGCCGTACATCCGCACCCGAGTATTCTCACCATACGCTGCTTTGAGGGCGGCCTTGCAAGTCGCCAATTGTTCACTGGTATCGGCCACAGCCCCGCTAGAAAGTAATCCGGCGGTGGGCAGAGCAACCAGCAATTTAACCACGGTTTTAATCTTCATAATGAACCTCCAAGTTAGACACAGAAATCAAATTCATGCGCACTATACGAGGATCATTAATGCAACGGCTGTGATTTATTTAATCACCGGTGATTCGTTTATGCAACACCTCAATTTACTGGCAGGGCTGGCGCTGAGTAAACCTCATCAACCTCTATCAAGGCCGAGATCTATCTTCCGTTTCGGCACTTTTTGTTGGTCCAAAACCCTCTGACTGAAAACAGATTGGCTTGGCACGTGGTTACCGCCACCACGCGCGCTCACCCCTCAAGCAAAAAGGTCACAGGCCCATCATTGATGAGAGACACCTGCATGTCTGCACCAAATTGTCCGGTTGCAATCGGCGTGCCACTCGCATTGAGCGCTTTGATCAGCGCCTCGTAGCAGTACTCGGCCAGCGCAGGTGGGGCGGCGGTTGAAAAACTGGGTCGATTGCCCCGGCCCGTATCGGCCACGAGCGTGAACTGGGACACCAGCAAAATACTGCCGCCTCTATCCACTACGCTCAAGTTCATTTTACCTTCTGCATCGCCAAAGAGCCGATAACTGAGCAACCGCTGTGCCATTCGCGCGACCTGCTCATCGGTGTCACCCGGCTCAACTCCTATGAACACTAATAAGCCTGAGCCAATCTCACCCACGACGTTATGTTCGACCCTCACCGATGCGCAAGCGACCCGTTGAATCAGACATTTCATTGTTTGAGTGGTAACAACGGGTGCTCAGCCACAATATGCTCGAGCAGGCATCGGCAAGCGCTGGTCACCATCTCCAGCACATGGGTAAAGCCCTCATCACCGCCATAGTAAGGGTCCGGTACCTCAGCACCCCAATCATCGGTCCAATCGAGCAACAGCGATAAACGAGAGAGATAGGCTTCGGGGCAGCTGTTTTGCAACGCACTAAGGTTTTGGCCGTCCATCGCAATCACATAATCGAAGCGCTCAAAATCCTGTTGTTGGACTTGTCTGGCACGCAGATCCGCCATATCAAGCCCCTGTTCAGCGGCCGTCTCGATCGTCCTCCTGTCAGGTTTTTTACCGCTGTGGTAGTCATGGGTTCCCGCAGAATCGATCACAAATTGCTCAGCCAGCCCCCTCTCCCTCACCTGTTCGCGAAAGACCGCGTGGGCAGTCGGTGAGCGACAAATATTGCCCATACAAACAAATAATACCTGCGGCATGAGGACTCCCCTTCTCGTTATCGGCTGATCAGTCGCTCAGTGGCAGCTGTGGTTACCGAGCACCGTTGCCATCGAGCACAGTCGAACGTACCGTTGGTGATTTCAGCAGATGCCACCCCTCATTCAGCCATGCCTCTCCCTTTTGCTGAATCAGTGCGCGTTTACTCTGTTAGGGTCAGCGAAAGCGGTATCGCGAGACCCTCACGTAACGTGCGTATCAAGTGGGTCACCGCCTCCGCAGCGTAGGCTTCTGGCGTGCCGATACCCCACACCGGGCCCGGCCACGCCACATCCGAATGATACCGAGCAATATGATGAAGATGCAGTTGCGGCACTTGATTGCCCAGTGCCGCTATATTGAGTTTGTCCGCTTGATAGTGCGCCTTTAGGAAGCGGCTTAAGTGCATCGACTCACGCCACAGCGCCGCCTGATTCGCCTCACTCAGGTCAAACGGTTCACTAACCGCTGCCACCTCAGGCACCAGAATCAACCAAGGAAATCGCGCATCGTCCATCAAAAGAAGCCGACATAACGGGGTTTTTCCCACGAAGTAGGTGTCAGCCGCTAAGCGCGCATCGAGTTCAAACAGAGAGCAACCCCCTGCTGAGGCGTGCTGCGTTCTGCTTTTCACTCATTGCGCCGCCCCTCACTTTGCTCATCACTCCACGCTCGCCCACCCCGCGCAATCCATCGACTGGCGACCACCGAAAACCGCTGTAATTGCAGGATGACTGCGTCATCGAGACGTTGAATCGCCACCGGTCCTTTTTGCTCCAGCACATGCTCTACGACCCCCCTTTCATAACCCGAGCCCGTCCATTCAAAACCGGGATCGCTCACGAAGCGGTCGGGCATGTTTGCTGCGATCACAGCATCGAAGGCCGCGGCTGCCTCGACCGACGCTGCTGTTAATTCACCTACCATGACATCGTAGCTCTGAGGCGTGTCAGCTTGCTGTGCTGACACCGCCAGCAATAGAGGCGCCGACCAATCTCCCGCGACCAAGGCACGAGTCAGTCGACGGTACTGATAAGATTCGATCACACCATGGCGATTGGATACCCGTTGGATGGCCTCGCCTGTCTTCCCACGGGCCACGAGTAACAGGCCGTCAAAGGTACTGACACCGGGCAACGGTACCGTGTGATAAGGCTGTGTCAGGTCACCCACATAGTGCAACCCCCAACCCAAAAATCGCCAACCCCAATAATCATGTCCGGTGCGAAATGCCAGATCCGCCAACTCACCAAATAGCGCAATCCGCCACAGTGGGTAAGTGCGCAACAAATCAGGCTGCGCCATTCGTGTTAGCCAGTCGAGATGATAAAAGCCCATATGAAAAGGCGCTTGTGAGCCGTAGTCGAGATTGTCATTACCAAATGGGGTTTTGCCAAAACCATAGACGGCACCA
>Ga0115555_1003307_pt1 | contig 10465 bp, 2 predicted proteins | sample COGITO_mtgs_1104_2_FD_87285 | JGI IMG/M metagenome (GOLD analysis project Ga0115555, IMG submission 87285) | Pelagic marine microbial communities from North Sea - COGITO_mtgs_110407 | ecosystem: Environmental > Aquatic > Marine > Epipelagic | place: Germany:Helgoland, sampling site Kabeltonne...
AGCAACGGTACTGGGTTCCAGATGTGAGAGAAAGACTGGAGATGTTTGGGGTGGTATTGTTGCTCATTGTAGGGCCAGGCGTTCTGACAGAAAAGATCAGATGATGTCACAATTATATCTTTGGTGTGAAGAGATATTGAGGGTTAAATAGCGTGATTGCTAGCGTTGAGAAAGGATAGAAACACAGAAATGCGATTTTGAAGGGTTTTTGTGCAGCAAGCTGTCTAGGGAGGAGTACCACTCCCTCCTCGAAAAAGTGAAAAAATAAGAGGTGGCCGACTGGTTTTGCTTGAGCCGCCCTTTCCTTGGCGTTCTCTCCTCCTCACTTTTTGCACACTTGTTCTTGCCCTCGAGTCTATCTGAGCGGAAACCCATTAACACAGTCTTCTTTTCCAGATGGATACCGAATACCGAATGTCGTCCCCAACTTTGGCCTCAACTCCCGCACAACATTCTGCAACCTCGCCTGGATTGGGCGCCGCAGCTGAGGTCGATGTAGCCTCTGCCGCTCCTCAAAAGCCTGTTAAGTTTTCTACCAAGAAGAAACCAGAAACGCAATACATCCCGCCTTCTGTAGCCAAATATCTCCCTTCAGCGTCAGTTCCTGGTGGCAGCGATGGCGTTGGCGATGGCGATATGAATGATGATATAAATGATGATCGCGATGAGCTTACCGGTCGCAACTTGGATTACTTTTCCAAGACACAACGGCACCCTTTCATTACTGTTGCACGCCAAAGTGCACTGAAAGCGTACTATACTGATAACTCGGGGGAAAGCGAGAGTGGCGGGGGTTGGGGGATGTGCGATGTTGAAACAACAATGTATGGACTTGTTCCTGGTGGTTGTATCATTGAGAAAGAGTTTGATGTTCCAGCTGACTCGAGGCCCAAGCAGTCGGCACCTATTACCAAGAGTCTGAAACTTGTTACTGTTGCTCAGGACAAACTTGTGGACAAGTGTCACAACCACAGCGAGAGGGTTGAATTTAAAGGTGGACTGGATAGTGTTGATGTTAGCAAATTCGTCTCGAAGGACATCGCTGGGAGCGCTACCAAGGACTATGGAGGGGTGACCTGTGCAGTGACAAGCATCGAGAAAAGGCTCGTCTCTGAAGGTTATTACTATTCTCCACCACAGCAGCAGCAGCAGCAGCAGCAACAACAGCAGCAGCAGCAGCAGCGTCGGTTTATTCGGGACGTATATAGTTTCACTTGTCGCACTGACGAGCCGTTGAATTCATCTTTGCCATCGTCTCAAGAAACGTCTACCTCGGCAAAAAAGGAACTTCCGGATGTTCGCAGCGGCAGCTCAGCCTCCGCCGCTGGTGCTGACCCGGCCATGGTCACCGCAACAGCAACAGCAACAGCAACAGCAGCAGCAACAGCTACAGCTACAGCTACCGCTGCAGCAGCGTCCAACATTCTCCCTGATTGCATGACCACCACGATAACGAATGATTCTGATGTTGTTGAGACGACGGAGGAGACGGTTGAAATCAAGTCCAAGACTGTCACGACAAATAAAACATGTGACCTTCAAAGTGTACCAGCCAGTTCGAAGAGACGGACTTTTACGCAGCAAACGCTCTTGCCTCCTCCTAACCTCAAGCTTGCCATCAAGGTCCCCTTCGATACCGCGTCACAGCACAACAAAATTCACAAGCGCGGAGTTATTGTTTCGCGCGTTGGAACAGTTGTTCCCAACAACCGTGCGATGGATGATCGCGACTCTGCTTCATCTTCTTCTCCTTCCCCCGTCCCCCCCCGCGAGAACGCGGTCCTTTTTCCAAAGTTTGTGCAGAGCCAGCTTCCGAATCTCACGCCGTCGTCTACCTTTGACAAAACTGCGAAGGACCAATTTGCATCGGCTGGGTCCAGCTACGTTATGCTGAGTGAGCGAATGCGCCATGGCGATGAGATGGAGGGTAGTGTTGTTGAGGTTGGGGGTATAGAAGGGGGGGCTGTAGTAGGTTATTTCGGCGATGAGACCATCGAAGGGGAGAGTATCGATGACACCGGTGACGGAGGCGGAGGCGGAGACGGAGACGAAGACGGAGACGGAGACGGTGGCTGGGAAACCTCAAAAAAGCGGAAGAAGAGGGTAAAGAAGACCCGCACACCGTTTTCTTCGAGTGTCTCTACGGTGCAACCTGCCGCTTCACAGAAACCAAAAATACCTCCCCTTGTGTACAAGATATTGATGGGAAGTGGGGGCGTGGGATTTACGAGAAGTGAGAGCGATTATTTCGATGCCGGTGATGCCTCGCCTGCTGCTGATGAGGATGACGAAACGAATGTCATGTCCGGTACCTGGAAAAAGTGGGTTGAAGAGTATATCGAGGAAACTGAAGGTAAGTATTTATCGCTGTCGCTTGCCATGAAATGATTCGCTGGAAAGCTTCCTCTGACAAACTTGGCGCAATTTTGCGTGGTGCAGATGACGATTTTACCGGTCAACCGACAGTCAAGGGAAAGTGGAAGGTTGTAGACGGGACAAAGGCTATTCTGGGGAATAATACGGGCCGTGTGATGCCAAGAGTCTCCAAGCCTGTGACAACTACTATCCGGCGAGAGGTTCAGTTCCGAAAATTTACCGAGGCTACGACCAATTCGCAGCAGCAGAACAATACGCCACACGTCAACGCTAGCAAGAACAAAACGACGAAGGTAGTCACAAAACGTACCAATGCGGCTCAATGGAGCTCCACGGGCAATGTAAGGAGCCACTCAAAGGAGAACACCGACTGCTTCGACTACCTGCGGGAGGAGAATTGCAACGAATCTGTCGAAAATCCGTCTTCCCCTCCCCCGGGTGGTGCCTGGGGAACTGTCCTTTCGCTCTGTCAGTCAACCCATGGTTCTGATGACAACAACATCGCCCACTTTCAAAAAACCGTACCACCGCGACTGCGTTTGAAAGACGACTGTTTTGGCGGAATAGTGATGAGGTCGACTGAAGATGAGAGCTCAAAGTGGTTTGAGTTAGACTTGAAGAAGCCCGGCTTTGCAAGCAACATACACGGCGGCGACGGCGATGGGAACAGCAGCCAAGGCGACGTAGTCGAAGTCAAAACTGCTACAACAACTGAGACAAACGACTCGAACACAACGACGACAACGACCACCACCACCACCTCCTCGAGCTTCTCTGGAACTATTGTGCTCATTTCCACCCTCCCAGTAGACTCGAGCGGCCGAAAAGACTCCATAACCGCTCACACTATTAGTGATTTGAAGACGAGTGTCAAGGTTAATTCCTCCATCACGGGCGATGTGGAAAAGCGCCGTTTGGTGAGCACCATCGACATCGACAGGAAGGGTACCGGAGTGCCGGGGATGAAATTGAGGAAAATGAGGGTGCTGCCAAACATCACGATACCAATTTTTTGCACCGTCATGAGCCCCATCTCGACAGGCTTAATCAGCAGCGGAGGAACTGGCCGCGTGATAAAATATGGTCTCGAAATTTGCGACTCCAACCGAAATTCGAACACTCCTCCGTATCTAGTTTCGCCCTCCGGATCGCTCGGTTGGGAGCCGAGAATAATATCCATTACGACAGGAAACGAACGGATCGACGGGGGTGGCTTGCATAGCGTCTTTGATCGGTCTGTAGGAAGCCTGAAGATCAGTGTGCGGAAGCGCACTCGAATACCCTCGCTTTCTGCCATCACCACCACCGCCGCCGCCGCCGACGGCAACGAAAACGAAAACGAAAACGAAAACGGAAACGGAAACGAAAACGACGATTGCAAAAAGACGAACCAGCACTGGTATATTCTGGGCTCCTCGACGACGGCCCCGCACAGTGATGCCGCTCCTTCGCTCTACTTCCTTCCCCCGGAGAAGTCCGTGAGCAAGAAGTCGTCGTATTTAATCTACGAGACTGTTGGACTTTTTCGACATGTCGTGGCGTGCAGCAAGAGTGCTGTGAATGGCTTTGCGATTGGTAATTGGCGTGTATTGTCGCACCCAAACGGAGTGCAACACGCGTACCTGCCTCGACTCTCCGTCAATAACCTCTCAGATTACCACGACGACAGCTGCATTGTTGATGAGAATCAGCTGGTTTTGAGGGAACTTGAGGTTGGTTTCGGCAACGGGTACCAAAAAGAGGCGACCCTGCACTCGAACAGTGACCCCCATGGCAATGTCGCCTTCAAGGTCCCTATTCGGCTCATCAAGTTCTTGGAGAGTGCCCTTCATGGGAAGGCGGGCACTGCTATAAGTTCTCGGTGTACTGTGCTCCACGTTCCGCGGAGCAGTTGTCACCCCCACCTTCCGACCATCAGCTGCGGATGCTTAAATGGCCCTGGCCATGCTTTCGACCCCTCTTCTTCCGCTTCAACGGTGGGTCTTTACGCTTTCAACGAGTCTATCTTCGGCGTCATGGGCTTTCGAGATTCCAAGTCGCTAGTGTGCAGTCCCCTGAATCCAACTCTGGGGGGTAGGTGGGGCGAATTTTTGCCAAAACTTCAACCCGACACCCACGACAGAGTTCCCCCCCAGGTGGGGACTTTACTTCGCAGCCTTGCTGCGACGACCCTATCCTCCGGCGGTGGCGAGATTGGCGGCTACACCTGCGGTGTTGGCGTTTCACTCGACAACAATCACTTTCAGACTGCCAATACAGGATTCGGGGGGGGGAGCGCTTTTGGCGTGGTGATTGAGATCGTCGTGTCGATCTTCAATCGCGTGAATCTCATTCGAAACGATGACGAGGCAATCTTGGCGAATAATATGCAGCGTCCGCGCCCTCACCTGCACCGCCGCCACAAAAATATTCATGCGAACGAGAGCCATAGTAGCCCCCCTCCACCCCCGAAGCACCGTGGCTACGACACGACGAATCGATTTCCAGAAGACAACACTGGCGGCGTTCCACCTCTTCTCGATGCTTCTTCGACAAACCGAGATTGGAGTGAAATTATTGCCATTATTTCCACCATTCCAACATTCCCCTCTGATGCCGACACGCACGCGGAGGAAATGGGAGTGCTCAGCAACACCAAGTTCTCATCATATGTAACCAACTGTGTAAAGAAGGCATTTCGATCAGATCATCGGCCCTCTTCTACCGGTGGAAATTCTAGCAACAACAACAGTAATAATAGCAAACACGCGGCCCTGGACAAAACCGCACCAAAAAATAAGCTTAAAATCCCCTCCATGAGCCAAATTGAGGCCAGCATGCGAATACTGATGACGAGTGGATGTGCCATTTGCCCTGACCCTTTTCGCGGCGACGGGACTTCTAAACGGAACCCTAATTATACAGAAACAGGAGCTCGCCGAGTCTTTACCGAAGACGACGACGTAGAATGCGCCAAGGAATTCTTCTCCTCCCTGTACCCGCAGTTTGATTCCCTTGCCGTCCAAAATTCCAACCTGGCGGACGCACTGACTTCCATCGACTCTCGCACGGCAGGGACCGGAAACAGCATGTCGAACACCCCGTCCTTTGGCTGGGGTGGCGTGCCCGGTTTCTCTTTGTACAACTCTTTTGGCGACTTCGGTACAACTCGAAACATCAGCTCGCCTGAGCGACTCAATCCTAATGGTGGTATTGGCGCGTATGGGCCTCTAAAAGCGCGCGGTATCGCAGATACTATTCTCGCTCGCTCTGGTGCCGCCCTGACGACCGGAGTGCGCATTTTGCGGATGATTGTCTTTGCCGGCAAGACGTCGACTCCCCTGCCCCCCCCGTCGATGAGCGAAAGATCCCAGCAACTTTTCGACGTTCTGACAACACACGTAACGAAATTCACCCCTCCCACGGGGACGACCAATCCTGAAAGCGTTCAAACGTTGGGTATCACTGCCCCTGTGTTCGGAATGATTGTTCGCGGTGCCGCTCCTCCTTCTCGAGTGGGAAAGGGTGCATTCGTCTCCCGCGCGAGCTTGCACAATACTGTCATCGCCAGCTCGAAGAATGAACTGGAAGGGGTGGAAACGAGCGCCAATAACCAAATCGTCTGTAGCCTTGCCACCAACTCGATGAACTCTACCACTTCTCGCCTACTCTCCAATTCGCTCTACCCGGACGAGTTCCACGACGTATTCTGGTCAGAGTCCTTGACATCTGGTTTGACATCAACCAACGCGGAGGGATTTCCTCAAAACCTATTCCGCTCCGGTTCGTGTGCCCACCTGATTGTACTGGGAAAAATTTCCCAGCCTTCAGATGACGACGAGGGATTGTCGTCGTCCGGCGGCGGTAGCAGCCAACTCTCAGTGAAATGCGAGTCCGTCGTGAGCAATTTTGGCTTCGGCGGGGACAGTATCGTCACCATGGCGGGCGTTGGCTGCCCAGCCAATTTTCGTGTCGTTGAGGAGTTCGGTCCAGATCAGGTGAAGAGGCTCGCCTCTTCTGGCGGCGGCAACTCGCCGCATCAGCAACAACAGAACCGGACGCCTATCGGCCTATCCAGCACCTACTTGAACAGTGTCCGCCTCATCGAGAGACGATGCCCTCCCGCTTACGGAGGGAAAAGTGGTTTGGATGAAATGGAGGTCGAGAACAGACTCAAAGGCGGCTTCCGAGACACCCCGAGCGTTGTAGAATTTGGACAGGTCACCCTGAGGGCCCCTTCTACGTCCTCGAAGGAGAACGGTGGGAAGGGGGGTCGAAAGGAGCAACGCATCGACCGGGAGAAGAGCCTCGCGGCAAGTCTGAGGGAATTTTCCGAGTCGCAGTCGCAAAACGTCACTTCTGAAGACGCGATTAACATCAGTGGGGGTCGTGGCGGAAGTGGCTACCAGGCGATCGAACTTGCTAGGGTCCTAATGCCCCGAGAAAATATGAATCTCAGCTTCTATGAGTTCGACCCCTTTGGGAGCCTTGGGCCCTTGGTAGTTACGGCAAATTACACCACGTCGCAAACGTTGCCTTCAACAGCGCCCGCGCTTGTCAACAACTTCAATAAGAATAAAGTTGCGGCTGCGGCTGCCGCCAGCGCCTCCAAGTCTGCTGCTAACAGCACCTCTACTGCTATCTTCAACGCGGCCAACATGCTTTTCCTCTCATCATCCTCAAAGTCGCAGATCACCGCCATGCGCTCGCTGGCGGAGATGCCAAATAATTCTGCGGGGAGCGACGAGGACGCGAAACTCTTGGGCGGCTGGCTAGACATCAATTTCAAAGACTTGCCGTGCATGGTCTTGTCCGATTGCCTCCGCGGAGATCCCGCTCACAGGCTGGGTGTGCACTCAGCCTCTGTTCGGCGGATTGCGGCTGAGTGCGTCGGTCAGTGGCAGCTCAACAAGGGCGGAGAGAGCTGCGAAAAGACAAATGTTCGCTTCAACGAGGCGTTCTACAGCCGCGCCTTCCACGGTGAGGGCGGCCTAGTCGGGAACGATGTTTTATTCTCTGCCTTTGACCACAGTGTGGGTGAAGGTTGGGCCGGGGCGAGAGGGCTATTCCGATACCTTGAGGAGAGAGCGATAGGGCGAGGGAAGAATGACAACGGTGGCGGCGGCAACGGCAGTGCCGGTATCAACGGCAAAAGTGGCAGCAACAGCGACGCAGAACTGGAAGTGCTGCCCGTCCGCTACTTGAATGAGGTTGTGTGGGTAAACTCCAACGTCAACGCCTCCAAAAAGAAGAGGAAAGTCGACGGCAGCAGTGGAAACAGAAGCAGAACCAGCCCCGTGAGCATCACACAATTTGATGACGACGATGAAGCGAATAGCGGTGTAGGAATCGTGAGGGGTGGTAAATGGTTGGACGCCCACGATGATGCCGTTGTGGGGAAGAAAAGAAGGCTGGGGGACGGGAATTCCGGAAATGCTAGAAATGCAGGCGCCAATGTGAACAGAGTGCCGGCGATGGATGGGACAAAAAAACATTTTTCGTTTTCCCGCGAATTCATAGTCCGCCGACAAGTCTTACACACTGTGGGCGCAATCCGAGCGAAAGATCACCAAACTCCTTACGCTATCATCGTCTTGCTGGAGAAGTTCCTTGCGTCGGCTGCTAAATCTGGTGGAGTTACTGATGGCGGGGGTAATGCCGCGGATGGAGGGCCGCTGAATCAAAACCGATACGACGAGAGTATTTGCGAGTACGCCACTGTAGTTGCGGGTGCTTACGTAAACATTGACTATCATGCCACAGATCGCGACGATGGGACCGGGAAAATCGTCAAGGGCAAAAACCTCCACCATCCTGTGGATAACCTGCTAAGGCTCACAGCCGAGAGGCTAGAGTGGGAGACGTGGAAGCTGGGCGTGGGAAATCGACGAAGGTGCGAATTTACCGACGGCGTCGTGAGTGCGGGGTGCATCTTTGCATCTTGGAGAATGGGGCTGCTGAGAAGGGTAGGGTGCGACGATTACTCTGGAGGGGGGGAGGTTGTGAAGAAAATGGGAGAGACTAATTTCTACAAGAAAGTGTTGGAGAAATTTTCAGAGGATCCAAACGGATGTGACCGGGTCGCCCTCGCCGCCGCCCAGGCTGTCGTTTCTTGCTCGTGCTTTAAAGCCGGTGTTGAGAAGAGCGCGAGTAGCTTGGCCCTGCTCGATTCGATGAGCTTCCTTCTCGACATTGCTTTGAGGGATGGCGTGAGCAACCGGTTGAGGCAAGGGCTGATCGAGACATGCTTAGACGCGTGCACGGGAAAGGCTGCAACTTTGAATAGGGTAGGGGGGCTGAGTACGAGCGGGGAAAGTTTTGGAGTTTTCCCGCTTGATGCCCGAGACGTGAGCATCTATAACAACGGACCTCTCGGTGGCACCTTCGGCCACGACAACAGCGGTAGTGGTTTGCCCTTGTGTGCGGGTGAGAAAGAGAATCCGGTTGCATATTATGTCAATGAGGGGGTAAAGCGAGGCTTGGGAATACTTAAGAACAGGCAACCTGACTTTAAAAGCGTTGGAGATAAGTTGGAGAAGGTATTGGTGTGTGCTCGATTCGCAAGCTTGATCTGGAGAAGTTTTTTCGGCGGTGTGCTAGTGCACGATAGCTGCTCGCGAGGTGCTATGCTCGCCCTCAATGAGTGCTTATGGCCAAAACATGTATTCAAAAATGGCTGCCCTTCGATCATAGCTGCCAGTAGGAATTTGCGCATGAGGAAAGTAGATGACAACAGCATCATCAGCGTGGAGGAAAAAGATTTGAAGACCGCCAAGAACTTTATGATGCACGAACGTGTTACGAGTGTGGAAAAATTTTTAGAGGGCGAAATTGAGGAGCAAAAGTGGAGAAGCGAGATGGTCAGTGTGCAACACAGCATGAGTGTCGCTAACAACGTTGACACTTCCGATTTAAGCAATGGGGAGGGGTCTTCATGGGGCCGCTTCTTGGAGGTTATCAGGCGTGATGACAATTGGAAGAGGGGCGGTTGGGCCAATAGCACTGCCAAACAAAGGAGCGGGGATAACGGCGAGTCAAGCGATGGAAAAGTTGCTGGCTCAGAGAAAAAGCATTTTGTAAAATTGAGTGTAAAATAAAATAATGTATCGCTGCTAGGGAGAACGGCACTGGAGAGAACTGCACTCTTTTTGTTAGTAATTTTTTTTCCTCTTTCTTTCTTTCTTTCCCAGTGGGTGAAAAAGTGATCCCATCCATCATCTTCTTCCCTCCTCCCTTCTGTCCCATTTTTTCCTAGGTGATCTGAATGTTATTGTCATCAACCGCGCGCATCATTTTCGGGGGGGTACTACTTCCTGAGGTACCTAACCCGAATATCCCTCCCAAGTATGTATAGGTCACCATAAAAACAGCCTTGAGGTGAACTCCGTGCACAAGTGATGTCGCTATCCCGACAGTAATGCAGAATAGCACAATCTCGGCCGTCGGCATATCCCACATCGAAGGATCGTCTTCTTCTGATTGGCCTGTTGCATTGTCCAGAATTCCCGTATAAATTCTGAACTTCATAAGCGTCTTGGGATACTCAATAAGTATTGCTAGGAGGTAAGATGATGCATATACCTTGTAATCCATCTTACTCCGCGTCGAAAGCCAGAATAAGCAGATGTAATCGTTAAAGAAATATGTACAACTGAACATTACAATCACTGAACATTGCCTCAAAGGAGACCGTTCAAATACTTCCGATCTCCAAGCTTCGTCGAAATGGACAAGACCCCGACGGAATGTGGCGGAAAAGTACTTCAATTCATAACTTTCGTCCATCAGTTTGTCGCTCATGTCTGAGTAGAGCCACCTTAGCGTCAAAAATATTATGAGCTCCTCAATTTTCAAAAGCTGATAGACTACTGCACCCCAGTAAGGGCCGATCTTGTCGTGTAAGACTACAAGGAAAAAACTGCTGATGGGACCGAATAGCATATAAATCGGTGGAATGTTTCGTCTCACCATCTGGATGGCCAAAACGAGGACAATAAACCAGAATAAGGGAAACTCGACCAACTGCTCCCGAGTTTTTGTCACTTGAGCGCCTATCACCTTGCTGAAAAGGTAAAGGACGACAAGTATACCAACAAGTAAGGCTGACTTG
>Ga0115555_1003313_pt1 | contig 10452 bp, 10 predicted proteins | sample COGITO_mtgs_1104_2_FD_87285 | JGI IMG/M metagenome (GOLD analysis project Ga0115555, IMG submission 87285) | Pelagic marine microbial communities from North Sea - COGITO_mtgs_110407 | ecosystem: Environmental > Aquatic > Marine > Epipelagic | place: Germany:Helgoland, sampling site Kabeltonne...
TCTCTCTCTCTCTCTCTCTCTCTCTCTCTCTCTCTCTCTCTCTCTCTCTCTCTCTCTCTCTCTCTCTCTCGCTGTCTCGTATATGATATGCGCGACAACAGAGAACTTGAACAGGTTGAAATATTTGAGATACCTCAACGTTTCTCTGAATAACATCACAGTGATTGAAAATCTGGACGGGTGCGAATCTCTGGAAAAATTGGATTTGACTGGGAACTTTCTCGATGTGACGTCGATCGAACCGTCGATGGAAAATCTCTCAAAATGTGAACGTTTGAGGAGTTTGTTTTTAATCGGCAATCCGTGCTTGGAGGAGTTTGAGCGATTGAGGGAATACGTGATTGGATGCTTGCCAGGGTTAGCAGTTCTAGACGGGAAGGAGATTACGGAGGAGGAGCGACGAGAGTGCGCGAGGGAGAAGAACGAGATCGTCGAGGCGTTGAAAGCGAAGATCGAGGAGAAGAAAGCGAGTGGATCGACCGGTTGCGCGTGGAACGCGAAAACTCGGTACGAATCATTTCTAGAAGAAGAGAGAACGAAAAATAATCGAGAGGAAGAAAAAGAAACGTCATCGAGGAAGATTCAAAGTAAGAGGACGTTCGAGCGACCAAAGAAACCGCCGCGAGAAGGCTTCGACGAGCTTCCGGAGAATACCGACGCGATTTTGCAAGTCAACGAAGGAAAGTACGAGTTCACGCTCGGCAGTGAAGGTGAAGATATTGATGCAGATGCGAATACGATCATTCTGAGGGTTCAAATACCGAAACATTTCGATACGTCTTTGGTAGACGTCGATTGTCATTCGGAAATCGTACGCGTGTTGATTAAAGGCGAGTTGCTTTTGTTGCGTTTCCCAGAAAAAGTGCGCGAAGAGACGTGTAAAGCGTCCAGAAGTCAAACAACTGGAGAGTTGAAAGTAAGCGTGGAGAAAACGAAGAAAAAAATGATGGCGAAAGATTTCGTTATCGCTGAGGCTGCGTTGGGATGTATGAAAATAAATGCCGCATCGATCGAGGATTCTTCGAATGATGAAGGAGAAGACCTTGACGAAACTTTTATACCGCCCATAACCGCGTGAAGATGATCAAAGGTAATAATATGTACTAATATAAAATGCATTTCAAATTTAAATGCCTTGCAAAACATCAATCAACGTTTGTCTCTCCTCGGCGAACTGCGCGTCGTCCTTATCTCTCTCCTCGTGAAACTTGCTCAAATAGTGCATCAACTTTTCCTTATTCGCTTCCAAAATGCTCGTTACCGCCGGCAGCCTGTTCGGATTCGCCACGAACACTTTAAACACGTGAAACGCCTCGTACTGAATCGATTTCGCATCGTCTCTCAACAAGTTCATCATCAAGCATAAATTCTCGGCTTTGCTGATGTATTTCATCATGACCTCGCCGCTCGCTCGATCTAATAAAATCTCCCCCAATAACTTTAAGCTTTGCCTCTTGCACACGTAATTCCCTCGTTCCAACAAATCGTTAAACTTCTCAAAGAACCCCTCGTAAGCGTCTCCGATTAAGAATCTCGCCACGATATCTTTGTGTCTCGTTAAACACTCTCGAAAACTCGCCATCGCGTCGCTCGCGATTTCAAAGTTCTCGCACTGCATGTACTCAAAAAACTTCAAGAAACTCTCTCGCCTCAACACCTTCTCTAAAACCTTCTCGTGCCTGACAACCTCTCGTAACATCGCCCCGTACGCTAACGCGGAACTTTGCTTCTCGTACCCTAAAATCAACCCTTCCAGTTCCTCTCCGTCGTTCCTTTCGCTCAATTCCTCCGCCACTTTATACCTCCCCGTCTCCAAATCTTTCGCTCTCACCAATCCGTTGTACGTCGCCGCCGCGTCTTTCCTCGCTTCAAATTCCAACATCGGTAACCCTTGCGATATCATCCACGGAATGCTTTGCTTCACGCATTCTTCCACTAACTCTTGTATCATTTTCGGATCGAGATCGTGCGTCCCGTCCCCGTGTAATATCGCTCGCGTTTCTTGGAAATATTTCGCCAGAGACTCTTGGTCTTTTTCCAAAGGGCACTTGTTAATCACTCGTTCTAAACACTGGTGGGATTTCGAGGCTAAATCTTTCGGCGTTCTGCGTGGTTTCTTGGAAACGCCGCCGAACAGGGAGGATTTCATTTTACTTTCACTTCTTTTACTTTGTCTTCTTCAAAATCGAGTCTCAGACGCAGACTCTCCGAGCGTTTCAAAGCGTCTTCGGTTAGAGATTCGCTCTGGGGAAGTTTTGCGGAATATTAAAGAGATACAACACGTTTTGCGCGCGATGAGACGATACTTCTCGACTAGTGCAGTTTCTTACCCGCTGCGCGATGATGAAAGGACGACTCTTGGAGACGCTTCTTTAACTTCTTCTTCTTCTTGTGTATCGTATCACCGACGGTGCATTCCGTCGTTCCGAGAAGGTTTATTCCTCGTCCTCGCTTTGGGTTTCCGCTTGAAAAAAGTGAAGATTTCCATTCGAGAGCGTCATTAGATACAAAGACACGCGCGCGAGAATAGAACGAGAACAGACTGACTGACAGACCGACTGACAGACAGGACGGCGACGGACGTTTTTAAATCAAAGGAATACTCAAAATGTTGCGAGGAGCGACTTCTTCGTCGTTATCGTCAAAGAGATTATTCGTCTCGAGCAAGAAGAAGGAGAATGCGACGACGCTTTCGAGGAGGAAAAGGAGTGCTTTTACGACGACTTCGGCGTCGTCAAACATGGGAAAAGACTTCGTCGAATCGTTCTTCGACGTCGCAGATTTCCTCTCCGGCGCTTCATCTTTCGGGACTTCCGAACTCGCCGAAAACATCGGGCGAGACTGTTACGTGGACGTGAACGGATGGCACTTGTTCCTGAAAGATATGAAACCTCAGGGAAGTTTCCACCAAGGGTTGGCGAACGTGGTCATTGGAACGATCGTGAAAAACGGGAAGAAGTGCTCCGAGGAAGACATGACGGAGATTTTGAAAACGGTGAAAGTGCCGTTGGGTGGAGGGAAGATGGAGGCGAGTTTGTTCGATTTGATGCCGAAGAGGTGCGTGGATGATTTCGTCGATATAGCGAAGAGATACGCGGATGATTTGTGAAGTAATAATAATAATAATGTAAGTATATATGACATGATAGTACACGCGATCGATAAGCGGTCGCGATTTAAAGAATGGTCTCAATAATAATAACTTTTGATAGTAGTATGTATAATCTTTTATCGTTTTTCGGTGGTTTCCGCCGGCGCGACGTAATCCCATCTCTCTTCCTTGCCCATGCCGGCTTCGACACACGAAGGACCCGGCGTTTGCATCGCGCACTTTCTCTTCTCGATTGCGTTACCCATGCCGTCGTATTTATAACCCGCGCAGCACATGTGCAACGTTTTCCATTCTCCCATATGTTTCACGACTTCCCAATCGTGTAAAATATCCGTCGTTCGACTGCAGAACGTGGCGTACGTAATCGGCAACGGTTGGATGTTCAAAGCGTACGGCTCGACCCCTAACTCTGTGTCACCAACCGGCGCCTGTTTTGCGGCATCGTGCAAGACATTCTGTTCCAAACCGCAGTTCGGCGAGCACATGACGCCGTGCGCTAAACTGGTTTGAATCCATCGAGAGGCGCGCTCCGAGGCTCTGTACCACATTTGACCAGAGTTGAAGTTACTCGCCCCGGCGTGAACGCCGTCCAAGTACTGTTTCGTCCACTCCGGCCCGTTCGTATAGGCGCCGTGATAGTCCATGTAATCTTCTTGGAACATTCCGTCCACGTTCGATTGGCTCAAAAAAGAGTTGGTTTCTGGAACCGAGAAAAGCACCACGTCCGCGTCGACCATGAACATGTTCACGCCGGATCCCACAACGCCCAACGAAATCTTTTGTTTCATCCACGTGAACCTCCCGTACGAGGTATCCGAGTTCGAAGAATCTTCCGGAAACTCGATGTTGTTGTAGCCATCCGCCGTGGCTTGTTCGCTACACGCCGAATCCGCGCACACGACCAAAAACCGTTTCATAAAACAGTCTTGGTCTTTTAAGTTTTTCACGACCAAACCGAGGTTGTGATAGAAATCATCCCCGGACGTGTACGTCGTGATCACCGTGTTCGGTGCCACGCACTCGCTCGGTTGATCTCCCAACAGCTTCGCTTTGCTGCCTAAATTGGAAAAAAATTCGCACTCTTTGTATCCGATCGCCGCGTCCTGCACCTCTTCGCCGTTATGCAGGAGCTTCGTTCGTAAGTTGTCGTCTACGTACGGGCCACAGGAAGGCAAACCATCCGCTTCACCCAAAAACGCCAACTGTTGTTTAACCCCGCTGCTTTCAAATCGTTGTTGCTGCCTATCGTACACGTTGATCTTCCCTAAAGTGCCAATCCCGGCGAGCAACACCGCGCACGCGGTGACTTTCGTGAAAAACCGGATTGATGATGATGAAGCAGATGGTACATCGGCATCTCTTTTCTTCAGAGACAAGAGCTGTTCTTTCTCTTCTTCGTTTTGATTTTTCATAAAAAAGAACATCTTACTCTCTGGCTCTTTTCAAAACTCCTCTTCGGATAAAGATTGACTGATGTTGCGTGCGTTTCAGGATCGCCGCAGGAGAGAGCGTTTAAAATGATGATGAAGATGTTTTTTAATTGGAAAGGGTGTTCACTTCCTTTTTGTAGGGTTTAACACCCTAAATATTACCTTCAGATTTTTTTCCCTCTTTTCAACCATTTTGGATAACACTTTAGCGCGAATCTCCCCACTTCTTCGTTCGCAACGTCTCGCGACGCACGGAATTCACATTTGCCTTAAAACTCACATAAAGTAATACTAATGTCAGCTTTTGCATCCTCCGCCCAAATCGCAAACTGCGCGGCGAAAGCGTCCTACGGCAGATTCCGAAAATCTTCCAAATCAGCCGCCAAGACCTCCTCCTCCTCGAGACGAGGTCTCTCCGTCTCCGCCATGGCGGTGAAAGCGCCGGAGTTGGACATCAACACCAAAGTGTTCACCAAAGAGATGGTTGACGTCGCCGGCGAGCAAGAATACATCGTTCGTGGCGGCAGAGATAAGTTCTCGTTGTTGCCGGCGGCGTTGAAGAGCGTCAAATCCATCGGCGTCATCGGGTGGGGGTCGCAAGCGCCGGCGCAAGCGCAAAATTTTCGCGATTCGCTCGCGGAAGCTGGGTTGGCGGACCAAATTTCCGTCAGCATTGGTCTGAGACCGGACTCGAAGTCGAACGACGAGGCGAGAAAGTTGGATTTTACCGAGGAGAAAGGGACTCTCGGCGAGACGTTTGACGTGATTGCAAAGTCTGATTTGGTCATGCTTTTGATTTCGGACGCCGCGCAAGCGAAGATGTACCCGAGAATTTTAGCCGCCATGAAGCCAGGGTCGACGTTAGGTTTGTCCCACGGGTTTTTGTTGGGCGTCATGAAATCCGACGGCGCGGAGTTTAGAAACGATATCAACGTTGTTTTGGTGGCGCCGAAAGGTATGGGCCCGTCCGTGAGACGATTGTACGAGCAAGGTAAGGAAGTGAACGGTTCCGGTATTAACGCGTCGTTTGCGGTGCACCAAGACGCGACTGGGGATGCCACGGATATCGCTTTGGGCTGGTCCATCGCTTTGGGTTCGCCCTTTACGTTTGCGACAACTTTGGAGATGGAATACAGATCAGATATCTTTGGCGAGAGAGGTATTTTGTTGGGCGGCGTGCACGGCATCGTCGAGTCTTTGTACAGAAGATACGTCCGAAACGGCATGTCCAAGGAGCAAGCGTTTAAAGAAACCGTGGAATGCATCACTGGACCAATCACAAAGACGATTTCCACCAAGGGGATCAAGGCGGTGTACGATGAATTGATGACTACGCCGGCGATGAAAGAAGAGTTTATGAAGGCGTATTCCGCGGCGTACGCGCCGACGAAGGATATCCACTACGAGTGCTACGAAGAAGTTCAATCGACGAACGAAATCAAGTCGGTGTGCATGGCTGTTGAAAGATTTAACAAATTCCCGATGGGCAAAATCGACGGGACGGAAATGTGGAAAGTTGGGGAGAAAGTTCGCGCTGAGAGAGTGGAATCGGAGATTCCGGTCAACGCCACGACGGCGGGCGTGTATTGCGCGTGCATGATGTCGCAAATCGACACGTTGCGCGAAAAAGGTCACTCGTTCTCGGAAGTTTGCAACGAGTCCGTCATCGAGGCGGTTGATTCGTTAAACCCGTACATGCATGCGAGAGGTGTCGCGTATATGGTTGACAACTGCTCGTACACGGCGAGATTAGGGAGCAGAAAATGGGCGCCGAGATTTGATTACAACTTGGACCAACGCGCGTACGTCGACTTGGACAACAACAAAGGCATCGACAAGGAATTGGAAAGCCAATTCTTGAACTCCACCGCGCACATCGCGATCAAGAATTGCTGCGAGTTGCGACCGTCGGTTGATATCTCCGTCCAGTTTGGCGTCGGCCAAGCTCGGGAGATTGAGAACATCGACATGGGCTTAGGGAAGAAGTAATTTAAGCCGACGAGGACAATAAACGAAGAAGAATCGTACTCTTTTGGTAATATTTAGGAACGAACAAGATATATATTATAACACTATTATTGCTTTTACCCCACCATTGCTATTGTCGCTAATTACTATGGAGAGAATGTGAGGAAGGAAACACCTTCATTAAACGCGAGCTCTCCCCCACCTTTCCTCGTCTCGCATCCCATCGTCCGTGCCTCCGACAAAGTCGTCCGCCCCACCGGCTAACCCACTATTCCCATCTCCTTGCGTCCCTCCTCCTCCTCCTGCGGTCCCTGCACTAAATGAAATCCCTCCACCACTTCCACTCCCGCCTCCTTGCGCTCCGGAAACGCCACTCAACAAAGCGTAATCCATCTCGTACGCGGACGAGGATAAGCGCATGTTCGCGGGCACGTCCACGTCGTCGAACGGTAAGGAATCTTCCAACCACTCTTCGTCGATCACGTCGAGTAAGTGCGAAGGGGTGAGTTGGACTTTGCCGTCGTCCAGAGTCGTATTCGTGCTCTTCCCTCCCATGATGAGTTATTCAAACTATAAGAGTAACAGACAGAAGTGAAGCGAGAGACGTGTGAAGAATACGAAGAAAGCAAATGCAAATGCAACTGTGCGAGACAAAAACAACAAAAAGTTTAGGGTGATTCATGTGCTCATTTAATTTGATTTGAGCTGCCACGTGTGTTTTTTCGCATGTCAAAAGTGCGACCTTTTTCGTTCCACCACAAGAAATATCCAAAACTGACGAGACGTGCTCTATCTAAAAACAACGTCAATCACATCTCGCTCTTCTCACACGCACACACACACATAATACACGCAAAGCGAAGAACTGTTGTTGTTGTTGACTTGTTGTTCTTCTTTTGTCATCGCATACATTTGAAAAAAAATGGTGAGATTATCGGAAACGTTCCGCTCGGTCGTGCGAACGCCGTATGGATTGGATTACTCGGATGGGGAAAGTTTGTGCTCGTCCACGTCGTCGTCTTTGCATTCGAACGCGAGGAATACGAAAGCGGGGGGTGTTGGTAAGAATACCATTTCGAGCGATTTCAGCGGCGCTTCGTGCGCTTCCTCTTCGTATTCTTCCTCTCCGGATTCTTCGTCTTCTTTGCTGACGAATATCATTCGTCGACAAAGAGGAGGAGGAGGAGAGACGACGACCAAAAATCAAATGGTGGCGTATTCCTCCTCTGAACCGCCTTCGAAGGCGGTGTCGTTCGCGAAGGATGTTTTCGCGGGGACCTGCGGTGGGATTACGGTGACTTTGTTAGGGCATCCGTTCGATACGGTGAAAGTGTTGTTACAAACGCAGAGTTCGACGAATCCGGCGTATTCCGGCGCCGTCGATGCGGCGACGAAGGTGTTGAAATCTGAAGGCATCGGCGGGTTGTATAAAGGCGTGATGTCGCCGCTCGCCGGGCAGATGTTTTTTCGAGCGACGTTGTTTTTTGCGTACGCGAGAGCGAAAGAGTGGGTCGGGGTGTCTCCGGACGATCCTTTGAGTTACTGTAAAGCCGGGGGGTTGGCCTGGTTTGCCGGGTCGTTCTTTGAATCGCCGATTGATTTGTTCAAGAGTCAATCGCAGCAGCAAATTTTACGCGCGAAAGCGGATCCGAGTTTTGTGCCGCAATCGATGGCTTCGAGCGTGAAGGATGCCGTGAAATACATGGGTCCAAGAGGTCCGTGGTATGGGATGGGGGCGACGTTGGCGAGAAATTTACCCGCGGGTTCGGTATATTTTGGGGTGTTTGAAAACACGAAGAACTGGTTCGCGGCGAGAAATGAAGACGGGAAAGCGAGCAACGCGGAGATTTGCTTCTCCGGAGGTTTGGGCGGGATTTTCTATTGGTCGTTCTTCTACCCGATCGATGTGATTAAATCCGCGGTGATGACGGATAAGTTGAACCCAGCCGAGAGAAGGTTCAAAGGGTACGGGGATGCCATAGGGGCGTTGTACAAAGAAGGCGGCGTCGGGAGATTTTATAGAGGTTTGTTTCCGTGTTTGTTGAGAGCGAGTCCGGCGAACGCGGGCATGTTGTTCACGGTCGATTACATAAGAAGGATTATAGATTAAAAGGTTTTCAGAATGAATAATAAAAAGAGAAAAGAAAATGATTTTATTATTGTTGTGAAAGATATAAAAACGCATTGTGTAATTGAAAATAAGGATATCATTTTCCGTCGTCATCATCATCATCATCATCATCGTCATCATTTAACGGCATATACTAAAAATGAATGCATCAAACCAAAGGCCCTTTCTCTCTGGTCACTAAAACGCCGTCGCAATCCGCGTACACCCAACTCCCGCTTTTAAAATTGACCCCACCAAAGGTCACGCCAAACTTTGGATCCTTCACCCCCGGATCTCTCTTACTCGACGGCACCGGCGAAGTCCCGACGGCTAAAATCGGGATTTTCAAGCCGCACCATCGCATCTCGTTCGTATCTCGAATGCACCCGTTCACTACGATCCCTTCCCACTGATTCCCCTCTGCAATCTTCGCAATCTCGCCGCCTAGTAACGCGCATCTCCGCGACCCGCCGCCGTCGATGACGAGCACTCGATTTACACCGCTTTCCTTCGTCAAGGTTTCTCTCACGAGCGGGTTGTTTTCGAAACACTTAATTGTGGTAATTTCCCCTCGAAAGAACGACGTCCTGTCGAACGCCCCGCCGTACGGTTTCAAATTCAAGTCCACAAGGCAATCGAATTTAACTTTCGCGTCGTTCTGCACTTGATCGACGACGGAAAGGTGCGAAAAATACGCGTCGACCACGTCTGAAGTCGTCGTCGGTTCCGGGATGGAATTGGATTCCATACCGTTAAAATGAGAAGGATTGTGTTGTCTCAACGCGGAAAAATGGATGTTCTTCTCATCAGAATTTTGCAACCACAGACTGGACAGACATCGCTCTCGAACATTTGAAGAGGGCCTCGAGGAGAAAAGGAATTTACAGAGTTGCCGCTCGACTCGTCCTCTCCCCATCGTGTCCTAAAAGTGATGATGAAATCTTTGGGGAATGTACCACACAAAACACTCACACTATACGAACACTCACACTCGTAAAGAAACACACTTTAAAGAGAAAGAACAACAGATGACGGACGAAGACGATGAGCTGCAACAACAAATGGACGAAATCGAAGCGTTGAGATCGATTTTCATGGAGGATTTCCACGAAGTTTGTGAACACGGAAATCGAATACAATCCGTCCCTCCGGAGGTAAAATGCTACGAAATCGTCTTATCTCCGCTCGCGTCTCACGAAGACGCGTCGGAGATTATCAACACCGACGAGAGCAAAAACAACAGCGATGATTTAGTGGACGCTCGATTAGGCGTCGTCTTCGCGCACTCGACAAAGTATCCAAACGAGATGCCGTTTCTGAAATGTCGCTCCGTGGCGAAGATACACGACGAGGAGTGCAAAAAGCTGACGAAACAGTTACTCGATCTCGCAAAGACGGAAAACATGCTCGGACAGCCGATGATGTACGATCTCGTAGAATTCGCGAAAGAGTGGCTTCGTTCGAGAACGCGCGTGAGAGAAAAAGAAGAGGAGACCGAGGAAATGGTGGAGAAGCGGTTGGAGATGGAAGCGGAGGAACGGTTGAAAGCGATGCGGGAAACCGGGACCGCGGTGACGCGAGAGAATTTTGAAAGGTGGGCGAAAGCGTTCGACGCGGAGAGAGCGTTGGGAAAATGGACGACGGAGACGAATACTAACAACGACAAAATAGATGATGCTACTACCGCCCCCAATGCTGCTGCCGCTGCTGCTGCCGCGACGACGACGCACGCGCAACAAGGCGCGGTGTCCATGTCCGGGAGAAGATTCTTCGAGGAAAGGTACGAGGCGTTGCGTAAAAGCGGCAGCCTCGAGAACGAAGACGGACAAGAA
>Ga0115555_1003315_pt1 | contig 10449 bp, 8 predicted proteins | sample COGITO_mtgs_1104_2_FD_87285 | JGI IMG/M metagenome (GOLD analysis project Ga0115555, IMG submission 87285) | Pelagic marine microbial communities from North Sea - COGITO_mtgs_110407 | ecosystem: Environmental > Aquatic > Marine > Epipelagic | place: Germany:Helgoland, sampling site Kabeltonne...
GAGATGCCCCCCCCACCCCCTCCGACGATTATGGCCGTATTGATGATCCCATTGAAAATCAGAACTTGCATCTAAGCGTATTTTTGTTAAGATTCCTTCTGCATGGGCACATTTATGGACCATCACACCAAGAATACGAAAGAAACGAGCGCAAACGATGCGTTTGGGGCGATGTTGGTCCAACGTGGCGACAAGCTCGCATTGAATAATTGCCCAATCCACAAGGGATTTGATGGTAAACTTCTTCTTTTGCCTAAATTTTTGTAGCATGTCGTAGTGTTGGTGTTGTGTCTCCTGGGCCTGGCTTTCTTTTGCCCTGTTGTTGGTTTAGGGCGTCTTCCCATGGCAATTTCAGAGATGTGTTGTTTTTCACTGTTTCTTTTCTTGCTTTCCAGATGCTTGGAGCTTTAATCACCTGGTGTATACACTGAATAGCTCCAGTCAAAATCATCTTCTACAAGCTTGGAGCTTGGTTTGGACTTGGCGTCTTGGCGTTTTTCGTTTTTTGTTAAGCGATTTTGGACTCTCTAAAATTGGATAAGGGCGCTGAAAATAATTTCTTGCAGCAGCCGAACCCCACGCCCTTGTGCTTCAAACAAGATACAAGCACAGCTTCGATAATCTTCGTTGACGAGCGATTTTAATAACTTTTGCCGAAATCTTTGTCTCCTCCTGGGCCTTACCAACCAAACTCTACTGTGCAAACTAGAACGACGCAACCCAAAATTTGCAACTCGACCGGAAAGTGTCAACATGTACGCACCTATGAGGCAATGCCTGGACATGCACAGCAGAAAGCTATTAGACAGACTGGTTTCAGGTGGAAGGTGTTTCTCCTCATCTTCCCCCCTTGTCGTTGTTTCAACTAATCAGCACACCAAGGTTGCCACATTGACCATGGCAAAACCGCCGGTTAATTCATTATCTCTGGAGATGTGCCAAGAGATGTGTGCGGCACTCAAGGAAGTGGAATCTAATGAAAAAGTCAATGCACTCCTGCTGCGCTCCTCCAGCAGCAACATTTTCAGTGCTGGGCTTGACATCAATGAGATGCACCACCCTGATCCCGCTCGTTTGGCTGATTTCTGGCGGTCGATTCAGGTGAGTGACTTATGGTGTTATGATGAATCTCCTCGCTGGAAGTTTAAAAAAATGGTCACTGAAATTAGCTTTCATGGAGAAACTTGGCCATTTCTATCATGACTTAATTATTATTTTTTCGCTTATCCTTTCATGTTTTTGCGTTGGTGTGACGCCCTTCGTCTGCGTTCGGTGCAGCAAATCTTCATCGATTTGTATGGAAGCCGGCTCGCTACTATTGCAGCAATTGAGGCTCACTCTCCAGCCGGAGGCTGTTTGCTGGCCATGAGCTGCGACTACCGAGTAATGGCAAATGATGAGAAATTCAAGATAGGACTTAATGAAACCAATTTAGGCATCGCAGCGCCTTATTGGCTCTGTGATCTCTTCGTCCGCACCATAGGATTCCGCGAGGCAGAAACTGGATTGGCCCTTGCCAAGCTTTACAATCCGCAGGAAGCACTTAAAGTCAACTTGGTTGATGAGTTGCACCCTCAAGGGGAGATTATAGATAGAGCAACGGAACACGCCATCCGTTGGGCGAAAATCCCTCCCACGGCCCGTGCGAGTGGGAAACTAAACCTCCGACAGCCTTTCATCGACACGCTCGTTGAGAACAGGGAGAAAGATATAGAAAACTTTTGCAATTTTATCTTGACAGACCAAGTACAGAAATCTCTCGACAAATATATTGAAGCGCTCAGCAGTAAAGGGGGAAAGAAGGAGAAGAAGTAACATTGGCCAGTGTGTGTTGGTGCGTTTCGACAAACTACTCAAATTTCTTATTTCTTCCCAAACGGTTATCATCAATCAATTCATCTGCGTTGCTCAACACCCTTCATTCTTAGCTTGCCCTCGCTCTTGTCCTTGTCCCCACTCCCACCCAGTAAACCGTCGACAAACGCCTGACTACTAAAATCCTTCAAGTCGTCGATTTTTTCACCGACCCCGACCAGCTTGACCGGAATTCCTAGCTCCCTGCAGACAGCAACAACGCTGCCCCCCCTTGCACTGCCATCCAGCTTAGTCAGGACCAGGCTGGTCAGACCAACATCTTCGTTCCATTTTTTCGCTGATTCCAGAGCCACCAGACCCTGAGCTGCATCGACCACCAAAATTGTTTCGTGAGGCACACTTAAGTTGGGGGCATCTTTACCCCCTCCGAGGCGTTTCTGGATGATCTTCTTCATCTTCAGCAGTTCAGCGGTGAGGGCAACATTGTTGGACAGGCGACCGCTGGTATCAACTAGAAGGGTATCATACCCCTCTTTCTCAGCCTTGTCCAGACTCTCGTACAAAATGGTGGATGGAGCGGCGGACTCACTTTTCGGCCCGTAAAAGTCTACCTCTGCCCGCTCAGACCAAACTCTTAACTGGTCAACAGCCCCTGCCCTAAAAGTGTCGCAGGCGGACAAAAGTACTTTTTGCCCCCCCTCCACTTTGAGTCGTTTGGCAAGCTTCCCGATCGTCGTTGTCTTCCCCATTCCGTTGGCACCCATCACAAAAAATACCGTAAGCTCGCCGGGAGCAGCGAAATTAAGCAGACGATTTGATCCCTGCACCGATTCAGATCCCTCAACTTGCTGACATTCAAAAACTTTAAGCAGCCTTGCACGGATAATCTCAAGGAGCTCATCCTTTTTCTTAACGCCTCCTGTAACCCTAACATCTGACAAAATCTCGTCTGTTGTGGTTAAGCCCAAGTCAGCCTGGAGCAGTATATCCTCCAGCTCATCAATCAAGTCATCTCCACCACTTCCAGAGAATAAACCTTCCAAATCTCCAACGAAACGAGCGCGAGACTTGGCAAGAGCCTCCCCGACACGTTCATTTGTATCCTTTGTGTACTGCGCAGCGTCAGCAAAGCCGCGAACAATGCCCTTTTCAGCAATATTCTGCAGTTGCTCCACACCTTCTTTAGCACGGTCAGAGAAAAATTCAAACACGGAAAGTTGTGTGATCGAATGTCTCACTGTTGGCGGAACAGGCAGAATTGTAGAAAACGAATGACACACCCCCACAGCAAAAAGAGAAAGAAGAGACACTCTCAGCGACCACGTTCCGTATAATATCATCTTTTTTCAGAAGGGGGGAGGACTAGATGGGGTGAGGGGGGGGGGGGACACCAAAATACGTGACAGGAAAAGAAATATACCAGTTGCTCTACAGTCGGAGCAGGGGAGGAAGGACTCAAACAAAAGGCGAAAAACAAGAGAGAACCCAGTCTGGAAAGTAATTTATTCGGTCCGGGTCGGTCAGGGTCGAATTGGGGTCAGAGGGACAATCGAAAGTGGGCGAATAATGGAAAGGAAAGACGGGAGCTTTGAAAAGTGTCAAGACAGCAGAGGGGTCTTTCGAGAGGCGACAAACACACCCAAAAAATCACCTAATTTATAAGTATTGCTCGTCACAAGGAAACATCTCTCTCAGATTTATCTCTCTCTCTCTCCAAATTGGCAAAAAGGGAGGGGGGCATCCCATTCTCTGACGCTGCTGTTTTTCTCACTCATCATATTGCAGAATTACAATGGGGGTCATGTCGCTTCTTTTAGTCATGCTCAGCTTTTCCCCTCACTGTGTGGGAGGTTTTTCGAATACGTACTTGCGTCTGCTTAGGGCTATCTGCACAGAAACACGAGGAGGACGGACTACAACTACGTTGGTGAAAGCGAAACCTACAACAACAACCACTCTTCATTTGACCACATTGCCTGACCCTCTCCCGCAATTTCATCTTTACAATTCTCTCGGCAATGCCAAGATGCCGTTTAAACCAATATTTCCTCCCCACGTGAAGATGTATTCGTGTGGGCCCACTGTTTATGATCGGGCTCACATAGGGAACTTCCGTGCTTTTTTGACGGTGGATGTTCTGAAACGCGCATTGGTCTTCTTCGGATATGAGGTTGATCACGTGTGTAATTTGACAGATATTGACGACAAGATAATTGCCCGATGCAACGAATCGGACGAGACGGTGAAATCACTGACAGAAAAGTTTACCAAAATGTGAGTGGGGGCAGCAAAGGAGGTCAACCTGCAGCTCTCACCCCCCACTTGCGCCTCCCGCGACCAGCGCATGCGCTTTTGAACGCGCGTATGCCTAACACTGCAATTTAACTTCGCCTTTGAGCTTCAAATGTGCGATTCTTGCCCGACCTTTGACCCTCACACTCTTTTTGCTTTCGCTTTGTTTTTTACCTCTAGCTTCTTTGACGACCTTGACAAATTAAATATAATCCGTGCTCGATCATACCCAAGAGCAACCGAAGAAATCGATTCAATGGTAGAGATGGTTGAAGGACTTGTCAAGAAGGGGTATGGCTACAAAGAAGCCAGCACAGGCGATTATTACTTCGATGTGAGTAAAAGCAATGGCTATGGCAGCCATCTGACAAATGTTGACACATCAGAGATTTTGGGGGATAGAGGACGTGATTTCGCGCTCTGGAAGTCAGCAAAGGAGGGATTTGATAGGGAGGGGGAATCAATTTGGGATGTGAGCCTCGGGAGAGGGCGTCCTGGCTGGCACTTGGAGTGCTCGGCAATGTGCAGGAAATATCTTGGAGATGAAATTGACATTCACTGCGGTGGAAGTGATTTGAAATTCCCTCACCATGAGAATGAAATCGCACAGACTACTGCCTTCACGGGAAAACCAAGATTTTGTGAGTACTGGGTGCACAACGGATTCGTAACGGTCGGCAGTGAAGCCGAAAAAATGTCCAAATCTCTCGGTAATTTCATGACATTGTCTGAGGTGGATGATGTCAGGGCCTTTCGCTTTGGCATTGTGAGTAGCTACTACAGAGGGCCTCTTAGGTTCTCGGAAGATGTATTTAGGGCCAACAAAATTGCGCTGTGCAGATTGGATAACATTTGGAATCGTTTGATTGCCTTGGAAGAAACGTCAGCGACAGGGAGAGCAACAGTGAGAAAGACAGATTCGAACTTGTCCGCACTCGTAGCTGCAGAGGTGAAGAAATTCTGCGAAGCGCTTGCAGATGACTTAGCAACTCCAAGGTGTACAGCTTCCCTTTTTTCGATTGTCAAGGCTGCCGAAAATGAACTCAAGGCAAGGGATGGACTTGAGGGCGTCGACGAAAAAGGATTAAGAGATGCGAGGGATGCGATAAAGTTGTTTGACCAAGTCTGCTTTGGCGTCTTGCCTGTAGCAAAACAAGCCGGGCTTGACAACGGTGGAGGAGAGAGCGACAGGATCGTACCCACAGAGGTACTTCGCCTCGCTTCTGAGCGCGCAGAAGCGAAGAAAGTCAAGGACTTCAAAACAGCTGACAGTATCCGTGAGAAAATCTTGGGACTTGGGTTCACCGTTAAGGATGGCAAGTGTGGAACATTTGAAGTCGAAAAGACTTGAATGTTAGTACGTGATAAGGTAAAGTGATTAGCTCTGAAGGATTATTTTCTGCGCAATTCTAGCACGAGAAAAGAAATCTGCAATACAAATTACTGACTGTGGGGAGAAAGGAACAGCTGACAAAACATAATTTGGTGAAGGGGATACTTGAAAGATTGGAAACACTTTTTACCTGCGAACAGGAATATTTTTAATAAAAGTAGGCGCATTTCTAATGTTGTAAAAAATTCTTAATACCTGGGTAAGTATATTTCCAAGCTCTTGCTAAACTTCTGTCCTGCAAGAACCAATTCCGTGCTCTGCACCACCGCTCTCTCTGCTATATCTGCTGAATCGGTTACAGTTTGCGCCATTCATACACACATACCCCATCGTAATCACTAATTATTCTGTTGTTCTAACGTCAGAATTATCCTCAAATCCAATGATATCCTTCATCCTGACGCTACTTCGCCTCCTCGTCAATCCCCCCACCTGTTCCAACACAGTTGATGGCAAGAAATCATCGGGAATTTTTTCCACGGTAAACCAGTCAGGTCTTTCAGCAGTCCACGAATCAATATTGTTGGCCACCCACTCCTTTACCGTCCCATGGATATTTTTGGTATAGCTCATGCGATTTGAGAAGGCTGCATCAAACTTTTTGTGTTCATCAGTGCTGCCCAAGAAAACAGAGCAAACATACTGGGGGCCTGTTACTGTATTAAAGAATGTCTTCCAGTATGTAGAATCAATAGAGCTGAAAAAAGTAATATTCGCACCAACCCAAAGGATCAGGCTGGACACCAGCATAATGATGACAAGAGCATTGCTCTCGGTCTTCGGATCTGTGTTGTAAAGGAGGAGAGCAAAAAATGGCATTGCCTGCGCCCACAACATACTAAAGCAAAATGCAAAACCACCAACCTCCTTCGGGTGCCGAAATTGGAAACATCCACTGAAATCTACGATAACCTTCGCAATGATGCGATTCCCAAGAGCAAGTGGTATTGCGGCTCTTTCAACTTTCGGCCAGTACAAAAAATCTCTCCGAAGCATCTTATAAACGAGATAAAGAAGCATCTCTACCAGCATGCTGTAAGTGGCAAATTTACCACTAACAGCAGCCAGAAGAGCTATACCTAGGCTTCGGCTAAAATTGTGAAGCGCGGATGCCAAGGTCATAGAAATGAAACATCTTGTTCTAGCTTCGTGATCATCAGGAACGTATCCATAAAACTCCGGTTGAACCCTTCTGTGGTGAACGCTGATGTCAAAATCGAAGGAAATCATGGCTGACGTAAAGCCGGTCGTCAAGTTGGAGACGAAAATTGAAATCAAGGCAGAAAGTCCAGCTTTATCTGGATTGAGGAGAAAAACATACATCTGAAGCACAACACCAGGAATCGCTTCAGTAGCAAGCTCACTGGCTTTATTGAACATCATTGCTGTTAACGGCTCAAGTAGGGTACCGTCACGTTCGTCGGTGCTTACTCTGTATGCATCCACAGCTGGCCGAAGGAAAAATAGGCATATCAGCACCTCCCTCAACTTCACCCTCCAGCTTTTCATTTTGTACTGCCCAAGTGAAATGAAAACCTGCAACACCACATTGATCGACAGCATGGACATCATCACACTGGCTTGTGTTCCCAATCCTACATAATAGTAATTTAGCATGACAAAAATGTCAGTGGCAGCATCAACTGTGCTCAGAATTGCACCTACAGTAACTCGATACACAACTCCATAAATGCTGTCTCGCATCATGCCACCAGCTATTGCCAACATGAAATCCTTAAAGCCCTCAACTTCATCAAACAAAAGTTTCAATTGCGAGTAGTTTCGTCTCCATGCGTCTATTGCTGTGTCCCCAGTCTTTCTCTTTCTCAAAAACAAAGCCAATGAGCCCCCCACCCGTTTGCACTCTTCGTCTCCCCAAGATTTCATGTCGATAGCCCGGTCAACTTGCTGAACTCGAAATGCGAATTTACCCTCCAAGATGATGGAGAGGATCTCATTAAATCGAGGACAACGCTCAATTAGTGGGGTAACAAGAGTTTTGTTGTCACCAAAAATTCGATTGATGTGAATGATGTTGCTCTCGCGATTGTTGCTCCTTGTCTCAAATATATCTTCCGCCATATTTTTCCACTTTGCCGTCTCAACCCGTAAGATTGCCGTACTCGACAAGTTTGAAGTTCCCGTCAAATCGCTGGATTTATCTTCGGCATTTGCCAGGCAAGCAACAAACTCTTTCACACTATCTCTAAATGTGATGGAGCTTCGTTTCCTTCTAGAACTTCCTCCTTCTTCGACGAAAACATTTTCAGGCAAGAAATCGTTCGGAACCAAATCAATACTAAACCATTTCGGTTTGTCTTCAGTCCAAACGTCTATGTTAAGACATAGCCACTCCTTGATCTCCTCGTGGATACTCTTGGTGTGGTCTATCCGATTGGAGAAGACAGCGACAAATTTGCTACCATGGTTCTCACTTCTCTCAAAGAGCTGGCAGGCATATTGAGGTCCAGTGAGGGTTATAAAGAAGGTCCTAATATAATTCAAGTTGATCGAGAAGAGCAGGGAAATATTTAGAGAAACCCACAAAATCAAGTTGCAAACCAAGACAGCTATAATCGTGATCTGAGTTACCTCCTCGAGTAAACCCCCACAAAACAGCAGGGCAACAAATGGAAAGACCTGTGACCAAACGAGGAAGGAACTGAAAGCTAATCCTCCCATGTGGTATGGATGACGGAGGAGAACACAGCCTGTGAAGGCAACTACATTGTAATCAATGATGCGGACAATAGTTGATAACCACACTGAGTAGACAGACTCAGCTCGTATGGAGCTGTGGAAATCACCTACAGCTACCTTGAAGAGCATGTAAAATAAGAGCTCGGAGCAGATAAAACCGCCAATTAACTTTGGTCCTGACGCCAGAATCAACAAAGCGCAGCCAATACCCCGGCTGAGGTTGTGAAGCGCACTAGTGAGTGCCAAAAGGGTAAAGCAGCGGCTCCTCTTGCTTTTCTCGTCTGGAATGAAACCGTAGAATTCACGCTGATTCCTTCTGTTAGAAGAGCTGATGTCAGAGTCGTAGGCAATCATTGCAGTGGTGAAGCCACTTGACAGGGTTGTTAATACGACAGAAAGAAGCGGCATGAGCATTTGTGCACCGTTCTGTTGACTGATCAAGACAGATAGCTGAAGAATACAGGAGAAAATGCTTTTTGTCGCAAGATCAGCACACCTAGATACTATGACTTCCTTGAGTGTCTCATAAGTGGCAGCCTTGTCTTCACATGCGCCAATTCGGTGAGCATCAACGGCTGGACGCAAAAAAAACAAAGTATAAAGTACCTCCTTAACCCTCACAATCCAACTGCTCCCGCTATATTGAACAAGTGAGAAAGCCACCTGAAAAAAAACGTTCGCTACAATCATTGACAAAAGTGCAATAGTCTGCCACTCCAATTCAGGGTTTCTGCTGTACACAAACAGCATGACCATATCAGTTACCAAGTCAAGTGTCGACAACAGTGCACCAATCGCAACCCTTGACACCCTCCCATACACACTGTCCCGCAACAAATTGTTGGCTATCAATAATATGAATTCTTCGAAACCATCAATTTCGTTGAAGAGAGGGTTCAACTCAGGATATAGCCGCTGCCAAGCTTTGACAGCCTTCACCGCTGAGTCTTTTCTCCTGAGAAAAACAGACAAAGATTGTCCAGCCCGTGTGCATTCTGCCTCCCCCCAATCAGTCAATACTTTAGTCCCGCCATTCCGTAGAGTTCGGAATCTTAATTTGTCTTCCAAAATGGCGGAAACCATTACCGTAAACCGTGGACAAAGTTTAAGGAGAGGCAACACATATTCTTTCTCGTGGAATATTTTGGTTATCTTCAACAAATTGATCTCATAGCTAACCCCTCTACTTGTGGTGTAGCACTCTTCAGCAAGGTCGCACCACTTCTTAGAACTGCTCTGCTGGCTCCTGCATTGGGGGTGGACTTCTCCTTGCCACGGGGTCACTTTGGTAGAGCTTTGTGAGAGACCCTTGAAGATTTTCCAGAAGCTGTTGCTCCTCCTCTTCGACCTGTAGCCCACATAATCAAGGGTATGTGTGGGGAGCAAATCATCGTGAATATCAGATATGTCGAACCATGGAGGACAATCACGCACCCAACCATCTATGTTTTCTGCGACCCATAGTTTCACCTCGTCATGAATTTCATCAAAAAAGGTAGGCCTCCTCATTGTCACAACTTCAAATCTTTGAAAATCTTCCTTACACTCCAAAAAAGCTCTACTGCGTACTTTTGTGCAGTCTTCGCACTGTAGAAAGTATCGATGTACTCCAAGTTGATCGAGCAAAGAAAAAGGGTGTTCACCAACAGCCAAAGTCCAGCAGAAAGGCAAAGAGATAAAAGGATTTCGTCGTGATGAGTCAAGTTTACACTTGTTTCATTGAGTAGCTGTAGCGTCACAAAAGGAAATATTTCAGCCCATATAACACATAAGCTGTAGGCAAGCCCGCCTAGCTCGTTGGGATGGCGCAAATGCAGACAACCTGTAAAATCAGTGACTACCTTGCCGAGAAATCTTTGCAGGAGCGAAAACATAAAATCCAGTAGCGACCCATCTACTTTCAAAAAGTAGGCGAATTCTTTTCTGGCAACCTTGTAGACATAGAAAATTCCCGTCTCGCTAAGAACAAAAAGACCCAAGATAGTAGTCTGGTTGGATGCTACGAGCAGAGCGAATCCAAAACTCCGACTAAAATTTTGCAGTGTACAACTTAAGGTCATCAAAAGGAAGCAATTTACCCTAGCTAGAGTTTCATCAGGTAGGTATCCGTAAAATTTTGGTTGAGTTCTGACCCGATTTGGTGAATACATGTGTAAGAAAAGGAGATGCTCGCCCTTTCTCTCCCCCCGTCCCACCAACCCCCCCCCCCCCCCACCGCCGCCCACGCGCCCGGCCCACAGCCCACCAAC
>Ga0115555_1003319_pt1 | contig 10444 bp, 9 predicted proteins | sample COGITO_mtgs_1104_2_FD_87285 | JGI IMG/M metagenome (GOLD analysis project Ga0115555, IMG submission 87285) | Pelagic marine microbial communities from North Sea - COGITO_mtgs_110407 | ecosystem: Environmental > Aquatic > Marine > Epipelagic | place: Germany:Helgoland, sampling site Kabeltonne...
CTCGGAGCAACACTCGGAGCAACGCTCGGAGCAACACGCGGAGCAACACTCGGAGCAACGCTCGGAGCAACACTCGGAGCAACGCTCGGAGCAACACTCGGAGCAACACTCGGAGCAACACTCGGAGCAACACTCGGCATGCCTGTAAACGCACCGAAGTCAACTTCTCCGACATCTACAACACCTTCCTCAATTGTCGCCTTCCCAAGAATCTCCCCATCTGAGTTCAATATCTCTACCTCCACTCCTCCCAAAGATTTGCCGAGAGCGAAAATACGAACTTTCCCAACCTGCTTTCCCTCAAGCCCAAGGTCAACAAGGAAATCGCAATATTCGAAGTTGACTGACTGCTTCAGCCTAGGTTCGTTGCCAACGTTAAGATCATCATCTATAAGCTTCCCTGGATGACCCCAAGAAGTTCTTCCGGTCAACCGACTTCTCAAACTACTGTCCAAGCTCCGCCACCTAGTATTCCCGTCAATTGCAAAGGAGCCCACCTCAAAATTCAAGTGGTTGTCACTAAGCGTCTTGTCCCCCATATTTGATGATGGTATGACGCCCTCTCCGAAGACCTCGACCTCATTCCAACTATCAACACACCAGCTCGGCCCCTTCACGGGGTTAAACTTTACAAACCTTGCCAAACCACCACAGTCCCTTGTTTCGGGGCAAATCCTCTGATCGTAAGGTTTCTGAGATCGACTGCAAAAACTGTCGCCAACGTAGTCTTTCGTCGCCGTGTTGAGACAGCGAACAGAGCGGTGAATGGTGTATTGCGGAGTATTACACATCGTCTCGCACTGAGCATGGTGCTCCCAATCGTCGAAATCCCATACAAAGTTCTCTATCTCGGTATCGACTGTGCTCAAGACGATTCGAAACGACCTATTCTTGACACCTCCACGAAACCAACGCCCTGGCCTTTGTGTTTCTTTCCATACTGTGTCGTCTGCACCATCCACAGCAAGGTAATGCCCCCCTTTTAACCTGACTTTATTCCCGTCTATCATTCCGATCTCATACAACTCCCTAACATCGTTTTGTGCATCGTGTCCGAAGCAAGCCTGGACGGAGCAGCATTGAGCAGATTAGAAAAGCGTGAACGAGAGTGTGCGATCAATGGGCAATGCAACCCCTACGAGAGATCGAATAAGCCATTTCCACCATCATGGACTCCCTCGCTTCGCTTAGCTAATAAACTCCTCTTCTCTTACTCACCGTGCTGGGTGCGTAACTCCCCAATGCTACCAAAACGTGTTGACCACTTAGCCGATTATTATCCGTGGTTACAATCGGTGTCGTCGCTATGAAATACCACGGATATTCGTCGTGGTTGTCTTGTCCAACCTCACTGAAAAAACCCTCAATGACGTTGCCTTCCGAATTTCCCCCTATCAATATTGTCGACGAAGCATTCATCGCCTCTGATTTTAACAATACATGTCCGCCTTCTGGAAGGACTTGCTCGCCCCCCAGGGTACGAATCTCAGGCATGACAGGGTGTGCAAGTGGAAGCGTCGCCTCGAAGCCGCCAGTACCGGGCGAAAGTCGAATAATCACATCATCTTTTCTCCCATCGTTCTTCGTAATAGTTAGTGCGACTACGTCGTCGTTTTCACCATCCCCATCCCGAAGAGGTACCTTCTCAACTGATTTAATGCCATTTGCGGCCTCTGGTGCGGCTGCGTCTCGCTTTGGCTCCAACACATGTATAAATAAACTTCGCAATAATGCCACTGTAACCTCACTTTGTTTCACCTTCTTTACCGCGACGAATCCCTGGTCGTACCTCGTGATAGGGTCAAGAACGTCCATATCGCAGCCGGACCACCCTGATCTCCGTGAATCCTCGTACTCTCTATAATTATGGGGTACTTGGCCGGAAAGCAGAGTAGTGTTTTGGTCCCCGTACCCATCCCCATTCACGCCCCAAACCCTTAATACGGGCTTTCTACCGTCTTCGCAGCGTAATATATTGCCTGAGTCTTCTCTACAATCTGCCCTAAATTCGATTTCATAAGGCCGCCCGCCTCTTACTACCCCTTCCTTCCGGCTTGTGAAAACATCTCTCCACTGAGAATCATCTGCAGAAAATCCATAAGGGCATGTCGGGTCTGGCACCGGTTCTTCCTCAGGAATTTGTGTGATGGATTCCACCCCCTCTCCAAAAAAGACACCAAAATCTGTTTGTGTATCGCTGTGTAGTACGTATTCGTGCTTTTCCCCTCCCTCAACACGGAATACATCTATTGTATACGGGTTGTCTGTGTCCATCGTGTTGTGTACCACCATTCTTGAAAAGCCCCCCGGCTGGGTGAGGGGGTAATACGCACGATATCCATCACTCTCGATAGCGCTAACACCTCCCGTATCCCAGAACCCTGTAATATCTCCCCCTTTCACGACCCAATCCCCCCCGCTTCCACTTGGGTCCGTAATGGGACTCAATTTAACAGTAAGGTCCCCTCTGTGTTGGCTCAAACCGTCGATTGAACTAGGGATTTGGTTGAGGCCATTCACGGTAACAGTGTTCCACGAGTAAGTCGCACCGTTGAGGTTTCTCAACCGATTCCTCACGTAATGAGGGTGATCGAGCATGCTCCTGCCGAATGCAGTCAGCTGGATCGCGTTGACTGCTCGAGGAGAGTGCTGGTAAGTCCCTAGGTGGTACGCATCAAAGTTAATTTGAGAGGCGGCAAAGTCTAAGGAGCTGCGGAGGGCCGCGTGGCCGTAACCTAAAAGTATTTGTGATTCAGGCCGCTTCGTTACTGGGTGAAGGGGGTCCATATCATAAGCATGGTTGTCTCCGTTCGAAGGCATCTCGTTCAAATCCGGGGTGGTGAGCTGAAAGGATTTTGCGAGCCCTTCCTGTGATTTTTGAAGGGAGGAACGACAATATATTGTTTTAGAAATAGCGTTACAGCCGAAATATTTGTTGTTGACTCACGGGTTGGCGCATGGAAATGTCTCACCTCCTGAAGACTACGAAGCTCTGTGAAGCGCGAAAGACTCGCTCGAATCTCGTCCGTCTGCTCCTCGACAGGCATCCCCTCAAAGAAGCTCAAAATCGCTGAGGACATGAGGTAACTCGATTTTTGGGGCAAATAAGCATAGGTAAAGCTCTCAAGGACGCTCCCATCTCTCACCAGTTGGTGCTGGAGAACGTTGTCAAGATATTCAACACAGAATTCAGGATAAACCTCGGCCTGCGCCGACGGCAGCACCGCTGAGATATCCAATATTTTCGGGCAGTCAAGAAGAAGATTCGACTGCACTGATTTCCACATTGGGGTTATGGCGCCACCCTGATCAACAGGCAGAAAATACCGGATCACGCGGTCGAAAAGGTTCATTTCGATATTCGATTGAATATTCTTGCCCTGCGACGAAGATAATGAAGTCAGGCAGTCAGAACAGCGCATGACGTTTTCGTATTCTGAAAGAGGAACGTAATCGAGCTCGTGAGCAGGACCGTTGTAATGAGAAGTCAGACTGCAACCAGCCATGCTCCCAGCACCGCCATCGTTGCTGAATTGTTCACAATCTTCCGGAGTCATCACATAGTGCGAGTTATAAACGCGTAGCACATAATTGGGGACTACATCAGCCCAAGCAGAGAGGAGAGTAAGAGCAACCGTGGCATAGCCCTGCGTACCCGCATCGTTACTATCGTATTTGTTGGAAAGCGCTGAAATAATGTCCTTGAAAGTTGGAGCCTGAGAAGCTGCTAAACAGCCTTCCAACCAGACCCCAACTTCTTCTGAAGACCAGTTGTAAGAACGTCCATTCAGATTGTAGACTCTATTGGAGTTTGGTGCGCCGCTAGAGGGATACTTTGTTTTCGTGTACTTGAGCGAGACGAATGTTCCCGAGGCAGCTTTCATTGTGACGTCAGTGTATTCGAAGTCGCTGTTGATACCATCAAAGCGGGTGCTCGTCAAGGTCTCAGTTATTGCAAGAGGATCGTCTTCGCTCCAAGACCACAAATCGTCTGGAATGTTCGGTGACGTAGAGTAATCTATTGCAGGAGAGTACGTTAAAAAACGACACGCAGTTGGTGATTGGAGGGGGAGGTAACGAAGCAGGTTTGAAGTTGTGAAAGATCCTGTCATAGAGTTTGCGTCATAAGATGAAGGCAGCCCATTTATGTCCGCAACAATCCCAGCGTTGGCCACCATGGGGAGGAAGGGGAGGAATACGAATACGAAGAGTTTTAAAATCATCGTACAACCACTTGCTCTGAAATCAAAGCAATGGCTTCCGTAAAAAGCCCAGATGTTTTGTGTTTCGTAATTTCCAAGTGTTCTCAAGTTCTCAATTGATTGACCAAGTCTTTTCACTCAGATTTAGCAAAGTTAGATCTCAAAAACCTCCATTTTACTCAGTTTACTCTGTCTACCGTTTGTTCTCTCTGCGTCGCCCTTCGTCTCTAAAAACTTGTCGTCAGTATTTCTTGCATCATCGCAGCTATCACTGTCACTATCACTGTCATCGGAGTCACTCATATCGAACCCCAATTGCCACCGCCCACCCATGGCAACTGCCATTTTTCCGCCAACGATGCTCAGTCCGTTCACTGGCTCCTCCCCCACCTTAAATATATCGCCCTTCCCGGCGTCTTCTGCCAGTCCATACTTCCTAACACATCCATCGTCGCACCCGCAGTACAGCGAATTATCCTCCTCGTTCACCCCAAAGTCAAGCCTCAAATTAGTATTCCCAGGCCTTCGGAATAGTCTTGCCGTCTCAGAGGTCGAGCGAACATCCCAGAGGACGACATTATCGCTGCAGCGGCTGCTGGAGAGGAGCCCAAAACCACCCGAGACTGTTGCAGGGGCGAAGGACAGCTGCGTTATTCCCTTCCTTGAACGTGTCAAATTGTCAACTTCCTGCCTGTGAAGGTCCCTCTGCCTCCTTTAACGAGCGCGCGCAGGGGTATAGTGGAGAGGTGATGTTTTTACATCGATTACGGAAGGGGAGGGAAGAGAAAATTGGAAAAGTTAGGGTTATTGTTTTGTCAGCATTTGTGGCAACACCGTTTTGTGGCAAAGAGAAAATCTATTGCATCCACTCACCTCGCAAATATATCACCAATATCACCCGTGTCCTCTTCGACAATTTGCTCCCCCCCCGATCTCTGCTTAACGTATTTGTTGACGTGCACCCCACCACCACCGATGGATACCACCGCTTCCCCTGCACCACCATTCTTCACCCGATCATCGTAAAGATAAATGCTCCCTTCGTAAGTACCAACAGCAAATAGGTTATTGCCGTTAAGGGCGTTGAACGCAAAGGCTGACAGGATGCCCTTTTGGTGGTTTGCGCCGCCAACGTCTCCATTGCCCCCCTTTCTCTTTCGCTTCCGCTTTCCTCCTTTGCCCCCCCCTCCATTTTGCCTGAGATTAAAGACCCCGTCGCTTTCCTCGTCCCCAATTCTATTGAGGTCAACAACCCTTAGTCCCCCGCTCCTGAACCCGCAGAATAGCCTGCTTCCGTCTGGATGAAACTCGGCGACTGTCGGGGTGATGAGGTCGTCACTCTGCCTCTCGGGAAAGTGCTTAAACGAGTGAGCGTGGAGTGGGAGACCAGTGTATGCGTCAATTAGCTTGATTGATGTAAAAGCGGACGTCAAGAGGTGGAGACATGTAGGTGGATTAGCGCTGTTCATCAATGGGTACCATTTTAGACTGGCATTGGGGGTTATCGAAGAGGGGGAGCGCGTCGTGAGGAGAGGCAAAATATTTGACGAGGAGGAGGCTACGTCATATTGAGAAATTATGTTGGAGGATGCTTCGGACGGACCAGAGGTGCTCCTGGATATCACAGAAGATAAAAGGCAAAGTCCATCGGGGGAGAGGGAGCAACCACGGAAGAACAGCGAGGGGGAGGATACCGTGCAACTCATCAAGAGAGAAGCCTCCATTTTGTCGATAAGAAAATTTCCAACGATGGCACTGGTGTGTTTGTTTTGTCGCCGGCCGTTCTATGTGAGCAGATGATTTTGTCGCTACAAGTCAGAGGAGAGAAAATTTAGTGTCGAAAAAAATCCTTCGAACGTTAAATGTGGTCAAAGTCCGAACAAAGAGCGTTTTTGAGCGTATTTGATTGGCCTCCCCCCAATATTCTCGTGGTCAATCCAGTCCCCCTTGCAATAATGCGAGGGAAAAAGTAAAAAGTAATTCTCTCTGCTGCATCCTCTCCCTCCGTGTTGAAACCCCACCTTTCCCTGTTATCTCTCTGGTATGGACCCCTTCACCGTCAGTGATGCCGACCGCCTGGCAATCTACCGTCAGAGACTGAGTAACGATGAGTTCGATTTGTCTGAGAAGGGGCTGCGCTATTTTGAGCAATTTCTTGTGAGGAACAAACTCTTCCCCATCCCCCTTCCTCCTCCCTCTGACGCTGATATCGTGGGCAAATTCAGCGGCGAGTCTAGGCCCGATAATTTTTACTTGGCGCCGCCGCCATCCAGCCCCCGTATTAGCCTTGCCTCCCTACTTTCCCTGAGCAACCAGCGGGTGATAAAGGTAGATGCGCAACGAACGAAGGTGACGATACCTACGAAATTCATTCCCGTCACCGTGACTATCCCCCCGATTATCATAGAGATTTTGTTGACAACCTTTATGAATATTGTAAACATACTCCTGAGGAGGTCGAATGACGTTCACAACGACGGCGGCGATGCTGATCCCAACAATGTTCACTTGGGCAGCAACGAGATGGTGAAATACAAGCAGGGTCAGAACGAGATTCTCGGAGGTATCTTGCACCTCACATTTGGCGACTACCTAAGCAAACTCGACGAGCCGCCTTCTTGTTCCGCCCCTCTCCCCTATGACTTGCTCTCCCTTTCCCTGATGATGTTCATGTCATTTTCATCCCGCTGCCTCCCCTCTGGAATCTACACATCTCCCTCCGTGGACTCCCTCCCCCTACAAGTAAATTTCCGCCTACTCCGGCTCCTCCTCCTCTACCACTCTCCCAAATTGTGCTCCGTCCTCGACGGCCTCCGCTACCCCCCCGAAATGTACGCCAACAGCATCTTCCTCACCTGCTTCTCCCAGCGGCTGTCGGGGGCGGAGCTGCTCAGAGTTTGGGACTGCCTGGTCATGGAGGGTTGTCTGGAGCGGTGTCCGGACGATCGCAACGCCTGCAAGGCGAGAATACTGCACTATTTCTGCGTCGCGTTGTTGAGGCAGGGAGAATCAAAGCTCCTCTCCCCGACTTTGAGCGAGGCCGAATTTCCCCGCGTTCTAATGGAGGTGGTCGGCTCCGGCATCGAAAGGACGGATCTCGGGGTCGTATATAGGCAGGCGCGGAGCTTGTCGGACTCGACTCCGGAGTCTTTCAACGCGCTGTTGGACGTATGCTGCTGCGGCGCGAAGGGGAGGGGAGGTGCGCGGATTAATCACGTGAATTTTTCGGTGTGTTTTCGGGACCAGGGGGAGGGGGGAGGGGGGGACCCAAAAAACCCAAAAAACGGGAGGGATGTGGGGGAGGGTGAGCTGGCCATGAGCGAGGCGTTTAATTTGCTGGTTTTGAAGAGCATTGGAAAGTGGAGCTGCATTGCCATTTCGGGGAGCGATGCGATTAACTGGGCGCTCAAAGACGGGGGGAAAATTCAGGATCAACCGGACGCCATGGCGGGCAGGAAGAAGGGGAACGAGACGTCGTCGGAAGTAATAACGTTCGACGATTCCCTTCTCCCGGCTCCGCCGCGGGCCACGTCCCCGACGAACAGTTTGATGTCCAACTTCTCCGCCGGCTCTTCTTTGTTCTCGAGCGGGTACGAGAGCGACTTGACCGACTTGACGGATTTCACCGACGACGAGAACGACTTCGAAGAGGATGATAGTGTGGATGGGGAGGGTGTTACGGAGGCGGAAATGAGAGAGGAGCAGGAACGGCGGCAGCAGAGACGGGATGCCAAGCCGCCCCCGAAACCGCCGAAACCGCAGATGAAGAAGAGGTTCACTTTGTTGGACTGCAGGCCGTTGAAGCTTTACAAGAGACGTCATATTGCGGGGTCTATTTGGTTGGATGAGAATCTGTGGAGTAAGCCGGAGGAGCTCGAGAAAACCATGAAGAATTTGAAGGAGAGCCACACGTCGAGTACTTTCTACGTCCTCGTGGGAGCGAACGATAACACCTTCGATCTCATCATGGATATCAATAGTCACCGAACGGGTGGCAGTGGTGCTTGGAGAAGGGGATGGGGTAGGAAATTATTAAAAGGTGGACGGCGGTTGCTCAGCAGACTAAAGAGCGACGGCGGAAACGTTCACGAACGCACCGAAGACGTCGACCCGTCGAATATGCAGCTCGGACAACAGGAGGATATCGTCGCAAGCCGGTGGATATGCATGTTTTTACAGCATAATATCTCGCGCGTATCGTACGTAAGGGGGGGGCATAAATCCATCGAGCGGTTTTACAAGGCTGCGAAGAAAGAGGGGGGTTTGATTGACGGGTTCGAGGATCCTTTGCTTCTGTTTGAACGCATTAAAGACGATAACAGCGACGACATCGAGACGAAGTTCAAGAATTTTTTCGGGAATAGTAACGACGATAGCTCTGTGAATAATAATGGCGGCGGCGGCGGTAATAAGTATAACAACGACAACGACAATGATAACGACAACGATAACGACAACGACAACGACAACGACAACGACAACGACAACGACAACGACAACGACAACGACAACGACAACGAAAATGAAAATGAAAACGACAATGATAACAACAGCAACGCCGAAGAGAACGTGTGGAACAAATTACTTCGTGCCGTGTCCCCGAGCAACCAGTCCATAAGCACCGTCGACTCGACTGTCACCCCCGATGGCATCTCCCCCCCGAATGACGAGCGCCGCCACAGCATCGGCAGCATCGGAAGCCTGGGCGAATTCGGCGACAACGTCATGGCGCGGTTCGGGATCGGACTCGGCGGGGGGGGGAAGGAGAGGGGGGCGAACAACCTCGCGGAGGATATCGAAGCGGAGAAGGAGGTCAAGGTCGAGAAACCGAAACCTGAGAAGGCGGGGAAGACTACGGCGGCGGAGAAGCCGCCGTTTTGGAGGAGGCTTAGTGATCGGGTTAAGAATAGGGATAAGGCCTTGGACCAGCTTTTCGATCCAGCGGCAGTGTATTCAGTGGGGGATACGATTGATATAACCGATCATATCCGTTCGCTCGCGGTGGCAGGTTGTGGAATCAGGACGTTCTCGGCCGAGAGGTCGGGAACGCCGGTGCAGATCATGGTCTCCGCCCAGGACTTTCTAGTCGTGGAACAGCAGGACGAGATCGAGTTCGGGTCGGAGGGGATGCCGGCCAGGATCGTCGAAGCGAGGAGGGTGAAGAATCTACTCAAGGTCGTCGGGAAGGTACGTTTTTTATTCATCTAATTTCAACGTCGGCCGTCGTCCCATATCGCTTTCCCGAGCACGCCATCACTCACCCTATCTCCGTTCCGTCCCTGTCCCCGTCCCGTATATACCGTATCCCATTCAATCCAATCCCCCAAAGTCTAAGGATGACGGTTGCATTGTGCTGACGTGGAAATTGGATGACTCGGGTGGGAAGGATTCGTTCGAGCTTGTCGTGGGGGGCGGGGAGAGCAAGGAGCTCATTCGATGCGTGACGGAGTTCTTTAAGAAGGCCAGGGGGAGCCCCAGCAAGCTCGCCAAAGAGGACGATAGATGAACGGGTGCCGACGGGTGCCGACGGCGGGGCGAAGAAATATAGGATACAATTAATTTAACTACTCGGTACGAGCGCAGAATGGGATGTGGGGGTTTTAACAGAGCAAATTTTTCTCTCTCCTTTCGAAAATAAAAGTCGTTTTCGTCTACTTTCCGTTCACAATTAAATTTATTCTTTCCTCTCCTGAAGGCGGGGGGGGGGGGTGCAAAACCCAACCCACCCCCCTCACCGGCTCCTCCCTCATTCCGATTCCTTCTCCTTCTCAATCTCCTTAATATGCTTCCTCAAAATCTCGATCTCCTTCTTCTTCTCCTCCCTCCCCCTCGCCGCCTGCATCCTCGACACCTGATAATAAAGCACGACCAAATACCTCCCCATAACATTAAACCCCCCCAGGTGCTCCACGGCCCCCTTGGCGTCGTAGATGTCCTCGTAGACCACGAACGCCGTTCCCCTGGTGTCGGGGGACGTGCCGAGACGGACCTGCCGGATCGGACCGTACTTGCCGAAGATCTCGTACATCTCGGAGGAGCTTATCTTGTAGGGGAGGTTGCGGACGTAGAGGATGCGGTTCACCTCGGGGGGGAGGGAGCGGAATTGGGGCATTTCTTTTTGGGAGGGGGGGGGGGTGGGGGGCAGGGTTTTTAAGCGGGGGGGGGAGGGAGGCAGAAAGGATGGGAGGGCGGGTTTGAGGGGGGGTGTTTTTGTTTTACGGGTAATGGATGGGGATTAGGAA
>Ga0115555_1003330_pt1 | contig 10426 bp, 9 predicted proteins | sample COGITO_mtgs_1104_2_FD_87285 | JGI IMG/M metagenome (GOLD analysis project Ga0115555, IMG submission 87285) | Pelagic marine microbial communities from North Sea - COGITO_mtgs_110407 | ecosystem: Environmental > Aquatic > Marine > Epipelagic | place: Germany:Helgoland, sampling site Kabeltonne...
AAGGCCAAACCTCTTGGTAACCGAACAAACAAGGGAACGCCAAATTTTTGTTCAAGAAGGCGGACCTGTTGACTGATTGCTGATTGAGTCAACCCTAATTCCAGGGCGGCTATGGTAAAGTTAAGATTTCTTGCTGCACATTCAAAAGCACGAAACCAATTGAGAGGTGGGAGTTTTTTTTGCATCAGCCTCAACTAAGCCATTAGTTTTACTAATAACAGTGACTGATATATTATTGTTTGTCAAATTTTTGAGTAAGGAAGACAATATTTCAGGTCATAATTAGAATCAGGTTATAATTAGAAATAGTGAGCTCACAATCATAAATAGTCAGAGGACGGCTTAATGGAGAAAGTAAAATTCACCCAGATGAAGGATGGGGACCAGGAAGATTATGCGTTCTTGGACAGTCTTGAGCGTGAATATACGAAAGGCACAGCAGATCGGATCCTAAGAGCTATGATTGAACTTGATGAGAGCCTTACTGGCTACCAAGTAACGCGGCTAGGTCATTCATTACAGTCTGCAACACGAGCTTGGTACGACGGTGCTGATGAGGATTGGATTGTGGGAGCCCTTTTGCATGATATTGGTGATATATTTGCACCGCATAACCATGACGAGTATGCCGCAACAGTTCTTAAACCCTTTTTGCGAGAACAGGTTTGCTGGTGCGTAAAAACTCATGGTGATTTTCAATTGGTCTATTTTGCTGAGCATGTTGGGGCGAATCCAAACAAGCGGGATTTGTATTCTGACTCTCCATATTTTGATGATTGTGTAGAGTTTTGTGAGCGCTGGGATCAGTCCAGTTTTGATCCAAATTATCTTAATAAACCTCTTGAGTTTTTCGCAGATATGGTTCGCAATGTCTTTGCTCGTCCACCTTATCACGACAATGTTATGCAAGTAGGAATTAGAAAGCCACTCACAAATGAAGCGCTTTCAAAATTAAGAGCAGAATAGTCTATGAATTTTGCACCAAATCTCGATTTTACACAATGTCTTTTGCCAGCTGACCAAGCTTCATCATTGCCTCCAAGTTGTTATACATCTGCAGGAGTCGTACAAGCAGAAGTTGAAACTATTTTTCGACAATCTTGGATTGGTGTCGGTCGCGCAGACATGGTTCCTAAATCAGGTAATTACATCACCTTAAATTTCGCAGAACAACAGATTATTCTCTTGCGTGACACGAAAAAGAAACTGCGTGCATTTGCAAATGTTTGTAGACATCGCGGTGCAAGGTTGCTCGATGGTCAGGGTGATTGCAAAGGAATTCGGTGCCCGTTTCATTCATGGTTTTATGGGTTAGATGGTAGGCTGATTTCTGCTCCTCATATGGAAAAAATTAAAGAATTTGATAAAGCTCAAAATGGCTTGATTCCTTATCGAGCTGAGGAACGTTTGGGCTTTGTTTTCGTCTGCCTGAATCATGATACGCCGGACCTTGATACAATTTTGGGTGATTTAGAAAAAATTCACGCTCCATGGCCTATAGAGACTTTAGTGTCTGTCCGACGCCAAGAAACAATCGTCGATTGCAATTGGAAAATGTTTATCGAAGTATTTAATGAATATTATCATCTGCCATTTGTTCATCCGAATACTGTCGATAGTATTTATGGTGCACCTGAGCCAGTAGATGAAGTTATTGGGGCATTTGCAACGCAATTTGGAACTACTGAAGGAACTGGAGGTTTGTTGGAAACTACGCAAGATAATGCTTTACCGCATATGCCCGGTCTATCAAACTATGCAGCAAAAGGTGCTCGATATACTTGGGTGTTCCCCAATATTACTTTTGCGGTTAATTGTGACGCCCTTTGGTGTTATGAGGCATATCCTCTAGGGGCCAATCAGTGCAAAGTTATTCAAACAGCCTGCTTCCCACCTGAAACTATTTCCCTTGCTGACTTTGCGGATAAATCTGCAGCTTATCTAGATAGGCTCGATGCTGCCCTTGCAGAGGATGTTCCTGCCCTTATTAATCAGCAGTTAGGAATGACTTGTCCTGATGCTCGGCCTGGTCGCTTTCAACCAGATTTAGAGCCTAACGTTGCAAGTTTTGCAAGATGGTACGCACAGCAGTGGTAAGCTAGAAAAGCAGTAGAATCGCGTCACTTTCTCAGACTAGCTAATTTGGACGATGGCGAGAAATTCGAGCATGATAGGTGCAGCATTAAAAATTATCGTAGTCACTTTCATACGCTTCAAGCGCAAGGCATTTCGCCTTTTCATATTCTTCGTCGGAAACAAGCTCGGATAATTCTTTAATGAAATCTTTCGCTTTTTCGTTACCATTATCATGAGCTAAAAACATCCACATGAGAGCTGTCTGTGGTTCCTTTTCAATACCTTGACCATGAAAATACATTAGACCCAAGTTTAACTGTGCTATTGGATCATTATCTTTTGCTGCTTGAGTATACCAAAAGAGTGACTTGTCGTAATCTGGCTGACCTAATATTTTGTCAGCATAAATTGCTCCGAGATTTACTCGTGCTTGGTTTAAGCCCGCGTTTGCCGCTTTTTGAAGCCATTCGACGCCTTTTTCTAAATTTTGATCTACCCCTTGGCCTTCAAGAAAAAGGCCAGCAACATTAAAATAACCTTTTGGTTCTCCTGCCTCAGCGGCTAGGGTATTGAAATAAAGACTTTTTGTAAAATCGGCGCTTATAAAATCACTTGTTGAGTAAATCCTTCCAAGGGTAAGTTGTGCGTTGATCTCTGCGTTTTCTGCAGCGTCAGTTAAATATTTGATTGCTAGTTCTGGGTCAGCAGGAACAATATCGCCTGCATAAAAAAGTTGCCCAAGATCATTTTGAGCGATTGGATAACCATTGTCTGCCGCGGCTTTAAGCGTTTTAATTCCAAGTTCAGGTTCGCCTAGAGTATCAATGAAAAGCCAAGCGAGTTGAACTTGGGCAAATGTGAAACCAGCACTTCCTGACTCAGTTAGCAACTCAGCAGCACGCCTTGGATTTGTTTCCAAGCCCTCGCCTAAGGCATGCATTCTGCCTAATAACCATTTTGATGGAGGGTGGTTCCGTGCTGCGAGGTCGTATAAAATTATAAGCGCATCACTAAATCTTTTTTCTTTATAGGCAAGGAATGCCTTTTCATAATCTTGTTTCAATAAAACCTCGATTTATGTTTACTTGAGAGGAGGTGCGTAAGACGATATCTATCAATAAAGTGAATATAGGCTTATACTTATTTTCACCAGAATAAAAATTCACTATGAACGTATTTATTAAAACTGCGCCGCTACTTTAAGGGAATGATGTTATAAATACACGAGACAAAATAATTGTGAAAAGAAGATCAGTGATAAATGAAAAAACGACACATAACTGAGAGATCGAAAATAATGATTAATAACATTCGAGAGCTTGCTCGCCGTCAATTGAATGATTATCAAGCAAATTCGCCAGGAACCTGTTTTTCTGATCATAATTTCAATCTGACTGTTAATGAGGCCTACGCTTTGCAGGACGCCGTAACTAACCTTCGGATAAAAGAAGGTGAGAGAGTAATTGGCTATAAAGTTGGATGTACGGGGCCAGGGACGATCGAACAGTTTGGTATGGAAGGCCCAATACGAGGAACATTGTTTTCAAGTGAAGCTTTAAAAAATAGGGCTAGAATTGATGGATCTGAGTTTTGTAATCTTGCAATAGAAGCCGAGATGGCACTCGAGGTTGATTCAGAGGGGCAAATATCTTCAGTGTTTCCTGTAATTGAGTTACATAACTTTGTTTTTCGAGGTCAAAAAAAGAGTTTGCCTGAATTAATTGCAAATAATGGCATTAACGCTGGGATAGTACTGCCTGAAATTCATTGGCAGAAACCCTTAAAGAATTTTAGTGAAAAATCCTGTTTGAGCTTGTATATTAATGACAAAGCAATTGGAGAAAGTGGGCTTTGGCCGACTCCAGGAGGACCCATTTATTCACTCGATTGGTTGAAAAACAATTTGGTAGATTATGACCTAGTATTACGTTCGGGTCATATAGTCTTATCAGGAACTGCTTTGGGGCTTTTCCCAGTCCAATTTGGGGACAAGATAGCTGTCAAAGTTGATGATATAATTGTGGTAGAATGCTTTATAAAAAAGTATAAAGAGACATAGTAAAACTCAATGTTTTAAAATTTATGCTGAAAGCTGGGGTCGGCTGAAGGGTCACCATAATAAAGTGGTCAAACCCTTCAACTTAACCGAGGTAACAACTACTAATTACTAAAATCAATTTTTATAACGACTTAAGTTAGTTCTATTTTAAGTACTGCTCGGTAAATTAATAATTAACTAAAAATGATAAGTTAGTTGAAATTTGAGTAAATAGACCTGACGATGCCATTTTGAGGGTTTATGAAACAGAAAACTATTTCATTATCTGCTTGGATGACTATTTCAGCACTCGCGATAATTTGGGGAGGAAGTTTTTTGGCGTATGCGTTCATTTTGCGCGAGGTTCCTGTTTTTTCTTTAGTTGCAAACCGCGTTTTTTGGGCAAGTTTAACTCTGTGGGTTGTCGTTGTACTAGTAAGGGTGCCATTTCCAAGTATAAAACAATGCGGTGTTTTATTTATTATGGGGATATTAAATAATGCGATACCTTTTTCTCTAATAGCATGGGGGCAGGTTCACATCGAAAGTGGTCTTGCATCAATTTTAAATGGAACAACAACTATTTTCACGTTTGTTTTAGCTTCATTAGTATTTAATGATGAACGGCTTACGAATAAAAAGAGCCTTGGTATTGTTACTGCATTTGTTGGCGTTTGCGCAATTATAGGACTGGAGGCATTAGGTAACTTTGATCTTCGTTCTTTAGCACAGCTCTCTTTATTAGGAGCATGCATGTCTTACGCAATTGCTGCTGTCTGGGCACGCTCACAGATAAAAAATGTTCATCCAATTATGGCCGCAACAGCAATGTTGACCGGTTCATCTGCAGTTTTAATACCTATAGCACTTTTTATTGATGGCATACCAAATAATAATCTGACACTACTGACGCTTTCATCAATGGTTTTTTTATCTATACCGGCGACAGCGATAGCATATCTCTTATATTATAGGGCTTTGCGCCAAGCCGGGAGTGCAAACTTATCTTTAGTCACTTTGTTAGTCCCTCCGATGGCTGTATTTTGGGGAGCTATCTTTTTGCAAGAAAAGTTGGCAGTTTCTGCCTATTTTGGATTTGCATTAATTGCTTTTGGTATGCTGATTGTTGATGGTCGTTTATTTGGTAAAGACTAAAATAGGGTAGGGGACCAATCAGCATAAAGTCAAATGATGCATATTAAGGGCAAGTGCATCCCCTCTGAAGGCGATAACTTTACGAATACTTAATCAGTCAAATTTTTTTACTGATATGTTGTGGAGTTTCCTTTTAATATTTTTATTATCGTTTTGATTTTCGCCATCCCTCACTTAAGGCTTTTTCCTCAGAGCAAAACCATTTCTCCCCTTTTTTTAATGAAACTTTTGTTCTGCCATAATCTTGTCCGGTTGGAGTGTGGTAAATTTTTTCGTCACTTGATGAAATATTTCCTTTAATGTTGCAGCCTTTTTTCTTTGGTTCTACCTTTTTACTCAGGCGATCCCCTTTTCGCCATCTCCAAGGTTTGATAAACGACCCTTGCCAAATTCCTAAGCTATTGCTTTGAGCAAAACCTTCATCATCTGAGTATTCTTCGCTGTATTTACGAAATGCTACTGCCCAACCGTTTCTTACGAGCCAAGAATTAATATTTATATTGTTCACACTGCACTCACCGATAAGGCGACCGTATATATCTTTACCAGTGAAATTGCATTTAATTGGGTATCCAAGCATTGATTTTACTAAATCGGAAAGTTTTTTCTTTGCCTCTGTTCCACATTTATAAACTCTCTCACTAGAATCTTTACAGGTTTGGTTCAATTCTGGCGCATCAATACCACTTAAGCGTATTTTTTCTCCTGAAACTTCAATTGTGTCAGCATCTATTATCCTCTCGTTGGCTACTAAAGGTTGAAATTGTACCAGTAGGGAAAGCGTTAGAAACATAATAACACTTAAATTTTTCATAATGATGATTTTATCCATTGGTTAAATCTAGCCAATTGTTCTTCAACACCTTTTTTACATTCACTTCATGAATGGTATATTGTGATGGGCGAGGTTGGTTATCGTATTAAAGCTAGGATGTATATTCCTATTAAACACGAATACAGTTTGCTTATACTTTTTTGAATCGTGTAGAATATGTTATTTTCAAATTAACTCGTCAGTTCTATCATTAGTTTCGCCAAAGCGTTTCAATGTAGCAGGTTTTGTACCCTCATAAGCTTTCTCAATATTTTTCTTAATTTTCTCATTTTCGCGTTCAAATAGACTATTGCCAGCTAAATTAGACTCCACAAGGAATGGTCCGAAGTTTTCTACTTTTATGACCCACATCGCTTGAGCTAGTCCAATTTCCTTTTTCCAGTGAATAGATTGCACACCCTTCACTCCGCGGCCAAGAAGAGCCCCAGTTCCGTAACCTACTGTTGTAAGGTATACCGCTTCGTTTGGTACAAAGTGCTCACGATAGTCTTGTGAGCTCATCCCTGCCTTACCGATTATCAGTTTTGCACCACTTTTTTGCAACCACGCACCAATCCACTTTGAAAACCGAAAAGAGGCAGTGGCTGTTACCGCACTTAATGAGAACGATCCATCCTCGTGTTGTACGGCCGCTGGCGAGCAGTGAAAATTGGTTGCACTGACCTTTGGTAAATCAATTGGAAAATCACTTCCTTCCTCCAACACCTTCTTATAAACTCCCTCTCTTGCAGTATAAATAATACCGTCCAAATAAACGACGTCTCCTAGAATTAGTTTTTCTAAATCAGATTTTTTTGGGTTGGTATTTAATTTCAATGTGTCTCGTGAACTCGGAGTTACCATTCTACAGTTTCCCTACGTTGGTAGCTCGTGAACCAATCTGGGTTAGTTCTATATTCTACAGTCCCATCTCCATGAATTCGTGCTACAGCTCGACGTGATGATAAACAAAAAGCATGAACACTCATTTGCATTCCACCAGTATGACAATAACCAACTTCAATATTACAGTCTATGACCATAGATTTACCAACAAAGCCCATAGCGCCCATTCCAATGCTGTTACCAAGCTCCTTTAACTCGTCCTCTAAATCTGCAATTTTTGGATCTGGATTTCTATCTCCCACAACGCGCAAACAGGCAGCTCGTTTTCCTAAAACCATGCAAGTATCTTTTGAACCTCCCAGTCCAATTCCAATTATTGCGGGTTGGCAGGCTAAACCTCGTTTCCCAAATGCGACTATCGAGTCTAAAAAAAATCTTTTTATTCCTTGAATCCCATCGCTTGGAAATAACATTCTATAATCGGTGCCAAACAGTCCACCCTTATGCACTGTAATTAAATCTAACCAATCTCCATTTGGTTCAAAGCCGAATTCTATCTCTGGAGCTCCTATGCCTACATTATTATCGTGATCTGTTCTCCAAAGCGGATGGACTCTATTAGGTCTTAATGGAATTGATGAAGTTGTCGTTGCGGTGGCTCTGCGAAGGGCAGATTCTAATGATACAGGACCTCCTTCGATTGAACTCTCATTTCCCATTTTCACATACCAGCGAGGACACCCTGTATCACCACACATGGCTCTATTATCCTCTTTGGCTGCGGCATAATTTTCAAGCATTGCTTGAAGAACAAAGCTTGATAGATCCCCGTCTTCCAGTTCTGCCGTAGCCTTTAGACCATTTAAGTAGTCATCTGGAATCTCTATCGCGGCCATTCGCATTAAATTTTCTGCAGTTTTTTCTATAGTTTGTATTGAAATTACTTTATTCACCAAAATTTTCTCGTGTTTTTAAGACCCAAATCAGTTAGAAAACAAAGCCAAGCTTGATTTGGTAAGAAAGAATTATGATTATAATCCTTCAGAAATGATATCTGAATGTTGGGTGACATTCCCCCCCCTTTTTTATGATCTAAAGCTAATATTCTCGTTCAAGTAAAGCAAGTCTTATGACTTAAGTTTCATTAAAACTTTTGAAATATTTGTAGAGGTAATCGATATGAATGTCTTTTTTATACAAGAGCTTTTTTGTGGACTGTCTTCTAAAATGTTTCTGCATCACAGGAAAATACTTTACTGACGTGTTTAAATTGTTTTTGTCTAAAATAAAAAAGATTAAAATTTCAATGATTACTCACAAACACGTCTAATTTTTGGATTGAGTTATTTGCGAATCCACCAACATCAAAAATCGGATCCTCTGGTTGTGTATCTCCAGTTTCATCAGTAGCTCTGCAACTTAAAACATGGTGACCTGGCGTTGCTAACCAATCCAAACTCCATTTTGTCCATGAATATTTTGATTTGGAGAAGTCTAAATTAGCTTCAACCCATTGGCTATCACACATCACTTCAACTTTCGAAATTTTTTTTCCTCCTCCTGACCAAGCGCGCCCCATTAAAGGTATGGTGCCTGCTGAGACCAATCTTTTTCGGGTGGTCCAGTCTGGTATGCCTGGTGGCTTCATTAGTGATTTTACACGCATTTCTGTTATTGGTTCACCAATTTCCGCTCTACTCTGACGGAAGCGGTAAGTTTGGATTTGCTGATACCCCTCAAATGGTTTGCTTAAAGCCTCAATTCCCGTTAACCATTTCACACTCGCCATACCGTACCAACCAGGCACAATTATTCTCAATGGCGCCCCATGCTGCGGTAATAGCGGTATATCGTTCATTTGATAAACAAGCAGCACATCAAGCTCGTTGATTTGCTCTAGAGTTAAGCTTCGAGCAAAATTATGTTCATAACCAGAATCAAAACCTCTATCAATTCCTGTAAATGATATCTCTATAACACTAGGTTTGAGTTGAGCTTCGTTTAATAGGGGTCTTAAGGGTGTTCCTGTCCACTCCGAAGTTCCTACAGCTCCGTATTTCCAAGGCATCGAAAAATTTCTTGGATTAACATTAGCACGACCGTTTCCAGCACATTCAAGTGTCACTGACATTGTTTTCTTGGGGCGTAATTTGATCTCGTCATAGGTAAGTGAAAAGGGATTTGAGAGGTCACCAGAAAAGGAAATAATATGTTTATCTTTATCTATGTTTGGGATATCGAAATGTGTTAAGAGGTAATGCTGTCCTATTGGAGTGATATCGTGCTCTAAGCTTTCCAGTGGCATACCAGAATTTCGATTTGCTAATTCTACTTCATTTTCTTCGAAAACGCCTTGAACGGTTTTGGGTCTACTAAATTTCTTAAATGGATTGTAAATTTTCATCTGTTTCTTACTTTACTAATTTATTTGAAAATAGTTTAGCACAGCGTTAGCAAACAGTTTAACTAAAACTGTATTGCAATTTTTTTTTTGTTTAAGTTATCTCCCAATCAGATGTCCGTGAAGGAAAGAGTGACTACACTTTTCAAGTTCTGTATGGAGCTACACCGAACTTGGACCTTTTCAAAACAAAACAAGTGCGTAAAATGGTGGCTTGAGAAATCTTTTTACTTTTATGTAGGAATAAATTTCAGATGATAGATGCTATTTCTGAGCGACAAGATTACCCGTGTTTAAAAACCCATAGTTACCTCAATCAGGCATCTTTAGGTTTAACTGGGGAAGTTGCTGTATCTGCAATGCACTCTTTCTTAGAGGAGACGGCACGACATGGTAATTTAAAAATGTCGGACGCCGCTGAGGCAAATTTTTTGCACCCCCTTCGTTCACGGATAGCCTGTCTTGTCGGGAGTGAAGAAAAAAATGTAGCAATTGTTTCAAGCTCAAGTGAAGTCCTTAGTCAGGTTCCTTTGTTGCTAAACGCTAAAAATGGGAATCAAGTTGTTTTTGTTTCAACTGATTTCCCAGCTCTTACGCGTCCTTGGATTGCGTACTCTCAGAGAAAGGATTTAAAATTATGTTTTGTTGATGAAAAAGAAAAGTATAGTCTTACTGATGGAATAATAGACAATATTAATGAGCACACGGTAGCGGTATGTGTGAGTTATGTTCAGTTTTCTTCAGGCACATGCTTGAATATTCCAAAGCTTCGCGCTGCAACCAATGCTTTTGGTGCACGATTAATAGTTGATATAACTCAGGCAGCGGGAGCGGTTCCTATATTATTAACTGACTGGGCTGCGGATATAGTCGTTTGCAGTGGCTATAAATGGCTTGGTGGGCACGGTGGCATTGCATTTGCCGTTTTTTCAAATGAGTTTTTAGAAAAGGAACCACCAACTGTTGGCTGGTTTGGGGGTGAAAACCCTTTTGATATGGATGCGAAAAAGTTATCGCTATCTCAAACCGCTGCCAAGTACACGCAATCTACTCTCTCTTATATCTCGGCAGTTGGTCTTGAAGCTGCGCTGGGAGA